>ENA-UERU01000405-UERU01000405.1-human-gut-metagenome-genome-assembly--contig:-NODE-405-length-35505-cov-8.552303_pt1 | contig 35505 bp, 28 predicted proteins | sample MGYA00242988_ERZ507989 | MGnify/ENA primary metagenome ERZ507989 (study PRJEB26167, sample SAMN06115519) | human gut metagenome | host: Homo sapiens | place: China:Hunan | collected 2015-08-21 | study...
AATTCCCCTCGCCAATGTTGCAGTCCGGCATTGCAACGGCAGACCGTTTCGTGAATACCCAAATCTTGTCTGCTTCTGCCGTTTCCGGAGCCCGGAGCTGAGGAAGCACCCCGGGGCGGGTCTTGTAACCTAACTGCAACGTAGTTCTCCTTTCGGATCACTGAGGCTGGTCAATCGGGCTTCTTCAAGCCTCTGCCTTCAGGCAGGGGTGATTGACCGTTCCGAGTGATTTCGCGATGTAGACCGGCATGCGGGCGGCAAGGTCGCGTGTGATGCCGTCGAAGTTGTATGTCCGACAGTCTCGTGCCGGCATGACCAGAGAAAGCCGAGCCGACTGAAGAAGAGCGAGAGTTTGGTCCTCCGGCCCGCTTCTTGAAATCCCGCGTCGGTACAGCGCTTCCGAGATCTGCGCGCTGATGAGCATCAGCTCCTTAAGGTCATCCTTGTTCTCGGGCATGCCCAGACCCAACTGAACGAACTGTTCGGCCAGATACCTCATGACTTCCGGCGTACGCGAGAGTTCGAGATTGTGTTGTCGGAGAATTTCCCGGCGCTCTCCCTTCAGTCCGTAGCTCTCTGCCGTAATAGCGGCTGCGACCGGATCGGCGAACGACTTTTCAAGCGCCGCCTCCATGTCTTCAACGTTCAAGGGGGCGGCGCTCGCAACGGACGAGAACACGGCAAAGAGCGCGAAGCAAATCTTTTTCATGTGAACCCCTTGATGTCGAGAAACCGCATTTGCAACAGGACGGGCATGAAAACCGTTTCTATCTTATCGCGGAACCCGACGAGGCCTCTCGGTGAAATTCGGCATGATGCGATTCTTCGGACACGGCGCTTGACTTCGTCCGTTTCGGAGCTTCGGACACGAAATGCTCCGAATTGACGGACTCCGGTTATTCCACAATTCCAAAATTTCCGATGCCCTCATTTCAGCGCAGAAAAAAAGAAAAACCCGCCCGACCGTGAGGTCGAAACGGGCTCTGTTGCCGGTTTCCGATCGAGCCGGATCGGACCGGAACGATCAGAACGGCGGTTGATTCATGTAGACCGCCTTCAGGGCGTCTTCCGCATCGGGACCGCGCAGACTCTGGGCGGCGAAGTCCGCATCGTTTTGCGATGTGTAGTGGAACTGCGCGTACGTCACGGTCTTTTCGGGCGAGATGCGAAACTCCCACTGCATGAGGCTGCCGTCGTCGAAGTAGCAACTGAACATGACCCTGCCGGGTTCCATTTCCTCCCAGGTACGGGTCTTCGGGTCGCAAAGGCCGTACTGCTCGAACGCGGTCGCAAGCGGGATCGACGTGTCATACGCGAGAATCTGGGACTTGACGAGGGCGACGTCGGGCGTTTCGACGGGAACGGGCGGGACGTACTCGGCGGGCTGCGTCGCGCAACCCGCAACGAGAGCGGCAAAGCCGCCGACGAAAAGCGCCTTGAGACGCGTGGCATGGGTCATGGATCGGTTCCTTTTGGGAGTGGCAAGTCGGACGCGCGAAAACCCGAGGGCCTCACCGAAGACCCCGGGATTTCCTGACGCAAACGTCGTCGAGTATAGAACCCAATTCTTGAGGCTTTCTGAAGGCTCCGGAGCGCGCCCGGGCGCGAATCACTGGGCGGACTTCGGACACCCCGACTTCCGCAGTACGTAATGTTCGGAAAGCGGCCCGTCGATGAAGTCCCCTTCGAGGTCGAGGAAGCGCAAAGCGCCCGCTTCGATGCGAAGCAGTCGAGCGGGGTTCTTTTCCGTAATCGGATCGAGCGCAACGCGGTCCGCGTGCGTCGACCAGTCGCCGCCCGAAGAGGTCGTGAAGTCGCGCCCGATGTAGTGCTCCGTCATCGTGTAGGTGCCCACGGCCCGCAGATAGAGCGTCACGCGAATCCCGGGACCGTCCGCCGCGGGAATGACACCTTCGTAGACCCCCGGAAGACGCAGACACGCTTCGGGATAGACCGCCCCCTTCGATTGGACGGCAGAGGCGGAAGAACCCGTATCACCTCCCGCTCGGGAAGTGGTTTCGCCTTTCTGGGCGCAACCTGCAAGGAGCGCGATCGCCCCCGCAATAAGGAGTCCGCGACTTGCGCGGGTCAGAAGAGTTCGGGAAAAGGCGCGCATGGAAGCTCCTCGTCGCAAGGTCGTGCACTCGTGCTCGACGCGGGAAAGAGTGCGAGACGAGTACGGGCGGAAACGGAAAACGGGGACGGACGGTGAAAACCGGTCGGAAGCCTCACGAGCAGAGCACCGACGAATGCTTGCAACCGAAGCCGCACCCGGAACGAGAATGATAGCGGGCCGGGACGCTTCGCCCCGCTTGGGGTTGTTTCCGAATATTGTCGGCCGCGCAAAGCGGACGACGAGGCGTGCGACGATGCGCCCGACAGAGCGCTTTCGGGGACCTAAGGGAAAACACGAATAGGGAAAAGCCTCTGTTTATTTGAGAGACATCGCCGAAAGGAAGACTTTTATTAGTTTACAGGCACAGGGCTCTACCCGAATACGATCGCCTCGTGTAGTATAAGGGCCGAGGTCAAATGGGGACCGAACTGCCTTGCGCGACAGCTCGATTCCCGTACAAAAGGCAGCGAGCAATCGCTGCCTTTTGTGCTTTTGTCTTTCGGTTCCCGGTACTTTTGCGCCTTTCTCGTGTGCTTTCGCACCGTTACGTCCCGCCCCTCCGGGATTTTGTCTTCTTTTCCCGATCCGGTCGCTTCGAACCCGAGCGCGCCGCTACAATTTCACATTCGGCCGCAAAGCCCCGGGCGAACGCACGTCGGTCGGTCCGCGGTCCGTACAGTTTTCAATTCACAAACGGAGAAAGTCGGCTCCGACGTCCCTCTGTCTCGGATCCGACCGCACACACCCATGCAACCCAACGTCGCACTCTTTGCTACCGGCGGAACCATCGTAAGTTCCGGTGAAAGCGCCACCCAGATGACGGGCTACAGCATCAAGGACTTTCGCGTCGACGACCTTTTGAAGGCGGTACCCGCGCTCGAAGACGTCGCCCGACTTGAAGTTCGTCAGATTGCCAACATCGACTCGAGCTCGATGACGAGCCGCGTCTGGATCGATCTCGCACGTGCGATCGACGCGGCGCTCGCGCGCGACGACATCGCGGGCGCGGTCGTCACGCACGGCACCGACACGCTCGAAGAGACGGCTTATTTCCTCAATCTGGTTCTGAAGAGCGAAAAGCCCGTCGTTCTCGTCGGTGCCATGCGTCCCGCGACGGCCCTTTCCGCCGACGGCCCCTTGAATCTTCTCAACGCCGTGCGCGTCGCCTCCGACCCCGCCGCACGCGGTCGCGGCGTTCTCGTCGTCTTGAACGACACGATTCTCTCCGCACGCGAAGCGACGAAGTCGCACCCGACGAACGTCGCCACCTTCCGCGGTCCCGATGCGGGGATGCTCGGCATGGTGGCCGGCGCTCGCATCGAGTGGCTCTCGCAAACCGCGAAGCGCCACACGGTCGATACGGCCTTCGACCTCTCGCTTTTCGACGACATCGAGCGCCTCCCCCGCGTCGACATCGTGTATTCGCACGTCGACGACGACGGCGTCTTCGTTAAGGCGGCCGTTGCGGCCGGCGCACTCGGGATCGTGCATGCGGGAACCGGAAACGGCTCGATTCATTCGGATACCGAGCCCGCTCTTTTCGAAGCCGCCCGCGAGGGCGTGCTCGTCGTGCGCGCAAGCCGCACCGGATCGGGCGCGACGGTCGAGGGGCTCGATGCCTGGCAGCGCGCGGGCTTCATCCCCTCGGGGACCCTGAGTCCCCAAAAAGCACGGGTACTTCTGCAACTCTCCCTTCTTCGCTGGGGAGACCTCGCTTCGGACGACCTCCGAAAGAAAACGGAAGAAGCCTTCCGTCTCTACTGAAGCCGATGCAAACCCTTCCCTTTAAGGAAGGGTTTTCTGCAATATCATCTGCTTCCGTCGAAAGTTTTTTTGCACGGGGGCGTTCCGACATCCCCTCTCCGTTTTGGCGTCGGCATCCCGACCCGCATCTCTTTCGGGACGGGTCGGGTTTGCCGACAACATAAAAGTTCACTCCGACCTCGCGAGCGACATCGCGTTCGGCCTCAAAGCGGACTACGGGTGGAGAAACAAAGAGTGCGGTGCAACCACAGTTATCACTCAACGTAGCTAACCGCTTCCAAATATCTTCAACCGCTTTCGGCTTTCGATCGCTTCGTGCCGAACGTCCCGACCTCACTCGGAGAGCTTGAATTTGAGACGCGAAAACGTTGCGAACCTTTTCCCCGGACCCGCCTCCGAAGGCAGGATCAGGATTCGGTTCAGCGCATGTTCACGTACTTGTGAACCTGGAAGGAAACGCGCCACCCTTTCGTCATGGCGGCTTCGACGCAAAGGCGCGTTGCCTCGTCGTCGCGACTCACGGGCTGAACATAGACAAGCACGCCCGGCTTCGTTTCGGGAAGCGTGCGATGTTCGAGGTCCTCGAGATCCTTCGGCCCCGAGACGGGCATTTTGATTTCGTCGGCACGACGAAGGGCCGACGCGAGCACCTCGCGCCCGCCCGGCATGTCGTACTTGGGGCTCACGGTCACCCAGACGCCGTCCGCAACGCGCACGGGCTCCGTGCCGCTCGTCTCGATCGCTACGGTCTTTCCTCGAGCGAGGAGCGCCGCCGTCACGTCCGTGAGGTCGAAAAGCATGGGCTCCCCGCCCGTGAAAATCACGTGCGGGATCGCTCCGTAGTGCGCGTCGATGTAGGCGAGAAGCTCTTCCGCGGTGCAGGTGGCGTGGCGCGGCGCGTCGGCTTTCGACGCGGCGAAGTCGAGCCCGCAGTCGTTGGGCTCGCCCAACTTCCAGGTGTTCTTCGTATCGCACCAGGGACAACGGCACAGGCACCCCTGAAGGCGCACGAAGACGGAAGGCGTCCCCGTCCAGGCGCCCTCCCCCTGAAGCGACGCGAAAATCTCGTTAACGAAGAGAAGCGAAGCCATTGAAAAGCCTCCATTCTGCGGAACACTTGCGGGTTTCTTCGACGGTGCAGCGAATGACCCGTACGCCCGAGCCGCGCAAGCACTCGGGTGCGACGACCGTTGCCAGGTGGTGCGCGATGTTTTCCGCCGTCGGATTGAAGTCGAGTTCGACCACGGTCGGATCGAGCGCCTTCAAGTGCGGAGCCAGCGGGTCTTCCTTCCAAACGAGGAAGTGGTGGTCCCACTCGTTTTCAAGCCACATGCAGAGCTTTTCCTTGATGACGGAAAAGTCGAGCACGCGTCCGAGCTCGTCGAGCGATTCCGTTTCGCCCGCGCATTCGAAGGTGACGCGGTAGTTGTGCCCGTGCAGGTGGGCGCACTTCGATTCGTGGCCGCAGACGCGGTGTCCGCAGGAAATGTCGTGGTAACGGGTGGCCGTAATCATGTCTGGTCGTAGGGAAACGGTCGGAAGGAATTATCGGGTGAGGCGCGCGAAGAATTCGCGGCGAAATTCGGCGTCGTCGCGCAGAACGCCGCGCAGAACCGTCGTCGTCATGGAGGATTCGGTCTCTTTGACGCCGCGCCAGGTCATGCAGGAATGAACGGCGTCGATGTGAACGGCAAGGCCCGCCGGGCGCGTAAGCTCTTCGATCCGATCCGCGAGCTGCACCGCCGCTTCTTCCTGGATCTGCGGGCGCGAGAGCACCCAGTCGGCGATGCGGCTGTACTTCGAGATGCCGATCACGCGCTCGCCCGGTACGACCCCGATCCAGCAACGCCCGAGAATCGGGGCGAAATGGTGCGAGCACGTGGAGCGCACCTGCAAGGGACCGATCACGATGAGGCCGTCGTAGCCGCGCTCGTTCGGGAAGTCGGTCGCCTTCGGGCACGGGACGTAGCGCCCCGCGAAGACCTCCCGTAAAAAGAGCTTCGCCATGCGGCGAGCGGTTTCTTCGGTGTTTGGGTCGTTCTCAACGTCGATCACGAGAGCGCGCAACACCTCGTCGATGCGATCGCGCACCTCGGCTTCAAGGCACTCCAGGTCGCCCGCTTCGAGGTAATCGGCAATGTTGTCGTTCGCGTGAAACGAAGCGCCCGCCGCACGAAGTCGGTCGACGATCTCCTGACTTTTCTTCATTGTAGCCGTCATATGCTTTCGGACCATTCGCTGCGAGCAGCGTGTACGTATTGGGAACCGTAGATTTTCAAGGGTGCCGGCGCACCGACCGAAGGTCGCACCCCGTCCGCGGCGCCCTTTTCCCGGGCTTTCCGCACGTTTCGAAACGTTCGGAAAGCACAAAGCTCCGGCTCGTGCGGTGCACGGCGGGGATCCGGGGAAAAATTCGACGATGTGGAGCGGCGGCGACACTGCCGGAACGCATGAAGACACCGCCCGTCCCGAAGGTCCGGTTCGAAGGTCGCTTCAGGCGGGTCCGGCGATCCCCTCGCGACGATGAAGGCGGTGATGCGGTCGGGCGTACTCCTGCGGGAACGAACGAGTCCGTACGTGTCGGCCTCGGTTCGACCGGCTCGGGGTCGTCCCCTGTCCGCTCAGAGCCTCGCTTTATCGGTTCGGTCGGGGGATGCGTATCATAGCGCGATCCGTACCGACTGCGTAGGGAAAACGACGGAAAAAGCGTCCGAAAGCGTAAACGATCGCGATCCCGGTTCTCGAAAACCGAAATTCGCCGCGTGTTTCGGGAGAACCGAAAAAGCAAAAGGCCGCCCGCAGGCGACCTTCCGAGCCGAATTCTTCGGTCGCGCCCCCCGGCCTCAACCGGGAAGCAACGAACCGAGCACCCTTGAGCCGATCGAACCGTTCGCTCAGCTCTTGATGAGGGTACAGCAGCCTTCAGGCTTCTTTTCAAGGGGCTTTCCTTCGGCACCGAGCAGTTCGAGCCGGTCGGGAGTTTTCGTCGAGAACCAGCGGTAAGCCTTCCCTTCGTTCGTCTTCAGAACAAGCGTATCACCCCGAACCTCATAGCGACCGAGTTCCATACGGGTCGTGTCCTTCTTCACGCGCAGGACGAAACACTTGTAGTGGTCGAGCGTCATTTCCGCTTCGGACGCTTCGCCCTTTTCGGAAATCACCGTCCCCACGTACTGGCCGACGACGGGCGAATCAACCGCCTTGGCGCGGTAGGCGTCCCATTCCTTTTCGGACTCGGCCATGGCGGCCTCAAGCCCCTTCAGAGCGCTGGAGCTTTCCTCTTCCTGTTGGAGGTCCGCCTCGGTGGCGGCGGGCTTGGTCATGACGGGAGCGGTCGTCTCGGCGGCCTGCACGGTACCGACACCGAGAAGAAGAGCCAGAGAGAACGTGCCCAGAATCGGGCGCATCGTCGTAGCAAGAGTCGAAGACATGGGACTGATCCTTCGTTCGAAATGTTCGTTCGAAATAAAAACGGCCCCGCTTTCGCGGGGCCTTGGAGTTGGGCGTTCAGGCGGTTCTCAGCACCCGAGACCCGAATAGTTTGAGAAAAACCGAGGATTTCTGAGAGCGACCAAGCAAGCTCAGGAAACCGTTCGTGTTCTTTGCCAAGAGCGACCAAGCAGCTCGGCATCGAACGCGTTTTCCCTTTCCATGCTTCGCAGTGTATCGATCAATTCCTAACCGAACCTTAAGAGCCCGAATCTTGCCCCCGACGAATGCAACGAAATGCAACGGGCCGATCGGAACTGATCCGATCGGCCCGTCGAGATTCATTCGCAACCCGTCGAAATTTCGAAAAAATTCATTGGGTTGCAAACTTGTACGTAAGGATCACACCCCCGCTTTTTCGGCTTCGAGACGCTTGGCGCGTTCGCACGCGGCGATCGTAAAGAGCGCGTCCGAAGAGCTGTTGAGACCCGTTTCGCACGAATCCTGAAGGACGCTGATGATGAAGCCCACGGCCACCACCTGCATGGCGGTGTCCTGATCGATCCCGAAAAGACCGCAGGCCAAGGGAATCAGCATGAGGGAGCCGCCCGGAACGCCCGAAGTGCCCGCCGCGCACATCGAAGCGACGATCGAGAGGAAGATGGCCGTCCCGAAACCCACTTCAATACCGAGCGAGTACGCGGCCGAAAGCGTGATCACCGTGATCGTCACGGCGGCGCCCGCCATGTTGATCGTGGCCCCGACCGGAATCGACACCGAGTAAGTCGCCTCGGGGAGGTTCATGCGGCGGCAGATTTCCATATTGATGGGGATGTTCGCGGCCGAAGAACGGGTAAAGAACGCGTTCACGCCCGATTCGCGCAGGCACATGAACGTGACGGGATAGGGATTCTTCTTCGTGCAGAGCCACACGAGGAAGGGATTCAGAACGAGCGCGACGAACGCCATCGTGCCGAGGAGCACCGTGAGGAGCTGCGCATACTCGGCCAGGACGCCAAACCCTTCCTGAGCGAAGGTGCTCGAAACAAGCCCGAAAATACCGACGGGAGCGAAACGAATGACGAGACGCACGAGCATTTCCACGGCGCTCGCCGCGTCGGCGAGCATTTCGCGCGTGCCTTCGCGGGCGCGCCGAAGGATGATCCCCATGGCGATCGCCCAGGCGAGGATCCCGATGTAGTTGGCGTTGTACATCGCGCGGAAGGGATTGTCGACGACGTTGAGAATGAGGCCCGTGAGCACTTCCGCGATGCCGCCCGGCGCGGTAAGCCCTTCCTGCGCGGTCGTCAGCGTGATTTCCGTCGGCCAGAGGAAGCTCGCCGCCACGGCCACAAGCGCCGAGGTGAAGGTCGAGACGAGATAGAGGACGAGAATGGGCTTTACGTGAACGGAGCCGCTCCCTTCGTCAACGCGGTTGTTCGCGATCGAAGACATGACGAGCACGAAGACGAGGACGGGAGCGACGCCCTTGAGGGCGGTCGTGAAAATCGTCCCGAGGAGCGCGACGTTGCGGGCCCCCGCGGGGAAAGCCCACGCAAAGAGCATCCCGAGAATGAGTGCGACGAGAATCTGCTTCACGAGCGACGCCTGAAGGAAAGGCGTCACCGTGCGAAATAGCGGGCGGAATGTGTCTTTCATTTTTTGGTTTCTTTGGGACCGAAGTTGGAGGCACCGGCGGCGCGTCAGGCCCCGATGCGTCGGAACCGAAAACGAGCCGCCCGTGTTCGGGGGAGCCGGCCCTCCCGAGGGATCGTACGGGCCGACCCCGAAAGTTTGGCGAATCCCGAGTGTTTACGCAAAGTTTTTCGTACGGGAAAAGGCCTATTCGGCGTGATTACCGACGCGCACACCCGAATTCGATCCGCATTCTCAGGGTTTTCACGGACATTCTTCGCATCCTAGACCGCCCTGCCAAGCAGGTCGTCGCAGCCGACGTTGCCGCGATCGGACCGCAAAAGTACGGCCGGGTCGATTCCGCACCGAGGTTCATCCGCACGGACGACGCGTATTTGGCGACGGCCGACAGCAGTTAGAATGACCGACTCTCCTCCACTCGGAATTTCTCACCATGAGCCCTGCCGACGCGTCTCTTCGAACAACCGCAGCTTCTTCCGCAACCGCCGAAGACCGCACATTCGAACGTCTTCGGTTCGACCGCGAGCACCTCTGGCATCCGTACGCGTCGACGCTCGACCCCGTACCCGTCTTCGAAGCTGCCGAAACCTGCGGTACCGAAATCGTTTTGACGGACGGACGGAGGCTTTTGGACGGCATCTCCTCCTGGTGGTGCGCGGCGTACGGTCACCGGCATCCGCGACTCGTGGCGGCGCTCGAACGTCAGGCGGAGAAAATGCCCCACGTGATGTTCGGCGGCCTCACGCACGAGCCCGCCGTGCGGCTCGGGCAAGCTATTCTCGACATGCTCCCCGCGGGCTTTCACTCGATTTTCTATGCGGACTCGGGGTCGGTCGCGGTGGAAGTCGCGATGAAAATGGCCGTCCAGTACCAGGCCGCGCTCGGGAAACGTACAAAGTCGAATTTCGTTACGATCCGCTCGGGTTACCACGGCGACACGTGGAACGCCATGTCGGTGTGCGACCCCGAGGAAGGGATGCACGGTCTTTTCGGCTCCTCGCTTCCGGTGCGCTTTTTCATCCCGCACCCGAAGAGCCGTTTTCCGAGAAGCTCCCTCATGGCACAAGAAACGGATGCTTCGGTGTTCGACGTTTCGGACCTCGCCCCCTTGGCCGCTCTTCTCAAGGAACGTTCGGACGAAATCGCCGCTCTCATTCTCGAACCCGTCCTCCAAGGGGCGGGCGGCATGCGCTTTTACCATCCGGAGTTCCTCACGGGTGCGATCGAGCTCTGTCACCGTCACGGGGTGCTCGTCATTTTCGACGAAATCGCCACGGGCTTCGGGCGCACGGGCGAATGGTTCGCCATGAATCACGCGGGGGTGCGCCCCGACATCGTGACGCTCGGGAAAGCCCTCACGGGCGGCCTCATGACGCTTTCCGCGGTCGTCACCGCAAAGAGCGTGTCCGACGTGATTTCCTCGGGGACTCCGGGCGCCTTCATGCACGGGCCCACGTTCATGGCCAATCCCCTCGCGTGCGCCGTCGCCGCGGAAGCCCTCGCACTCGCGCGGGATATCGATGCCCCGTCGCTTGCTCGCCGCATCGAAGGGGAGCTCCGTACGGGACTCGAACCGCTTACGAAAACGGAAGGCGTTCTCGACGTGCGCGTTCTCGGGGCGGTCGGGGTCGTCGAAACCGCAAAACCCGTCGACGTACGGCGTGCCATGCCCCGCTTCGTGGAAGCGGGCGTATGGTTGCGCCCCTTCGGGCGATGGATCTACGCGATGCCCCCGCTCGTTTCGACGACCGAGGACGTGAAACGATTGACGAACGCGATGGTTGCGGTGACGCCCGAGCTTTTGCGCGAGGTCGATTCCGACGAACGCGACGAGCGCCACTTCGTTTGAGACGCACCCGTTCGCCCTGCCCGACCGAATTTTCCACGACGTTTTCCTTTCGAGGAGCCGCCCTCATGTCCGTCCTCTCCGATTCCGCTGAAAATCCCGCAAAGTCTTTGCCCCGCGAAACCGCAACGGAACGTGCCGCGCACGACTCCCGCTTTCGCCCGCTCGCAGACGCTTTTGGCGGGGCGATCGCGCGCGGGCTCTCGGAGCTCGATGCACGAGGGCTCCGTCGTTCGACCCGGTCGTCGGATGCCCGAGGCCCGAGCGCATCGAAGGGCACCGCGCTCGTCAACCTGATCGGCAACGACGCTCTCGGGATCGGCGCGGACATTGCGAGCGCCAAAGCCTTTCTTGAAACGCTGCCCGATACCCTCTTTCGTTTTTCTGCAAGCGCCTCGCGCGTTTTGTCGGGGAGTTCCGCCGCGCACGATGCACTTGAAGCGGAGCTCGCGCGTCGCTACGGACGCCCCGACGGGGTGCTCCTTTTCCAGTCGGGCTGGCATGCGAATTCCGGGCTCCTTGCGGCCCTCACTCGAGCGGCCCCGCACAAGACGGCGATTCTCTTGGACCGCGAGATCCACGCGAGCTTCATCGACGGGATGACCCTTGCCCGCGCTCAAGGCGCAACCGTGCAGCGGTTCGCACACAACGACGTCACTCACCTCGAACATTTCGTCGAAAAGTTTTCCGAAACGCACGATGCGATCGTAATCGTGACGGAGTCGCTTTTCTCGATGGGAGGCGACACGGCTCCGTTGCGGGAACTCGTCGCGTTGCGCGAACGCCACCCGAAGACGATCCTCGTCGTCGACGAAGCCCACGCCTTTGCGGCCTACGGGCCTACGGGCCTGGGGCTCTCCGAAGCCGAAGGAGTGCTCGATGCGATCGACGTCGTGATCGGCACCTTCGGGAAGGCGACGGGTACGGCGGGCGCCTTCGTCGCGACCGCGCCGGAACTCCGAGCGTGGCTTGCAAGCACCCACCGGCCGTCCATTTACTCGACGGCATTGCCGCCCCTGCTGGTTGCGCGAACGCTTGACGTCGTACGTCATCTCGAAGCGTACGCCTCGAAGCGCAAGCGCCTTCACGCCCTATCCGCTCACGTTCGGGAGGTGTTGGGACTTCAAGGTCCCGTCACCCACATCATCCCCGTCCCCCTGGGAACGATCGAGCGGGCGACGGCTGCCGCTCGGACCCTGCGAGACGCGGGCTTTGCGGTCGGCCTCGTGCGTCCGCCCACGGTCCGAATCCCGGGACTGCGCGTGTCGCTCAACGCCTCGCTCACGGACGACGAAGCAAAGCGCCTTACCGAAGTGCTCGGAACGCTCGGCGGGAACAAAACCGACGGAGCCGACTGAACCGACAAGGCCGACCACTCTTCGTGTCGCAGCACGGAACACACACCATGACGATCGAAACCAGCGAAAACTCCGTTGCCCGAGAAGCTCCTGCGGGCATCGCACTCTTTGAAAATGCCGCCTGGAGAGCCCGTAAGGAAGGAAAATCCCTCCCGACCGCAACGTGTGAAGCGCCCCGCGTGCTTCTCTTTGCGACCGGTTGGGCAACCGACGAGCGGCTTTTCGCGCCGTGGGCGAAGCGACTCGAAGCACTGAATTACCCCGCGGCGCTCGTCATCCTTTCGAACCCGCTCGCGGGTCGGACGGCCGACGCGTTTCTTGAGGCCGCTCGACCCCAAGCACATTCGACAACCGATGCGCCCGATTCCCTTTTCCGCCCCGACTGGCCCCTTTTCCGGGAACTTTCTCCCGAGCTCGATGAATTGCGTCGCGACGTGCCCGAAGCCCAGTGGACACTCGCAGGGTGGTCCTTCGGGGTGCGGTTCGTACTCGATCTTTGGCGCGCCCGCGAACGAATCTTCGGCAACGGTCTCCCGAATGCCGACACCTTCGAGCGACTCGTCTTCGCGGCGGGGTCTTTGACCCCCGTCGGTCGCACGGGGATTCCCGAAGCCGTTGCGAAGCTCACGCTCTCGACCCTTTCCGCGGAGTCGCTCAGTACCTTCTTCGTGCGCGTCACGGAAGGGCACGGTGCGTGGAGCGACGTCGTCACGAACCCCGACTTTCCGGGCTTTACCGCGGAAGATCGTCCCGACGTCCCGAAAGCCGCGGAAGAGCTTCGGGCCTTTGCGGGTCTTCGAGACCCCTTGCCCGAACTCGCCCGCGAAGCCGCGAGCTTCCCCGGCGAAATCCGCGTCGTCATCCCGAAGCGCGATCGGATCGTCCCCGTCGCAGCGCAGGAACGATCCGCCAAGGCCCTCTGCGAAGCGTCTCTCGCGGCAGGTCGCGCCGAACCCCGCATCCTTCGCACGGACGAACCCCACGGGACCTTCGAAGGGCTCACTGCGACCGTCTTCGACGCGGCCTTCGACTCCGTCGAATCCCCGATCCGTTGAACCTTTGCGTTCCCTTTTCCGAAAGCCCCGCCGATGACGAAAGTCCGTCTTGCCGAAGAGTCCCGCCACGCCCGCGCGTTCGAGCGCGCGGCACGCACCTACCACGACGCCTCGCGCCTGCAGGCGGAGGCCGCACGGCGACTTGCGGACCTGTGGCCGCTCTCGGATGCGTTGTGCGCGAATACCGTACGCTCGTCGCCCTTTCGGATCCTTGAGGCGGGGGCCGGCACGGGCCACCTTACGGCGGCGCTCGTTCAAAAGTTCCTTTCCGCAAAATCCGTTCTCGACGCACCGGATTCCGCTCGACTTCACCTCACGGTCACGGACCTCTCGTCCGCCATGCTCGAGGAGGCCCGTCGGCGCCTCGCCGCGACATTCGGAGACGAACTTGCCCGAGATCTCGCCTTTCTTATCGCGGCTGCCGAAGCGCTTCCCCGCATCCCCGAAGTCCGTACGGGAGCCCCCTACGACCTCATCGCGGCCGCATCCGTTTTGCAGTGGGTGGCGGACCCCGCAACGCTCTTTCGCGAGTGGGCGGACCTCTTGCGACCGGGCGGGTACCTCCTCGTTTCCGTCTTCGGCCCCGACAACCTGCGTGAAATCCGGGCGCTTTCGGGCGGGGGCCTTCCCGCGCCCGAACCCGACGCGTGGGAGTCGATCCTCGGGCCCGGGTACGAACTCGTGGCGCTTCAGTGCGACACGATCATCGAACGCTACCCGACGCCGCGGGCCGTACTCGCACAGTTGCGCGCTACGGGCGTGAACGGCCTCCCCGCAAACGCGCATTCGGATGACAAAACAAATTGCGACGCGTCGGACGATGCCGCTTCCGCCCCCTACCCCGCCCGGACGCTTCGCACCCGTGCGGGCCTTGCCGCTTGGGAAGCCGCCTACCGCGAGCGATTCTCGGACGCGGACGGGCGCGTCACGCTGACGTGGACCCCGGTGCGGTTCCTCGCGCGTCGAGTCAGGAACTGACGTCGTCCGACACTCTCCGGCAACCCCTCCATCGACAGTTCCGTCCCCCTCCTCCGTCACTTCGACACCGCCTGAGGGACGCTTTCCAAAGCCCGTCATCCTCGCTTCAAGGTTGCGTCAGCGCCGTTTCGTCAGCGCCTGAGGGTCGGAATTTGCCTCCGGATACCCTATTCGCGCATCATCCGTTCGTCTGTTTCGATCCCTAAGGCCTACCGCCGCTTCCTCCCCTCTTGCCGAAAACTCTTCGATTTTTCGAGGCAAAACGGCCGTCACGGTACCTCGCCCGAAGAAATTCGGATTTTCGGAGCCTCAAATATAGGTGTTTTCCCGCAAATTTCTTCCTTTTTGAACCCGGTTCCCATCGGCAGAATGCGCATCTGAAATTTTTCCCACGACCCCCTCGGGGGCTCGCACAGAAGACACAGGAACAGGAGTTACCGTGAAGAACACCACCTTCAAGCTCGCTGCGGTCGCCGTTGCGGCCGCTTCCGCTCTCGCCGGTCAGGCTTATGCCGCGGGTTTCATGCTCACCGAACAGTCCGTCGCCGGTCTCGGCCGCTCGTACGCCGGTATCGGCGTGGACGGTACCGACATCTCGGGCGTCTACTACAACCCCGCGACGATGACCCTTCACAAGGGCACGATTCTGCAGGCGGGCTTCATCGGGATCGGCCTCAACCTCGACTACGCGGGCAACGACGGCACGACCGAAAACGGTCGCGAAAAGAGCCAGGCGATTCCCCACGGCTACCTCCTTCACCAGATCAACGACTCGACCTGGGTCGGTCTCGCGATGACCGTTCCCTTCGGCATGGGTACCGAATTCGGCGACGACTGGTCGCAGGCCGATCACGGCATTTCCGCTCAGATTCTCACGTTCGACTTCAACCCGAACGTCGCCTGGAAGGCTTCCGAAAAGCTGAGCTTCGGCGCGGGCGTCTCCGTTCAGTACGCTTCCGCCGACCTTACGAAGAAGACCTACCTCGCCGATACGGCTGCCGGCCAAGAGCTTGGCGAGCAGGCCAGCCCCCTCTTGGGCGAATCCTCGGTCCGCTCCGAAATCGACGCCGACAGCATTGCCTGGGGTTGGAACGTGGGCATGATGTGGTCGCCCTTGGAAAACCTCCGCTTCGGTCTTTCGTACCGCTCGAAGATCAAGCACGATGCGGACGGCGATCTGACGATCAGTGATGTAGACCCCGCTAACTCTTATCTCAATACTGAGCAACTTACCGCTATCTTGAAATCGAAGAATGCCTACGGTCAGCTCCCGGGCTCGGCCGTGGTTTCGGCTCCCGCCTGGGCGATGGCGACCGTCGCTTGGGATGTGAACAACCTCCTGAGCCTCTACGGTACGTTCCGCTGGACCGACTGGTCGTCCTTCGATAAGCTCGACATCAAGTCGAACGGCGCGCCGATGACCACCATCAAGAACAACTGGCGCGACACCTACCTCACCTCGCTCGGTGCGGATCTGCGCGTCACCGACCGCTGGACCCTGCGCGGCGGCGTCGCCTACGAAACGTCCCCGATCGCGACGAAGGAATACCGTACGGCCATCATTCCGGACGCGGACCGCTGGTGGTTCTCCGTGGGTTCGTCCTATAAGATTTCGGAAAACATGATCGCCGACGTGGGCTTCGCTCACCTGCACGGCGTACACGAACGCTCGCTCTACGACGCAAACGGCCAGGAAGTGGGTAAGTTCCGCAAGCTCGACGCCTACCTCCTCGGCGCTCAGCTCCAGTACAAGTTCTGATGATTTCGCGAGGCGCTCCCGAAATCAAGGGGTAAGCAATTTCGAGCGAGCGCCTCGCACGCACGATCGTCAACGCACAGCGTTCTTCACGTGTCCAACCACGTGTTGGGTCGGAAGGTCAGCCTTCCGACCCTTTTTTCATCCCATTTTTCCTCCGGTTTCCCTTGCCCGATTCTTCAAGCGCTGTTCCAAAAAACGCATATCGGTTGTGTTTTCTTCTTCCATTTACGCGACCGATCTTTTTTCGCGCAAACGTTGACGGAAACAAATCTCATTCCGGTGCCCTATCGATGGACGGAACCCGAATGGTCCTCCGAAACACCCTTTCCTATGATGAACTTGAGGACCGTCGCGCCGCGAACCGCACCGCGGGCGGCGTGCGATCCCCGCGATTTTGGAGGTTTCTTTTATGAGTACGAACCTTTCTCGCCGATCCTTCCTCACGGGCGTCGGCGCCGCGGCGGGTGCGGGCTTTGCCGAATCGCTCTTCGTGCCGTCGGCCTCGGCCGCCGAGACGACCGACACCGAATGGACGGGCTACAGCATCTGCGACTCGTGCAATCACATGCCGATGTGCGGCGTCAAATACGACGTGCGCGGCAATACCGTGATCCGCATCCATAACTGGGGCGAGCACCCGAACCACTTCCTCTGCTCGAAGGGACTCTCGACCCTGCAACGCCTCTACAACCCGAATCGTTTGCTCTATCCCATGAAGCGCACGAATCCCAAGGGATCGAAAGACCCGGGTTGGGTGCGCATCGGCTGGGACGAAGCCATCCGCACGATCGCCGAAAACCTCACGCGCATCAAGGAAAAAGACGGCGCCGACAAGGTGCTCTTCTATTGCGGCGACCCGAAAGAACCCCGTCCTCCCGTCATGCGTCTTGCGCGCTACTTCGGCTCGCCCAACTACGCGTGCGAAAGTTCCGCGGCCTGCAACCTCGCCTACGTGCACGCGCTCGAACTCACCTGGGGATGGGAAATCGCGGGCGGTCCGAGCCCGAAGACGAAGTGCCTGATGATCGTCGGCAAGAACGGTTCCTGGTCCTCGCCCCACGGGTTCTTCAAAGGCCTTCTCGCGCAGAAGGCTCGCGGCATGAAGCTGATCGTCGTCGATCCGCGACGCACGAAGGTCGCCGAACAGGCGGACATCCATCTGCAGTTGCGTCCGGGCACGGACGGGGCGCTCGCCTGGGGCATGATTCGCGTGCTCGTCAAGGAAGGTCTCGTCAACAAGCCCTTCGTTGACAAATGGTGTTCGGGTTACGAAGAAGTCGTCAAATACTGCGAAACCTTCACGCCCGAATACGTCGAAAAGGAAACGGGCGTCAAAGCGGAACTCGTCGTGGAAGCCGCGCGCATGTTCGCCGACGGTCCTTCGGGCATGATGCTCCCCGGTCAGTCGATCCCGCACCAGCACAACGGCTGCAACAACGTGCGTGCGATGTCGCTCCTGATGGCGCTCACGGGTTGGGTGGACGTTCCGGGCGCTTCGAGCTTTGCCAATTGGCCCGAAGACTACATCCGCTGGGACGAAGGCTACACGCGGAGCTTTATCGATCAGAAGTGGTTCAATCAACCTGAAAACAAGAAGATCCGCATCGACCGCGAGTTCGCGCCGGTCTGGAACGAAATGCAGGTCCTTTGTAGCCCCAACATGCTTCCCGAAATGGTCAAAGCGGGACGCATCAAGGCCTTCTGCGGCTGGGGCGCGAACCTTCTCATTTGGCCTTCGCCCGCCGAATATCAGGAAGCGGTCCGGAACCTCGAATTCTCGTTTGCGACGGACTATTTCTACCGCGACGAAACCCACCACGACATGGACCTCGTGCTCCCCGCCGCGATGAATTTCGAGCGCCATGCGCCCTTCGGCGTCCACGGTCGTGCCGTCTCCGTGCGCACCCCGGTGAAGCCCCTCGGCGAAGCGTGGGAAGACTGGAAGATCGCGCTCACGATCGGGTCGGTTCTCTGCGGCGAAGAGCTCTTCTTCGGCGGCGACCCCGTGAAGGCGTGCGACTCGATTCTTAACGGTTGGGGGACGAGCTATGCCGAGCGGCAAAAGATGCTTCCCGCCGTGAAGGTCTGCGAATGGTTCCCGCCTCAGCAGACGGAAAAGTACGCGAAGGGCACCCTGCGCTACGACGGAAAGCCCGGTTTCCGCACCCCGACGGGCAAGATCGAGCTCGTCTCGACCGTGCAGGCCAAACACGGCTTCCCGGGCCTTCCCGAGTACGTCCCCGCGCCGCAGCCCGACGCGAAATGGCCTTTGAAGCTTGTGAACGGCACGCGCCGCGCCTACATCACGCATTCGAAGACCCGTTCGGACCAGCCCTACCTTCTTGAAATCGAACCCGAGTCGACGGTCAACATCCATCCGAAGGATGCCGAACGTCGCGGCATTCGCGAAGGGGACCGCATCTGGATCACCTCGCCCTACTACAAGGGCAAGGTCCGCGCCGTGGCGCGCGTCACGATTCTCGCGCGCGAAGGCATCGTCGACGCGCAGTACGGCTGGCGGGGCGATCAGGAAACGCAGGTCCTCATTCCGCGCAAGAACTGGGACCCGATTTCGGGCTATCCCGCCTTCAACGACGTGTGCGTCGAAATCACGAAGGCCTGACGGGAGGGAATCATGAGCAAATTCGGCATCATCGTCGACATCGACAAGTGTGTGGGCTGTCACGCCTGCGCGATCGCGTGCAAGGAAGAAAATCAGGTCGCGCCCGGGATCTTCTACGAACGCGTGCACCGGAGCGAAAACGTCGCCGCGAACGTCGTCAACTACTTCCGCGTCTCCTGCATGCATTGCGACAATCCCGCATGCATGAAGGTCTGCCCGGCAAAAGCGATTTCAAAGGGCCCCGCGGGCGAAGTTCTCGTCGACGCGAAAAAGTGCATCGGTTGCAAGATGTGCCTTGCCGCCTGCCCCTACGGCGCTCCGCAATTCAACACCGAAGGCCGTACGAGCTACTTCGGCGACAAGGTGCCGCTCGTCGAGCGGCCGCTTGAAGCCTGGCAGCATCACCCGGCGGGCAAAGCCGAGCACTGCACGCTCTGCACGCATCGGACCTCCAAGGGCGGCATTCCCGCCTGCGTCGAAGTATGCGGGATCGGCGCCCTCACCTTCGTCGACTACGAGAACCCGACCGAGGCCGCGAAGGCCCTGATCGCGAAGGCGCGCCCCATGAACGCCGCCGCGGGAACGGAACCGAAAATCCGCTACATCGCCAAGAATATGGACGTCGAAGCCTTCGAGCCCAAGGTCTGACAACTCGGCGGCACATCCTCCGCCGCCGGTTCCGTTCGGGGACGCGAGTTCGATCGAGCGTCGTCGCATCGGAACCGGCTGTTCGAGGTTTCCGTGAAACACCCTAAATAAAAACCCCGCTCGTGCGGGGTTTTCTTTTATTCGTTTCCGTTGACGGAAGCCCTTCCGGAACACCGTCCGTCGGACTCCCGATCTCAAAACTCGTTCGGGGCGCACTTGACACGCGCGCACGACACTCAGCGTTCGTCCTGCAGCCGATCGAGCGTTTTCAGGAAGCCCTCCGCCACCGTGCGGTAGATCCGCGCGTCGGGGCGCTTCGCAAGCTGCGCCGCCACGGCAGGCACCCACTTGGCGGGGTGATTCGCCGCAAAGGCGCGCGCCGCACCCCAGGCGCCCTTTTCGATCGAGACCGCGAGGAATGCGGCCGTCATGCCGAGGTGGTCGTCGGGAATGCCCGAGTCGGGCGGAACCGCCAGACCCGCCGCCGCATAAGCGCGACGGCACTCGAACTGCGCTTCCTGACACACAAGCCGCAGGGGACTCGTCCAGGCGCTCTCGCAGAGCGACACCGTCTCCGGACCCACGCCGAGAAAGAGCCGCGCGTATTCCTTTTGGAGTTCGGCGGAACTCAAGGGAAAAGGCGGCTTCAATCCGAGCACGTCGACGAGACGTTGCAGTCCCTCGACCGCTCCCTCGGTTTCGGGCTTGAGCCAAAGCACCGCAAACGTATTGAAAAGCTCGACGAAAGGCGTCGGAGCACCGGATCGGTCGGGAGCCGTCGGCTCGGACTGCGCGCTGGTCATAGTATTATCCTTGGTGTTTTCCATTTTGTCCCGCGACTTCGCTTCGTCGCTTTCGGCGTCGGATCGACAAATTCGCGGACCCGGAGAGCTTTGTTTTCGGAGCCGCCGCGCTCGGGTGCGACCGCCCGGCTCTCCTCTACCATCCTACTCCCCGAAACCCGGTGTCGCTTTGGGATCTCCTCCGAGCCGTCTCGGGATATTCCCGTATACCGATCGAACGATCATGCCTTTTTCTGCCTTTGCCCCCGAACCCGATCCCGTCTTCGACGGTCTCCCCTTTTATCTTCCCGAAGGGAAACGCCTCCTCTTCGTGAGCGGTATCGATACGGACGCGGGGAAAAGCGTGGCGACGGGCTTTTACGCCCGCGAGCAATTGCGTGCGGGCGTGCGCGTGACGACGCAAAAGTTCATCCAGACGGGTGCGGTCGGCGGTTCGATCGACGTTCGGTTGCACCGTCGCATCATGGGGATCGGCGAAACCCCCGAAGACCGTGCGGGTACGACCGCACCCGTCGTGCTCCCCCTGCCCGCCTCCCCGCACCTTGCGGCGGAAGTTGCGGGCGTCACGATCGACTTCGGACGCATTGCGACCGCATCGCGCACGCTCCTTGAAACGTATGACGAAGTGTTGCTCGAAGGCGCGGGCGGCCTCATGGTGCCCCTCACCCGTCGGCACCTCACGATCGATTGGCTCCAAAAGAGCGGATTGCCGCTTCTTTTTGTCACGAACACGAAGCTCGGGAGCATCAACCATACCCTCCTGGCGCTCGAAGCCGTGGAGCGCCGCGGCATTGCGCTTGCAGCCCTTCTTGTGAACGCCTGGCCGGGCGACATCGAGCCGATTGCAAGCGACAACGAGCGCTTCGTGACCGACTACGTGCGGGAGCACTTCCCCGAGGCGCGCATCCTCACCGTGCCGAAGTTCGAGCCCGAAGCTCTCGCAGACCGATCCGAGGGTTTCTGAATCTCTCGAACCGGACATGAAAACCCCCGCGGGTGCAAACCTCGCGGGGTTTTTCGTATTCAGCGTTCGAGCTTCGAGCGTTTCAAGCGCTTCACGGAGTCCGAGGATGCGGAGAGTGGCGCTCAACGGCGCCGGAAACGCGCTCAGCAGCCTTTCTTCAGCGCGGCGATCAAGGTGTCGATCGCCTCTTCCGTCGTCGCCCAGGAGGTGACGAAGCGGCAGAGCGCACGACCGTTCGCATCGCGGTGCCAGACCGCAAAGGAGAAGTCCTTCGAGAGAGTCTTTTCTTCTTCGGCCGAAAGGTAGACGAAGATCTGATTGGTCGGCGTATCGATGAAGAGCGTGTGGCCCGTTTCAATGAGAGCGAGCTTCAATTTCTGCGCGAGACGGACGCCGTGAGCGCACACGCGCTCGTAGGTGCCGTTTTCCATCAGGGTCGCGAACTGAAGCCCGAGAAGACGCCCCTTTGCGAGCACCGCCCCGTTTTGCTTCATCGTCGTGAAGAAGCGCGGCAGGCGCTTCGGGTCACGGATCACGACCGCTTCGCCGAAGAGCGCGCCGCACTTCGTGCCTCCGATATAAAAGACGTCCGTCAGAGCGGCGATGTCCGCGAGCGTCACGTCGGTGCCTTCGGCCGCGAGGCCGTAGCCCAGACGGGCCCCGTCGAGAAAGAGCGGAAGGCCGTATTCGTCGCACGCTTCGCGGATCGATTCGAGTTCGGCCTTTGTATAGAGTGTCCCGTGTTCGGTCGGGTGGGAGATGTAGACGAGGCCGGGTTCCACGGCGTGTTCGCGGCTGTCGTCGGCGAGGTACGCGCGCATGCACGCGCGCACGGATTCGCCCGAAATCTTCCCGTCCTTCTGCGGAACGACGAGCACCTTGTGGCCCTTCGATTCGACGGCCCCAGCTTCGTGCCCGGTGATGTGGCCCGAGGCAGGTGAGATCACCCCCTGGTATTCCTCGAGGAGCGCATGGATCACGATCGAATTCGTCTGCGTGCCGCCCACGAAGAAGTGCACGGCCGCATCGGGCGCGGCACAGGCCTCGCGAATGAGGCGGCGGGCTTCTTCGCAGTAGTCGTCCTTGCCGTAACCCGGCGTCGACTCGAGATTGGTGGCGGTGAGACGTTCGATGATTTCGGGAATGGCCCCTTCCTGGTAGTCGCACGCGAATCGAAGCATGGGAGTGTTCCTTCTTGACGTTGTTTCGTATTTTCGAGAGACAGGCGGCCGCGCAAACCCGGAGCGTCTCTGCGGGCAGTCGGGGACCCGCCCGCACGGTTCGCGTGCCGTAAAGGGTTGATTCTACGCTTCGCGCGCCGCGATTCGCATTCCGAAGGCGGACAAAATTGCGTGACAAAAGTCAAGAAAAAACCGCTCCGGCCTCTCCGGCCGAAGCGGTTTCCCGTTCTTTGCTTGTTTTCAATGCCCTCTTGGCCTCTTGGGGTCGATTTCCTTCGGCGTTGCCCGGTTTCGCTCGATTGCATCCGAAGTAGACGCGGCAACAACCGAGCGAACCGAGCAGGCGGAATCTCTCGGATCAGAAGAGAATCGGCTCGAAGTACCCCGCAAAGAGGACCGAAGCGCGCAGGGCCAGAGCCCCGAGGATCGCGCAGAGGCCGCCGACAAGAGCCGCCGTGTGGTTCTTCACGCAGGAAAGGAGCATCGGAACGACGATCCCGACGCCGACCGCACCCGCCCAGAAGAGAGTCGAGGCGTCGCCCGAGACGAGGCTCCGAGCGCCCGCGACCGCCCCCGGCGTCCCCTGGAAGGCGACGTGAACGAAAGCGAAGAGAACGAACGCTTCGCCGAGGTGCACGATCGTGGCGGCGGTCGGCACCCAACGGCGTTCCCCGCCTTCCAGGCACCGGGTCGCGGTCATGACTTCGACCGTACCGAGCGCGCAGGCAAGGCCCGAGAAAATCCAGAGGATCGGGAGCGCGCCCGTCGTCCAGAGCGGAACGCCCACGGCCTGCGTGAGGAGGAACCCGGAATAGGCGGTCGCCGCCACGCCCAGGACCGCGTCGAAGAGGAACATCCCCTTCGACTCGGCGCAGGAGGAGACTTCGCCCGCCTTCTCGGCGCGCCGCATCACCCAAGCCTGCAGGATCGTGACGACGCAGAGCACCGCCAGGATGCAGATCCCGATGAACATCCAACTCGTGAAGTTGAACTTCCATTCAATGAGGGCGTTGATCGCCGCCATCGGAAGATTCAACATGCGGGCCAAATGCGAGACGACGAGGAGCGTCCCCACGAGCGCCGCGCCCGTAGCGAGGTAATGGAGACGGCGCGACTTCAGCCAGTAGTTCACCGTCAGGCTCATCCCCGAGAGACCCACGAACCAGAGGAAGAAGGCGATCGTCCACCCCCAGTGGCTCGTTGCGGCCTGCCGGGTCAATTCCATGTATTCGTAGGTCATTTGCTCACCACCACAAAGAAGTTGGGCTTCGTACCCTTTTCGGGGAGAAGCTTTTCAGACTTGACCGCGCGAAGCTTCCGCGAGATCGGGCTTTCGGGATCCGAAACGTCCCCGAACATGCGGGCGTGCACGGGGCACGCGGCAACGCACGCGGGGTCGCGCCCCTGCTCGATCAGTTCGTGACAGCCTTCGCCCATGCACTTCATCGGAAGACCCGTTTCGGGATGCGACCAACGCACGTCGTAGGGGCACGAAGCGATGCAGTAGTTGCAGCCGACGCAACGCGAGGGGTCCGTCTTCACAAGGCCCGTTTCGGGGTCGTGATAGTTCGCTCCGAAGGGACACGTCGAAATGCAGGGCGCGTTTTCGCACTGCTGGCACTGCACGAGAATCTGCACCGGGCGGCGGGCACGTTCCACCGTCACCTTGCGGATATTGGAGGGGAGCCATTCCCAACCGGCCACTTCGCCCGTCAACATGTCGGGGTAGTTCGTCTGCGCGCACGCGACGATGCACGCCGAGCACCCGACGCACTGCGTGGCGTCGAAGAGGTGCGCGAGTTTCTTATGTTTCTTGTCCGTCATTCTCGGATCTCCTTCGGCCTCAGAGGCGCTTCACGCGCACGGAGCTGTTGTTCGCAAGGTTGCCGCAGACGGGCTGCGCGAAGCCCGTGGCGAACCAATGCGAGTTGATGCCTTCGCGCACCCAGGCGTATTCGGGCGGGAGGTTCTTCGTGCGAACACCCCCGGAGAAGCCGTGCGAGAAGAGGCTCCCCGGCATGACGCGGTTCGTGACCGTGACGCGCGCTTCGCCCTTGACGCCCGTGTCGATGCCCGTCACTTCGATCATGTCGCCCGTCGAGATCCCGAGACGTTCGGCGTCGACGGGATGCATCCAGAGGGTGCGGTCCCCGAGGAACTTCGTCGGCCACGTGAAGATCGTGACGCCCGAGCACGAGGCACTGTCCTTCCCGGAGACGAGGAAGAACTCGTCCGAGCGGGGCTTCGGCTGCGTGTAGGCCTTCGGGTACTCGAAGTCCGTGAGACCCTTCAAGCCCTTTTCCTGGTACTTCGACGCACAGAGGAAGGAGACGATTTCGGGCTTCCCGGTGGGCGTCCCGAAGGGCTTCTTGTAGGGATAAACGCCGAACTTCTTTTCAGCCGTACGGCACCAGCCCTTTTCGGCGATTTCGGCGGCGATCCGGTCGCCTTCGCCGGGCTTCGATTCGTTCTTCGACGCGATGAACTTCGCCCAGGCCTTTTCGGTCATACCGTCGAACCACGCCTTCCATTCTTCCGTCGTGCGGCATTCCTTCGCGTAGCCCAGACGGTCGGCGGCACGGTCGGGATAGGCGCGGCGCAGGATTTCGCAGAACTGCCAGATTTCGTGGCGCGCTTCGCACCCTTCGGGGAGCGGCAAACCGGCGCTGTTCAACTGGATGTTCCCGTCGAGCGCCCACTTGACGCCCGCGTACTCGTGCCATTCGAGGAACATCGTCGACGGCAGCACGTAGTCCGCGTAGTCGATGATTTCGTGCGGGAGGATGTCCTGCACGACGAGGAGTTCGAGCGCGCGCAGGGCTTCCGCCATGCGGTTCGAATTCGCTTCGCGGTGGAACATGGTCGAGCCCGTCACGAAGACGGCGCGAACGGGATAGGGTTCTTCCTTGAGGATCGCCCGGAAAACGGTCGAGAAGGTGCCCGAGCTTTCGGGATAGATTTCCTTGTCGAGGGCTTTGCCGAAGGGGATTTCCCACGTCTGACCCGCGGGGCCCTTGCCCTTCGTGCCGCTCGAAGAAGCGGAAGGCATCTTGAGGCCGCCGCCCTGCGTCACGACAAAACCGCCCTTCTGATCGAGCGAACCCGTAAAGAGGTTCAACGCGCTCATCAGCTGATAGGCTTCGTTGTCGTTCCCGTTGCGGGACGAGTACCAACCGTCGTCGCAAACGCCGCCCAACGTGAAGAATTCACGCGCGACCGTCACGATCCGCTCGGCGGGGATCCCCGTCACGGCGGAAGCTTCTTCGGGCGTCCACTTCGAAGCCGTGCGGGCAAAGACCGCATAGGCCGTTTCCACGTCAAGCGTCGCACCGTCCGTGCCCGTCACGGTACCCGTGAAGTCGAGGTCCGGATCGACCCCTTCGGGTTCCGCAAAACCCGTAACCGTGCCCTTTTCGTCCTTGACAAGACCCATCGGGCGAAGTTCTCCGGACGCTTTGTCCATGACGACGAAGGCCGTGCCGTCCGTCGCACCCGGGCAGCATTCGGCGGCCGTCACGGGCTTCATCGAGTTCGTCCGAACGAGGTAGGGAGCGTTCGTCCACTTCGCGAGGAACGCGCGGTCGACGAGGTTTTCGCGGATCGCAACGTTGACCAACGCGTAGATGAAGGCCGAGTCCGTACCCGGCTTGATCGGGAGCCATTCGGCGTCGCCGAACGCCCCTTCGGGCATGCGCGGGTCCACAAAAAGCACGCGGGCGCCCGCTTCGCGGGCGCGAGCGAGGACGCTCGAAACGCCCATGGCGCAGTTGAGCGTACGGCCGATACAAAGGAGGTACCGCACGCGCGCGTAGTCGGGTTCGACCTTGCCCGCGCTGTCGAAGCCCTTGCCGAACACCATGCGGCGCCCCATGACGGACGCGCTGTTGCAGGTCGAGCTGTGACCGATCACGTTCGGAGTGCCGAGCGCCGCACCGAACCACTTCTGCATCGAGGAGAAGTTGTGGCTCGTCATCGCGACGGCGCGTTCGCCGTCCTTTTCGCAGATCGCCTTCACCTTCGCGGCGATTTCATCGAGCGCCTGATCCCAGGAAATTTCTTCGAACTTCCCTTCGCCCTTTTCGCCGACGCGCTTCATGGGCTTTTTCAAGCGCAGCGGATGCGCCCAGGCCCAAACGGCCGACGCCCCGCGCGCGCAGCAACCGCGCTGAGGGTGCGAGGGGTTCGGCATGATCTTGACCGTCTGAGGCGAATACGGTTCGCCCTTCTTGTGCATGGCCAAAAGACCGCAGTAGCCGCCGCAAACGTTGCAGGCGCAGGGACGCGCCTCCCAACCTTCGGACTTCAGCTGTGCGACTTCGGCTTCGAGCGTCGACCAGGGGACGGCCGCTCCCGCGACCGTCGCACCCGCCGCGCCGAGGAACGTACGACGGGAAAGCTTGGGGAGAACCGTCGCGCTTTCCGTGGTGTTCTTCGTCATAGTGGGATCTCTCCTTAAGTTGCCGCTCCGTCGCTCGGAAGAAAGAGGGGTTCCCTTTCGAGGCGGGCGGCTCGTTCGTGCTTCGTTTCGGGCTTTTTCCGGGAGTCTGCTCCGCAACTTTCCCTGCGGCTCACGGAACAAGCTCCGAACGAGCGCCCCACACTAAAGGAGAGGCCCTACCTTCGTATGTGCGGAATTGTACGTAGAGCGCGTTGTTACGCTATTCCAAACAAAACACAACGGAAACACTCGACTTTTCGCCGGATTCTTCCTGCCTGACTCATCCGCTTCAAATACCAGAAATTTTTTTGGCTATGCGGCTGTTTCCGACCGTTTTCGAAGTTTCGAATTCTTAATAAAAAGGTCGACTATAGGGCTATGCTTTCGATTGACAATATCTATAAGTAAGGCGCAACCGCACGACGCCGCATTCCGACCGAATGTTTCGGATGGTCCATAAACACGGCGAACGGCGGAACGGAACAAGGAAGGACGGCAGTCGTCTGAAATACGAAACCCCGCCCGGGATGCGGTATCCCGAACGGGGTTCATGTTGTCGTGCGGTCCTGCGGCTCGGGGAGGGAGAACGCTCCCCGAAACCGCAGGCGGCTTTGAGGCCGATTGGGATTGATTGTGCTCTCTCAAGCGCTCAGTGGCCCTTGAACATGCGAAGGCCCGTGCTCATCGACGAAAGGGTCGTCGCGCCGCCCATCACGTCTTCGCGGAAGCTCATGTAGATGTGAGCGATCGAGAAGAGGATGAAGACGTACATGAGCGCGTGGTGCACCGTACGAACGGCCTGCGCGTCGCCGAAGAGCGTGAAGACCCAACCGAAGTAGGTCATCCAACCCGTATCCCATCCCCAGGCCTGGGCGTAGAGCGCGAGACCCGTGATGATGATGAGGAAGGAACCGAGCACGAACATCGCGAACATCGCGAGCTGCGCCAGGGGGTTGTGCCCCGCGTACTCCGGAGCGGTCTTCTTCATGAAGAGGTAGTAGGCGACCTGCGCGAAGACGCCCTTCCACCACTTGAGGGACCACAGAGGCGGCAGGAAGATCATGCGGGCGTAGCGGTTCCCGACCGCGGCCCAGTAGAGGCGATAGACGAAAAGCCCCGTAAAGACGATGCCGGCAACGAAGTGGGCGAGACGCACGTAACCGAAGTCGTACGTCGACCACGTATCGCCGATGTTCGCCGTGAGCGGAGCCCCGATCAGAAAGCCCGTGACGATCATCACGGCCATTGCGATCGCCATCGCCCAGTGCCAGACGCGCACGGGAGCTTCCCACACGTAGATGGGATGCGTTCCCGCGGAGACGTCGACCTCGAAGGTGACCGGATCGATTTTCATAGCTCACTCCTTTGAGTTCCGGGGAGGCGGGACGAAACCTTGCGGTGCGCCCTCCTCCCGCGGCACCCGTCGTTATCGGGCTCAGCGAACCCGCACGCGGCAGAGTTCTTCACCCTCGGGGTTGTAGAGATGCGTCGCGCACGCGAGACACGGGTCGAAACTGTGAATCGTGCGGATGATCTCGAGGGGACGTTCCGGATCCGCCACGGGCGTGCCGATCAGGGACGACTCGAACGCCCCCAGAGCGCCTTCGGGCGAGCGGGGCGAGGCGTTCCACGTCGTCGGCACGATCGCCTGCCAGTTGGCGATGCGCGTATCTTTGATGACGCACCAGTGACCGAGCGCTCCGCGCGGCGCTTCGCAGAAGCCCACGCCGCGGCATTCCTTCGGCCACGTCTTCGGTTCCCAGAACTCCATGTTCGCCGCGGCTTCGTCGCCCGCCTTGATGTTGGCGGTGAGGTCGTCGACGTACTGAATCATCTTCTGCGCCGCCCAGTGGCATTCGAGCGCGCGGGCCGCGTGACGGCCGAGCGTCGAGAAGACCGCTTCGAGCGGGAGATTGAGTTCCTGCAGAAGACCCAAAGCCGGTTCCTTGATGTGCGGAACGTTCTTCGCAACGCCCATGACGAGGCGGGCGAGCGGGCCCACTTCCATCATGTGCCCCTTCCAGCGCGGCGACTTGATCCAGGAGTACTTGCCGTCGGCGGAGAGCCACTTGAACTTCGTCTTCGTGCCGTCCGAGCCCGGAGGAAGTTCGAAGGCCTGATCCGTGACGCCTTCCCAGGGGTGCAGACCCTTGGCGGCATCGGGGTACTTGTACCAGGAGTGGTCGACGAATTCCTGAATCTGCTGGAGGTCGCGCAAGTCGACGTCGTGGACTTCGTCCAACTTCCCGTCGACGATCGCGCCGCGCGGCAGCTGCAGGCTCGCATCCGACCAGTCGTTCGCGACTTCGGGGAAGTCGCCGTAGCAAAGGACGTTCTTGCCGGAGAGGCCCCCGCCCACCTTGAACCATTCGGGGTAGAAGGAGGCGATCGCCTTGATGTCGGGCAGATACACGTTCTCAACCATTTCGAGCGACTTCTTCGCGATGTCGCGCATGTAGTTGAGAGTGACTTCGTTCACCATCGTGCCCTGAGCGCCCGTGTCGTGGACGTTGATCGGGCAGGCGACGCCGCCCACGAGATAGTTCGGGTGCGGATTCTTGCCGCCCAGAATCGTGTGGATGCGAACGATTTCCTTCTGGAAGTCGAGCACTTCAAGGTAATGCGTGACCGCAAGGAGGTTGACCGCCGGCGGCAGCTTCATTTCCGGGTGACCCCAGTAGCCCTTGTTGAAAATACCGAGTTGACCGGAGGCGACGAACTTCTTCAGGCGGTTCTGCACGTCGCGGAAGTACCCGACCGAAGCGAGCGGATGCTTCGGGGAGATCTTCTGCTGCAGATCGGCCGTTTCGCGGGGATCGGCTTCAAGCGCGCTCACCACGTCGACCCAGTCGAGGGCCGAGAGCTGATAGAAGTGCACGAGGTGGTCGTGCACGTAGAGGGTCGCGTTCATCAGGTTGCGGATGATGTTCGCGTTCTTCGGAATCTTGATCCCGATGGCGTCTTCGACGCTGCGAACGGCAGCCAAAGCGTGAATGCCCGTGCACACGCCGCAGATGCGTTCCACGAACGCCCAGGCGTCGCGCGGATCGCGCCCCTTGAGAATCACTTCAAGCCCGCGCCACATGGTGCCCGTGCTCATCGAGTCCGCAATGCGGTTGTCTTCGCCCAGAAGCGCCTGCACGCGAAGGTGACCTTCGATGCGGGTTACGGGGTCGACGACGATACGGCGTTCGTTGCTCATTCCTTGCCTCCGATTTCCTTATTCGTCTTGTTGCGGGCCTGTGCGACGGCGGAAAGCGCCGCATGCGCGGCCGCGGCGGCGCCGACGACGGCAACCGTCGCAAGCCCCACTTTGTCGACCGTCGATTCGACGCCGCCCCAGCCCGGGGGCAGAACCGTCGTTTCGTGTTCGTAGAACGACCCCTTGTCGAAGAAGTTCGGTTCCGAGCAACCGATGCAACCGTGACCGGACTGAACGGGCCACGAAAGACCTTCGTTCCAACGAACGGTGGAGCACGCGTTGTAGGTGGTCGGCCCCTTGCAACCCACCTTGTAGAGGCAGTAGCCGAGCTTCGCGCCCAAGTCGTCGAACTGTTCGACGAACTGACCCGCGTCGAAGTGACCGCGGCGGTAGCACTTGTCGTGAATGCGCTGGCCGTAGAACATCTTCGGACGACCCATGCGGTCAAGCGGCGGCAGGCGGTCGTAGGTGAGGATGTAGGTGACGACGGCCGTCATTACTTCCGGAATCGGGGGGCAACCCGGGACGAGCACGATGGGCTTGTCCTTGATGATTTCCGTAATCGGCACGGCATGCGTCGGATTCGGCTTTGCGGCCTGCACGCAACCCCATGCGGCGCAGGAACCCCAGCCGATCACGGCCTTGGCGTCCTTCGCGACGTGCTTGATCTTGTCGAGGAAAATCTCACCGCCCGGGATGCAGTTGACGCCGTCGTCCGCAAGCGGAACGTTCCCTTCCACGGCGAGGATGTAATTGCCCTTGTACTTCGTGATCGTTTCTTCGAGGGCTTCTTCGGCCTGCGCGCCCGCGGCCGCCATGATCGTGTCGTCGTAGTCGAGCGAGATCATGGAAAGGACGAGGTCCTTCGCAACGGGCGTGTAAGAACGAATGAAGGATTCCGTACAGCAGGTGCATTCAAGACCGTGGAGCCACACGACGGGCGTGCGGGGTTTGGTTTCCATCGCCTGAGCGATTTCCTGAGCGCCCGCGTTGCCGAGCCCGAGGCTTGCGGCCGTGAGCGAGCAGAACTGCAGGAAGCTTCGCCGGCTCACGCCCCGGCGGCGAAGGGCTTCGTATTGCGTTTCAAACATAGGGGTTCTCCCACGCATTGTTTTTATCCGGACCGAAAGACCGAAGGACTTCGCACCGGGCGACGGTGTTTCAGGTTCGAAGTCCTCCGCCCTTTGGGGCAAAGGAACGGACGACGGATGAAGCATCCGTCCGACCTCCTCACTTCGAAGATTAAAGGGAGAATCCGCGCGAAACCATTGGTCGAAACAACGGTTTTGCCTGTTTACTCCTAGTTATTTGGTACTAGGCAGGGGTAGAAACAGAAGGCGGGCGTACGGTCGTTGACGAACTGGCCGAGGTTTTTGACGCCCCAGAAGCTCGCCGTATCGTCCCAAACCGTCTTGTAGGCCGTCATGTAGCTGTCCCAGATCGGGTTCGACTTCTCGCCCGCCTTCTGCGGGATGCCGTCGCCGACGGAGCCGCGGCCCATGCCGACCCAGCCCGCGTTCATGATGACGAAGATGCCCTTGTCCTTCAGCAACCCTTCAAGACCCTTCTCGGTGTTGCGGTAGGCGAACTGCTTTGAGAAGACGCGTCTCTTGCGAGGCGTCCGGTTCACTCGCGCCGAAGCTGTTTCGGCGCTCCCACAGGTGCTGCGGGTCTGCCCGACCCTGAAAATGTATGGCACCGACACTGTCGGCATTGTTCTTGTAGCCGCATTTGACGCAAAGAAACTTGCTTTGCGTCGAACGGTTCTCGGCGGCAACGTGTCCGCATACCGGGCACGTTTGGCTCATGTACTGCGGGGGAACAACGCGGACTTCGCCGCCCGTCGAGCTACTCCGACCGCTCCGGCAACCGCAACCCGATCTTGAAGAAGTCCGCCCAACCCGACACGCGTTCGACGGCTTCAAGACGCAGTTCAGCCTCCGGCGCGTTCTGGTCCGAATAGATGATGAGGCAGGGAACGATGCGCTTCGGATCGGGAAGGCCCCAGTCGACCAGACGTTCGATCACCTTCTCAAGGCGCGCGTAGCCCGAGAGCTGGCGAGCGTCCTCCTTGAGGACACTCTGGCAGGCATAGCGGGGCTTGTATTTGGCATCGGCGACGAAAAAGCCTCGAAGGCGCCCCGTAGCCTCAACGCTCTTACAGAGGAAATCAAGCTCCTGATAGTGATAGCACCCGTGGTGCTCGACCCAATTCCCGGCCGACTTCGGCAAGGCCCGCCTAAGCTTCCGAAAGGCGTAGAGCTCGAAAAGCTTCGCCATGTTGATCGTGTGCGGCGGGACGTTGCTTTGGAGAGCAATGCCCTCAGCAGACGTCCGCTCGAACCCGCGAGTGCCGAGTTTCAGAATTTGGGATGAAAGCGCGAGTGCCGTGACGTAGTCTCGAAAGAGGGGATTGCCCGACGCGTGACGCGCCACGCAGTCTGCATCAAACGCGGTGACCGGTGTGCCCGCTACGGGCTCGAACGCCCGAAGCGCGAGCCGCGCACTTTCGATCAAGGGCGTCACATCAACATCGAACCGCCGATCCACGCGCTGGAGTTCGCCGAATACGATCCGAAGCGCCGCCTTGAGTGTTCGGTTCTCGGGAATGTCCGCATCAAAACAAGGGTAGCGGCACGTAAGTTGGTCGGAGAGGCGGGGCGAGCGGCGCTTCACCAACGTTTCGGAGAGAAGCACCCGCCCCTTGAACTTGCGTTGGAAGACTTCCTTTTTTTCATGGAAACCTCGGCGCAGCCCCTTTCGGACGATGCGCCCCATCACCGCCAGAAACTCGGTGAAGAGAAAGAGCCGAAGCCCGTCGAGTGCGTTTGGAAGCGGAACGTCGGGCTCCTCGAAATCGACGTCAAGGAGACCTCTCAGATGATCGAGATTCTCGGGATCGAGCAAGGCCTCGCGAAGGATTGCAAGGATGTCGATCGTGCGCAGTTCCGTATTGAGCTTGGGCTCCACCTGAAGAGCGAGCACCCCGGGCACCACCCAGACGACTCCGACGAAATAGCTCGATTGCACCCGAAGGCTAACCACGTCCGGACGATCCGTCTTCTCAACAACGAGTGCCGGCACCTTGTCGCCCGCCCCTTGGTGAACCAGACGCCGCAATTCCCCTGCAGGATGATCACGCAGCTCCCGATAGACATCGCGCCCAAGCTTCGCCTCCGTCAACGTGACGGTGCCGTCAAAGTGCTCGGGCACGGTGAAGACGAAGGGTCTCACAAGTCGAGCTCCTCTTCCATCGCACGGATGCGAGCGAGCGCTTCGGGCTTCAAGACGCCATCGCGAACGTACTCGAGAAGCAGGGGCTTCACCTCGTAGCGCCACCGCATGCGACGCACTGCAGGCTTCGGCATGAGGAAGTACGAGTGCCCAATCCGGACATCCGCCGGATCGAATTCCTCGGAGAGCGTCTCGCGGTTCGGCACCGAGTCCTCGGCGTCGGGGTTTTCAACAAAGAGGCTACTCACCTTGCGGAAAAGCGCCGTTTCGAAATCGGGATGATCGAGCACGGTCGGGTGCAAGGTGTAGAAGGCAAAGCGACGACGCAGGGCATAGTCGAGCGAACTGACGCTACGGTCGGCCGTGTTCATCGTGCCGATCACGTAGAGGTTCTTCGGTACCGTGAAGCGCTCCTTCGAGTAGGCGAGCGTCGCGCTCTCTTCATCCGCACCACCCGCTCGCTTGTCGACTTCAAGCAGCGTGATGAGTTCGCCGAAGATCTTCGCGATGTTCCCGCGGTTGATCTCGTCGATCACGAGCACATAGGGAACTTCGGTCATCGGGGTCTTCATCACACCCCGTGCCTTGAGGAAGTCCTTCACCTTCTGGACTGAAAAGCGCCGGGAGATCGAATAGACCGTACTGAGCGTGAAGCTGTAGCCGTTCATCTCCTCGCGAACACTCACGGGTTCGCCCTTCCAGAGCCAACGCACCGACCGCGATCGGCGGTAGCCGAGACCGTCGTCGGTTAACCACTCGTAGTCACCCGTCACGATCCCGACCGCGTCCGTACACGTATCCGAACGGCAGGACACGACGACATCGCCCACGGCCATGCGATTGAGGAAGGCATTCAAAGCTTTGGCGCCGCTTTCCTTCGCTTCGATCGCATCCGTCGGGTCTTCGCCGTATTCGTCCCATCCGATGCGGATGCGGTTATTCTTGAGGCAGTCCGTGCGCAACGGGTTCTCTTGCGCATTGGCCAATGAAACCTTCCAAACGCACGCGTCCGCGCGCAACGTTTCGCTTGATGCAGAAGGTGCTGCGTTACCGATCGCTGCGCTTTCACAAATGCGCTTGAAGATGCCTGCCTCGAGCTGGAATTCGCGGCCAGCGGCAACATCGTCATCCACCGGATCCGCAGGCTTCCAGCCTTCGACGAAATCCTCGTAGTCAAGCGACGGATGGAAAGTGGTGAAGACGACGCGTCCTTCGGCAGTGAGCTTCTTGTAAGCCTCCATCACCTTTGTCCGGTCGTCGCCGCGATTCGTGGCGCCGCAAAGCCGTGTGACAAGCTCGGGGACGGCGTACGTCTTCCCCGTCCCCGGCGCGCCCTGAAGAACGATGGCCTTACGGAAGCGCAGGAGATCGAGCATCTCGTCCGTTGCGTCAGGCGCATTGTCCGCCTCTTCGTCTGGCATCGCATCGGCATCGTCGGCAAGCAAGGACGTCATCACCGCATAAGCGGCATCCCAGTAGTCGGTCTCGGGCTTCTTGGCGCGCAGAGCCATGAAACGCTCTTCGCCCTCTGCCCAGGAAGGAAGGCCTTTCCCGTAGATCGTCTGCATGGAAGAGTACGACGTCACGGGGAGCAGGAAAGGTGCTTCGATCGGCTGGTAGAGGATCGCGATCTTGTGTTGCACGACCGAGGAGAAGACAGGCCCCTTTTCGTTCTCGAGCTCCTTCAAACGCTCCCAGTTATTCGTGCTGGCCGCTTGAGCGGTGGCGACGATGACGCGCTTCAGACGTTCGAACGAAACCAGAGGATCGGGGTCGAGTCGGTGGTCGACCCAATAGCCCTTTGTCTTCTGCGAAAAATAGATCCCGTACTTGTCGGGCGAAGAGTCCCCGAGGCTACAGAGGCTGAGTGTCCCGCATTCAAGCCACCAACTGAAAGTGTGCTCGTCCGTTCCGATGGCGTACTCCTCAAGCGTCATGTGCTCGAGCTTTTCGAGCGGCCAGGCATCGAGGAAATCTTTCCAGACCTTCGTCGCTTCGGTGCGCCAATCGGTGACGGAACGTTGAAAAGGGGTGATATGGCGACGTGCCATGGGTACCTCCGGGAGCGCTGGGGGAATAGAGGAATGTCGTGGATTGTAACTCCGGAGTCGCGGGCGGCGGGATTCGCCGTCGTACAGCTCCGCTTCGAAGGATCTGCCTGTATACAAGACGAACATCGCCAAGGACTATTCCGTGTACGGAACGAACCTATCGAAGAACGTTAAGGAGGCGGCTGAGAGCCGTGCCTCTAGCGGGTAGCCGACGCGTATTCTATCGTCCGACCCCGACACGAAAACCCCGTGTTATTAATGCGGCCGATATTTAGTTTACATCAAGCGCATAACTTTTCTTGCGCATACTGGACGTCTTCCGCGAGAAAACATGCTTGCACACGCCATGTTTCCCGTTGGCATCGTTCCATAAATGCGCGAGCGCGCTCAAGATTGTCGT
>ENA-UERU01000407-UERU01000407.1-human-gut-metagenome-genome-assembly--contig:-NODE-407-length-35485-cov-11.662054_pt1 | contig 35485 bp, 27 predicted proteins | sample MGYA00242988_ERZ507989 | MGnify/ENA primary metagenome ERZ507989 (study PRJEB26167, sample SAMN06115519) | human gut metagenome | host: Homo sapiens | place: China:Hunan | collected 2015-08-21...
GTCAGAAAGGCCTGAAAAGGCCAGTCTGACGGCTCGGTAGGGAATCTCCGTCCCCTTTAGGGCGGAGAGGATGTCAATTCTTGCAGCAGTCGCCTTCGTGCTTGTGACCGTGGCCTTCGTTGCTGCAACAACATTCGCCTTTGGCATGGTGATGGCCCTCGCCGCCACAACAGCATTCGTCTTCGCCGTGGTGATGGCCATGGCCGCCGCAACCGCATTCGCCTTCGCCGTGGTGATGGCCGTGACCGCCGCAACCGCACTCGCCTTCGCCGTGGTGATGACCGTGACCGCCGCAACCGCATTCGCCTTCGCCGTGGTGATGGCCGTGACCGCCGCAACCGCATTCGCCTTCGCCGTGGTGATGACCGTGGCCACCGCAGCCGCAACCGCCTTCGTGATGATGGTGGCCGTGACCGCCGCAACAACAGCCGCCCTCGTGACGGACCAGACGGATCGGATCGAACGGAGCTTCTTCTTCCGCGACTTCGAGACCGATCATGCCGAGCATCTTCGCAAGATTCGGCAGGGGAAGAACGGCAAAGCCGTTTTCGGCATCGGCGATGCGAACACCGCGATTGATCAGCGCAGCGGCGGCTTCGCGCATGACGTCGAGGTCGCCCGTCACGTGAAGGATCGGTTCGACGGCCGGACGAACCACCCAGAGTGCGCCGGTTTCGTCGATGAACACGTCGTTCACTTCGAGCGGGCGGCGCTCTTCAACGGCCACCGTGACGTCGCCGAGTTCGGTCGGGATGACGTCGGGCCATTCGGCGCGTTGGGCGGAGGTGAGAACAAGCGCATGAGCGCGTTCGAGAAGAACCTGAGCGGGAGCAGCCTCGGGAGGCAGGAGCTTCGTAAGGGTCGTCATGAGAATGAAACCTCTGGATGAGAGTTCGCCCCGGCAACGCCGGGGCGAACCCGATAAAGACTGAAGTGGACCTATTGTAACCGTCGAAACTCGAGCGGAAAGAGGTCGGAAACAGCCTTTTACGTCGTAGTACGCAGGGAGTAGAAACCGTCTCAGGCGAGGGTCGACTTCCCTTCTTCCGCCTCGTCGCCCTCCTCTTCGGGGGCGGGCTTCGCGACGGGGGCGTTGCGGGCGGCGTCGAGTCGGGCAAGGTATTCGTCCGTGATGTCACCCGTCACATAGACGCCGTCGAAGCACGAGCAGTCGAAACGCGGCACGTCGGGGTTCATGTCGTGCAGAGCCCCCTTCAGGCCTTCGAGCGTCTGATAGACGACGGCGTCGGCACCGATCGCTTCCGCCACGGCCGCTTCGTCCTTGCCGTCCCCGCAGAGCAATTCGCTCTTCGTGGGCATGTCGATCCCGTAGACGTTCGGGAACATCACGCGCGGAGCCGACGAGGCGACGAAGACTTTCTTCGCGCCCGATTCGCGGGCCATACGCACGATTTCGCGCATGGTCGTGCCGCGCACGATCGAGTCGTCGACAAGGAGCAGGTTCTTCCCTTCGAATTCGACGGGCATCGCGTTGAGCTTCTGACGGACGCTCTTCTTGCGCACGGCCTGGCCGGGCATGATGAAGGTACGGCCGACGTAGCGGTTCTTGATGAAGCCTTCGCGGTAGGGGATGCCGAGCTCCTGAGCGAGCTGCTGGGCGCACGGGCGGGAGCTGTCGGGAATCGGCATCACGACGTCGATTTCGGAAAGATCAAGCTTTTCGCGAACGGTCTTCGCGAGATATTCGCCGAGCTTGAGGCGCGCACCGTAGACGTTGATGCCGTCGATCGTCGAATCGGGACGCGCGAAGTAGACGAATTCGAACGCACAGGGATTGAGTTCGGCGTGTTCGGCACACTGGCGCACGGACACGTTTCCCTTGAGGTCGATCCAGATGGCTTCGCCCGGCGCGATGTCGCGTTCGACCTTGAAGCCGAGACCGATCATCGTCACGGATTCCGAGCTCACCATGTGTTCGATCGAGCCGTCCTCGGCCACGTTCGTGCCGTAGCAAAGCGGACGGATGCCGTGCGGATCGCGGAAAGCGAGAAGGCCCTTGCCGGCGATGACGGCGCAGCACCCGTAGGAACCGCGCACGCGACGATGCACGGCCGCGACGGCATCGAATACGCCTTCGGCGTCGAGGCTCTTCGTCTGCGTGACGCGCGAGATTTCCGTGGCAAGCACGTTGAGGAGCACTTCGGAGTCGCTCGTCGTGTTGATGTGACGGCGATCCGTTTCGTAGAGTTCCTGCGTAAGTTCGGCGGCGTTCGTCAGGTTGCCGTTGTGCGCGAACATGATCCCGTAGGGAGCGTTCACGTAGAAAGGCTGGGATTCCTGGTTCGAGCTCGCGCAACCCTGGGTCGGGTAACGCACCTGACCGATCCCGATATTGCCCGTGAGGTCGCGCATGTTGCGCGTGCGAAACACGTCGCGCACGAGCCCCATGGCCTTGTACATGTGAAAGTGAAGTCCGTCGAGCGTGGCAATGCCCGCCGCGTCCTGACCGCGATGCTGCAGGAGGTGCAACGCATCGTAGATGCGTTGGTTCACCGGTTCCCGGGACATCATGGCAACGATACCGCACATAGTCGTGATCCTTGAAGAGGGAGAACTTCCGCGAACGTGAAGGGGTGCGCGGGAAGCTGGATTAACGAAAAGCGAAAAATAAAAAAGATCCGAATTTTTTCGGAGGTTTCGAAACTTTGTCCGGCCCCCAAACGGCCGATGGGCCGTGAGGTCGTGCGGTCGCGCACGCCCGTGAGGCCCATCCGAGTGTCAGAGTCCGAGCTCCTTCAATTTGTCGGTCATCTCGACGGCAACCCGCCCCGCGGGCGTTCTCATCGAAGCGATGCCTTCGGGGAGATACGGCATCGACCAGTCGATCACCGTTTCCGCGGGCGCGATGAGGATCGACTGCCGCCACATCCGACTCGCACGTACGTCGTCGATCATGCCGAAGACGAAAACCGCCGCGCACACCGCCACGATCCCGCGGGTAAGACCGAAGACGGCACCGAGCACCCGGTCTTCGAACGTCACTTCCGCCACTTCGAGCATCTTGCGCATCAACGTCCCGAGGAGTCCGAAAGCAAAGAGCACCGCCACCACGATGCCGGTTCCCGCGATGAGCACGCGGGGAATCGTTCCGAGGCTCTCGAGCGGAATACGGTCCGCGAGTTCGGCCGAGAAATTGAGAGCGAGCAGAATGCCGACGATCCAACCGGCTACGGCGAGCGTTTCCCTGACGACGCCGCGAACGACGCCAACAATGGTGGAAAGAAAGAGAAGCGCCAGAATGATCCAGTCGATTTCCGTCATGGCAGGGCGGGGAGAAAGGTGGCGGGTCGAAAGCGCACGGCTCTCGAGCCCGAGGGGCTCGGGTCGCTCCGTACGATCCGACTCGAAAGGGATCCGAAAAAGTGCGCTTATTCTAGCGAAATTGCGCATAGACGGGCGTCTTTGCGGGCGCCTTTGCGTCGGGCGTACGGATGCGTCCTTCGGTGCGGCACCAACAAAACGGGCCGCCCGTCGCGACGCCCGAAAGGCGCGTTGAGGGAGGCCCGTTGGAAGAGCGGAGGAGCAACAAACGCTCGTGAGCTTTACTGCTGACCGACCATCGGCTTTTGAGCGACGCCGTTCAAAACAATCGTCCCCTTGGCGCCTTCGGCTTCGTGCGCGTCCTTGAAGAGACCGACGCGAACGCGCCAGAGCGTCGCGCCCGGCCGCTCGACCGGAATGCGGTAGGCGGGAAGCCCCAGCAGCGCAAGGCGCTTCACGTACTTTTCGGCCTCAAGCTCGGAGCTCGTCGCCACGATCTGCACGTAATAGCCCTTCCCGGTCGGGGGCGTGATGCCGACCGAGCGAACGGGTTTCTTTTCGGGCTGAGCTTCGACCTTCGGATTCTCTTGAGCGCCTTGAACGGGCGCCTTGGCGTCGGGCTTCGCTTCGGGTTTGGTCTCGGGCTTCGCGGGCGCTTCGGGTTTCGCATCGACTTTCGCGGGCGGAGCGACGGGCGCCGTTTCGGCGGGCGCTTCGGCGGACGCGGTGCTCGGCACCACGTCGGGCACGTCAAGAGGAGCCGACTCCGTCGGCACGGGCGGAATCTCCGTTTGCAACGGGAGCTCTTCGTAGCTCGATTCGCTGTCGAGCACGAAGGGCGCCGCCACGACCACCGCCATCAGGAGGGCCGCGGCCCCGACGAGGCGATGACGCGTGCGACGACGAGCGGCGAGTTCTTCGTCGGAAGGCACTTCAACCTGAACCATCTTCGTGCGCTTCGGCGCAACGGCCTTGTCGCGCGGCACGGGCTTGGCGATCGGGGTTTGTGCTTCGACGTCGGCGCCCTTCGAGCCGGAAGCCGCAGCCGTGAAGCCCCGGGACTGAGCCGCATCGGCGGCGCTCGATGCCGCACGGAAGGGTTCGACCGCCGGAGAAACGGAAGCCGCAGAAGGAGCGGAAGAAACGGCGGGCGCTGCGGGCGCCGCGAAACTCGCGGACGCAGGGTTCGTGCCGGCCATGCCGTTCGTGTTGCTCGTGCCGTTCGTTCCGACCGCAGCGCCGTAAGAGGCGCCCAAGTCCGCAAAGGTCGACCCGGAAGCGGAGCCCGTCGTCGGTGCGGAGGTCGGAGCGGAGCTCGAGGGGAACGGGGACGCACCCGTCGAGGTCGCCGAGGGCGACGAAAAGGTCTGCCAGGGGTTCACGCTCGCCGCATCGGCCGTACCGGTCGTGGGGGCGGAGGGCATGCGGGGAACGTCGAAGGGATTCGATGCGCTCGGAGCCGTCGGAGCGGTGAAGGCGCCCGAAACAGAGGGCGCCGCACCAGAGAGCGCGTCGACATTTGCCTCGGGGGCGTTCGGTCGGAGATTCATCCCCGCGCCGCTCGGCTGCCCGAGCACGGGCTCTTTCGGTTCGTCGAGCGCATCAAGATCGGCGCGACCGGGTTCGATGCGTTCGCCCTGCGTTTCGGACGTCTGCTTGCGAAATCGATTGAAGAAGGACATCTCGGAATCCTCGTGCGGCTTTATGGGGCTTTGTCGGGTCTTGCGGTTCGCTTTTTCGGACGTCGGGGGAGCGCTGGCGGATCACTGCGATCCGATCGGAGCCCCGGCACGCGCCGAGGCACTGCGGCGTTCGCTCGCGGGACGGACAAGCGATCCGCGGAGCACCCCCGAAGGCGTCCTTCTGTTCGGAGTCTCGAACATCCTCGTTTTTCGGACCGCCCCGGGGGCGGTGGTTCTCAGCGCCGAACGCCTTCGCGCCCGAGCACTTCGAGAGCCGCCGTGACGGTCACAAAGGAGCCGAACACGATGATTCTAACAGTGCGATTTGCCCCGCGAGCGCCGATTTGTAAGGCTTCGTGCCGAGCCGCGGCGAGCGCTTCGGCAACGTTTTCATACGTACGGATGCGTTCGCTTTCGACACCCGCCTCGCGCATCGCGGCCGAGAGTTCCCCGGCGCTCGCCGCGCGCGGCCCCGTGAGGCTCGCTACGAACCACGCGTCGAAGGAGGTGCGCAAAATCGCGGCCACCTGCCGCATGTCCTTGTCGTGAAGCATCCCGAAAACGGCGAGCGTCGTCTCGTCGGGACGGCGCGTGAGTTCGATGTTGCGACGAAGCACTTCGGCTGCCTGCGGATTGTGACCCACGTCGAGAATCGTGCGGCAGGGCGTGTCGGTCACGTGCTCGAAGCGCGCCGTAATCCGAACGTTCGAGAGCCCCTCCTCCACGGCGCGACGCGCGACGGGAAGCTTCCCGACGAGCGCGTCGACGATGCCGAGCACGCCCGCGGCGTTGCGGTACTGGTTTTCGCCTTCGAGCGCGGGCTTCGGAAGCGCGTCGAACGTCAACGTACGCCCGCGGAAGTCGAACGTGCCGTCCTCGCGCACTTCAACAGCAAAGTCGCGTCCGACCCGTCGGAAGTCGGCGCCGATCGCTTCGGCATGCTCCGCGACCGTTGCGGGGACGTCCGCGTCGGCGCAAAGCGACGGGATGCCCGGACGGTAAATGTGCGCTTTTTCCAGCCCGATCGCTTCGCGCGTCGTGCCGAGAAACGCCGTGTGGTCGATCCCGATCGTCGTGATGATCGCCGCCGTCGGATCGATCACGTTGACGGCGTCGAGACGTCCGCCGAGACCCACTTCGAGGATGACGACGTCGAGATTCGCGCGTTGGAAGAGCTTCAGAATGCCGAGCGCCGTGAATTCGAAGTAGGAAAGCGTCATGTCGCCGCGCGCCCGTTCGACTTCTTCGAAAACCTCGGAGAGTTCGTCGTCGGTCGCTTCGCGACCGAAGATACGGGCCCGTTCGTTGAAGCGCAGGAGGTGCGGCGACGTGTGCATGCCCGTACGGTACCCGGCCGCGCCGTAGATGCTTTCAAGCATCGCGCAGGTCGAGCCCTTCCCGTTCGTGCCCGCCACCGTGACGACGGGGCACGAAAAGCGGATGTCCATCCGTCGAACCATTTCCCGCATGCGTTCGAGCCCCATGTCGATGGGTTTGGCGTGCAGAGCTTCAATATGGGAGAGCCATTCGTCGAGCGTGGCGTACGAGGTCATGAGTGTGTGTCCCGAGAGAGTATGTATGTGTCGTGCGTTCGTTTTATTCGGCCTCAAGACGGAAAGAGCCGCAGGAGAAGCTCTCTTCGGAAAGCCGACCATCGAACGGAATTTGCGCATGATAGCGCCGCAGGGCGAAGCCGACGAAAGTCGCCGTACGTTTGCATAATATTTTGAAAGCCCCGAGCCTTCGGGCACGGGCAACACACCGCACGAAACGGAGGTTTTTTCATGTTCACCGATCAGGAAATCGTTCGCGAACTCGTCGAAACCCGCCGACGCATTCACCGCCGTCCCGAAGAAGGCTGGACCGAATTCGAAACGACGCGCCTTGTGGCGGGACGCCTTGAGGCGCTCGGGCTTCGCGTTCTCCTCGGCACCGACGTCATCCGGCCCGAGGCCGTCATGGGACGCGACCCGAAGCTTGTCGAAAAGGCCGTCGAACGGGCACTCGCGCACGGGGTCGAGCAAAGTTTCATTGACCGCACCGGCGGCTTCACGGGCTGCGTCGGCATCCTCGACACGGGCCGCCTGGGGCCCGTCACCGCGTTCCGATGCGACATGGACTGCGTGCTCGTCGACGAAACGGACGCACCCGAACATCTCCCGAACGCGGGCGGTTTCGCGTCCGAGCGCCCGGGCCTCATGCACGCATGCGGGCACGACGCGCATACGGCCGTCGGACTTGCGCTCGCGCGCTGGGCGTCGGAGCACCGCGACGAACTTTGCGGCACGCTGAAATTCCTCTTTCAGCCCGCCGAAGAAGGCGTTCGAGGCGGTGCGGCCATGGCGGCTTCGGGCATCGTCGACAACGTCGACCTCTTGGTGGGCGCACACGTGGGGACCTTCTGCCGACTCGGCGAAATCGGGATTTGCGAAGGGGGATTCCTTGCGACGACGAAGCTTGACGTGCATTTCACGGGCGTACCCTCGCACGCCGGAGCCGATCCGGAAAAAGGCCGAAGCGCCCTCATGGCGGCCTGTGCAGCCGCCATGATGTTCCAAGGCATCCCCAGGAGCGGCGAAGGCGACACGCGCATTTCGGTCGGCAGACTTGTCGCGGGCGAAGGTCGCAACGTCACGCCCGTGCACGCGACCATGCAGCTCGAAGTGCGCGGGGCGACCGCCGCAGTGAACGACTACATGACCGAGAGCGTTTACAGGATCGTCGACGGAATCAAGACCGCATACGACGTGGAAGCTCGCGTGGAAAAAGCGGGCGAAGCGACGACGCTTCCCGTATCGCCCGTACTTCTCGACCGACTCGAGCGAGTCGCCGGTACGATTCCGGGCGTCCGGGTCGAACGCATCTCCCGCCCTTCGGGGAGCGAAGACTGCACGATGCTCATGCGCCGCGTGATCGAGCACGGAGGCGAGGCCGCATACGTGCTCTGCGGCGCAAACCAGAACGGTCACCATAGGGCGGACTTCGACATCGAGGACGAGAAGTCGCTTCCGATCGCGTTCGAATTCTTGCGCGCTTTCTTTGCCGACGCAAACGGTTTGCGCGGCTGATCCCGTCGTGTTCTGTGCGTGGGACGTCCCTGAGGCGTCCCCGGCCGGACCCCGACCGTCACACCGCACTTTGCTACCATCCCGTGATCCGAACATCTTTCCCAAGACAAGGATCCGACCATGGCAGCACGCAAAGTTTTCGGCACAACCTGGTGGGGTCGGGCCTGGCTCAACGCCCTTCAGGCCATCGACCACGCCAACCGACTCCCGCGCGGACGCACGTATTGGAATTCGGGGCGAATCGAGCAGCTCGGCTTCGCTTCGGACGGTTCGGGCCGCATCGAAGCGCTCGTTCAGGGGAACGCCTACTACCCCTACGAAGTCTCCGTGGCAATGGCACCTCTGCCCGCCGCGGCTATCAAGCGTCTCGTCGATCGCGTAGCACGCGACCCGAACCTCATTTCCGCCCTGCTTGCAGGGGAGCTTCCCGAAGGCATTGCGCGCGCCGCCGAGACGCTCGGGATCGATCTCTTTCCGAAGACCTACCGCTCGCTCGCCGTCTCGTGCTCGTGCCCGGACAGTGCCCGCATCTGCAAACACGTAGCCGCCGTCATCTACGGCATGGCCGATCTGATCGATCGCGACCCCTTCCTCGTCTTTCGGCTGCGCGGGATTGACCTCGTCGAAGAGCTTCGGCGTCGCGGGATCGACCTCGCGGCCGCGCGCCGAACCCGCGCGCCGAGCATCTTCCGCTACCTCCAAAACGCACTCGAAGGCGCACCCGACCCGAAGTTCGAGGGGAATGCCTACACCGCGCTCGACACCCTGCGAACGCTTCCGCTCTCGGGCGTCGAACCCGCTCTGGAAAAGATCCTCGCCCTCTGGCCCGAGCGGCACCCGCTCTCGAATGTTCCGAACTTTCGCTCCTGGTGGCGTACCGTCCACAAGAAAATCGCCCGTTCGCTCGAGACGCGCCTCACAAAGGGCTTCGTTGTGCGGTTTGAGGAAGGCGCGGAAGATGTTGACGATACGCTCCGTTCGCGAAAAGGCCTCGGCACCCTCATGACGCTTCTCGAACGACACCCCGCCTACCCGGGCGGGGACGACGGGGCGTTGCGCCTGAAGCTCGTCCTTTCGGGCGACCGCGCCACCCTTGAAGCGCGCGCCTCGACGGACGGACAATCCTGGTACCCGATCGATCGCCGAGACCTCGTCGAGCAACTGATCGATTTCGACGATGAGACGGCGAAAACGCTCCCCGTTGAAATCGATGCGTTGCGCAGTCTTGTCGTTGCGGCGACGAAACTCGTTTTGCAGGGAGCACTCGTTCCGGTGCTCGCCGCCGCCGAGAGCAACATCGAGATCGAGGACGGCATCTTCGAACCCGTGCCCGTTTTTTACTGGGCGCCGGCATTGCGTTCGGGTGACGTCGCGGCGCTTTTCGAAGCGGCCGTCACTCCGCTCGTGCCGCTCGTCGAAACGCTCTTCGACCCGAATACGCTTCAAGACTTTGAGGCGGACTCCGAAGAAAATGCCGAAGACTCCGATTCGCAGCGTACGGAGCCGCGCTCGGGCACGACCCGCAAAGCGGCTCTCCTTGCACTGGCCTGGGCCTCGACGGCTCTCGTTGCGCGCGAAGCCGAGCGTCTTCACATCACGCCCGAGGACATCGCTCAGGCGCATCTTCTCGGCGTCGACCTTCGGGAGGTGGCCGTTCCCGATCCTCAGGCCGTCGACACGCTCTGCTCGCGTTACTTCCGACCCTTCCTCATGGCGGACGCCTTCCCGTGGCGTCCGGTACTCACCGTGCGCTCGGGCGCCGAAGACGTGACGGTCAATTTCGGGATCCTCCCGCGCAAAAGTCGCACGCCCGTGCGTCTCTCCGTGTTGCTTCGCGACGCGCAATGGGCGTCGGAACGCTTTGCGGCATTGGAGGTACTCAAAACGCTTGAACGCGTCGCTCCCGAAATCGCGTCGATTCGCACCACCTCGGGCGACCCTGCGCACATTGCGCTTGAAGACCTGAAGCCCTTCCTATTCGAAGCGGCACCGCTGTTGCGACTCCTCGGAGTCGTGCTGCGACTGCCCGAGTCGCTTCGCAAAATGCTCAAACCCCGTCTTGTCGCACGGTTCGGCGACGCGGACGAGCGCGCGGGCGCATCGGGCCTTCTCGGCAAAGAAGCGCTTGCGGAGTTCGAGTGGCGCGTTGCGGTCGGAGACGACCTCCTCACGCTCGAAGACCTGCGTCGCCTCATGCGGGACTCGGGCGGCATCGTCAAGTGGAAAGACGACTACGTCTACCTTGACCCCGCCGAACTCGAACGCATCGCCCGCACGCTCGAAGCCGAGCGCGAGCCCTCGTACCTCGAAAAGATGCGCGGCCTTTTGACGGGCGAAATGGAAGGCGCCGAAGTGGTCGCGTCACCGGCAATCCTCAAGCGCCTCGAAACGCTCACCGCGGTCGAGACGATCGAGCCGCCGAAGAGCCTCCGGGCGCAGTTGCGCCCCTATCAGGAGCGCGGTTACGCGTGGCTCGTGAAAAACCTCAAACTCGGTCTCGGCTCCCTCATCGCCGACGACATGGGACTCGGCAAAACGCTGCAGGTGATTGCCGCCCTCACCTACCTCAAGGAGTCGGGGGAACTCGCAAAGGAAAAGGCCCTCGTTGTCCTTCCGACGACCCTCATCACGAACTGGACGCGCGAACTCGCGAAGTTCTCTCCCGAGCTTACGGTAGGGGTCTACCACGGCGCGGACCGAACGTTGCCGACCGCAAATGTCCTCCCCGACGTGACGCTTACGAGCTACGGGCTCCTGCGACGCGATGCCGAAGTGCTCGGTGCGCGGCGCTGGCGTCTGCTCGTCCTTGACGAAGCGCAGGCTGTCAAAAACACGTCTTCCGCCCAGACTGCGGCCGTAAAGCAGCTCAAAGCGCGCCAGGTGCTCGCGATGTCGGGTACGCCCGTCGAAAACCGACTCTCCGAATACTGGTCGATCTTTTCGACCGTGCAGCCGCGTCTGCTCGGTACGCTCAAGGATTTCCGCGAAACGTTCGCCCGTCCCATCGAAGCGGACCACGACCCGAAAGCTGCCGCCGCCCTGAAACGCCTCACCGCGCCCTTCATGCTGCGGCGCCTCAAGAGCGACAAGTCGATCATCGCGGACCTTCCGGAAAAGAACGTCGTCGACTACTTCACGAACCTTACGCCCGAACAGGCGGCGCTCTACGCGCAGACGCTCGAACGACTCATGGGCGAACTCGCCGCGCTCGAAGCAAGCGGCACGGCTGCGGGAGCCGACTCGAACGACGAATCGGCGAACGATTCGGGAGCCGAACCGAAGGAGATCCTCTCCTCGGAGAACGGGTCGGTGTCGTCCGACATCCGCGCAAAGCGCCGGGGCCTTGTTTTGCGTCTCATCACCGCCCTCAAACAAATCTGCAACTCGCCCTCGCAGTATCTGAAGACGGACGAGCCACGACCCGACTCGGGAAAGGCCGCGGCGCTTTTGGAACTTCTCGACCGTTGCCGCGACGCAGACCGCAAGGTTCTCGTCTTCACGCAGTTCAGGGAAATGGGCGAGCGACTTCAGAACTGGATCGAAGCCGCCACGGGCGAGCGTCCGGACTTTCTCCACGGGGGCGTAAACCTCAAGGAGCGGTCCGCCATGGTGGATCGCTTTCAGACGGACCGCTCCGTGCGCGTTTTGATCGTCTCCCTCAAGGCGGGCGGCACGGGCCTCAACCTCACGGCCGCTTCCGCCGTCGTGCACTACGACCTTTGGTGGAATCCGGCGGTTGAAAATCAGGCCACGGACCGCGCCTACCGTATCGGGCAGCGCCGCGACGTGCTCGTCTATCGCTTCGTTACCGCGGGCACCTTCGAAGAGAAGATCAACGCAATGCTCATGCAAAAGCGCGAGCTCGCCGACCTCACTGTCTCGACGGGCGAAGCGTGGATAGGCGACATGAAGAAGGAAGAAATCGAAGCGATCTTCCGACTTTCGCCCGAGACGGAACGCTGAGGGAACGCTGAAGGCCGAGCTCCCGCACCGAACGCCCGACGAAGAAAAGCCCCGGGAAGCGACGCCTTCCGGGGCTTTTTCACAAGGAGTCAATCGTGACTCGGACCGTGGCTCAGACGCCGTTCACGGGCTGCTTCTTCATGAGGAGCTGCGTGATCACGGAGATGCGCGAGCGCATGTCGCGACGGTCGACGATGAGGTCGATCTGGCCCTTTTTCAGGAGGAATTCCGAGCGCTGGAAGCCTTCGGGGAGCTTTTCGCGCACCGTCTGCTCGATCACGCGGGGACCGGCAAAGCCGATGAGCGCCTTGGGTTCCGCGATGACCACGTCGCCCATGAAGGCAAACGACGCGGAAACGCCGCCCAGAGTCGGGTCGGTGAGGACGGACACGAAGGGAAGACCCGCGCGGGCAAGACGCGTCACGGCCGCCGTGGTCTTTGCCATCTGCATGAGAGACACGAGACCCTCCTGCATGCGCGCGCCGCCCGAAGCGGCAAAGCAGACGAAGGGAGCGTTGCGGCGGATCGCCTCGTCTACGCCGCGGGAGAAGCGTTCGCCGACGACGCTCCCCATGGAGCCCGCCATGAACTTGAATTCGAACGCGGCCGCCACCATCGGTTCGCGACGCAGTTCGCCCGACATGACGATGAGGGCGTCGGTTTCGCCCGTGGTGTTGCGCGCCTGTTCGTGGCGCTTCACGTAGGGCTTGCTGTCGACGAAGCCGAGCGGATCCTTCGCACGAATTTCGCCGCCCACTTCCACTGCCGTACCCGGGTCGAGAAACGCGAGAAGACGCGCGCGAGCACCGATGCGGTGATGGTAGCCGCACTTCGGGCAGACCTTGAGACTGCGGTCGAGCTCCTCGGTGTAGAGCACCTGATCGCACCCGGGGCACTTCGTCCAGACGCCTTCGGGAATGGGGCTCGGTTTCTTCGAGGAATCGTCTTCGCGCTTGATCTTGGGAAGAATGTGGTTGATCCAGCTCATCGTTCGTATTGCTGTGGGAGTGGAGGTCGGCCAATTATAGGGCGGTCGACCTCGGGAAAACCGCCCTGCGAGCGCTCGATCGAGACGGATTAGTCCGAAGAGGTTACGGACGAACCTCGAACGCCGTACGACCGAAGGGCCCGCCCGTCTCGCGCGGGAGATCGTGTTCGGGGTATCCGACCCCCGTGAGGTAGAGGCCCGAAGGACTGAAGGTGGGTGCTGCAACCGAGCGGTTTTTCGCTTCAAGCACCTCCTTGATCCAAAGAGGATCTTCGCGACCCGTGCCGACGTAAATGAGTGCGCCCACGATGTTGCGCACCATATGTTGCAGGAACGCGTTCGCTTCGATTTTCACGCCTACGAGCGACCCCACCCGCGCGACTTCGAGTCGCGTCACGGTGCGTACGGGAGTGGCCGCCTGGCACTCGGCCGCACGGAAACTCGTGAAGTCGTGTTCGCCCAAAAGGTACCGGGCCCCTTCGCGCATGCGGGCTTCGTCGAGCGGGCGGAAAACCCACCCCGTCCGTCCTTCGAAGACGGGCGAGCGCACGGGATCGTTCAGGATCCAGTACTCGTACGTGCGGGAGCGCGCCGAAAAGCGGGCGTGAAAGTCGTCCGTCACGGGACGAGCCCACCGCACCGCCACGCTGCGCGGCAGGTACGTGTTGAGAGCACGCACCCAGCTTTGCATCGGGCGATCGATATCGGTCGAGAGGCTTACGACCTGATGCGTCGCATGCACGCCCGCGTCCGTACGACCGGCACAGATCGTAGGCGTTTCAACGCGAAGAAATTCGAAAATCGCCCGCTCGAGCGCTTCCTGCACCGAGGGTCGATCGGGCTGGACCTGCCAGCCGTTGAAAGCACTGCCGTCGTACTCGACTCCGAGAGCCAGCGTCGTCACTCGAACCCCTCCTCTCAGGCCTTGCCGATGCGTTTTTCGAGGAACTCGGCCCGCGCCTTTTGTTCGGGCGTGCCGTGCTTTTTGACTTCGACGAGGAGTTCGCGCGCTTCCTGAAGCGCGCCCAAACCGACGAAACTGTTCGCGAGCTTCAGCTTCGCTTCAATCGACTTGCCGAGCGCCTCTTCCTTCGCGTTGGGAGCGGGCGCCTTCGGAGCGGCCGGAACGGAGCTCTTGGGTTCCGCCGAGCGACGCGAACGGCGCGTCGTCGAACGGCTCTTCGCGGGCGCCGCGGCGGGCGCGGGAATGTCTTCGACGCTTTGAGCCGCAGCCTTGGCAATCGCTTCGATGCGCGCTTCGCTTTCGGGCGGAAGCGCCCCGCCCGAAAGCGAGGGCGGAACGACCGAAGCAGGACGCAAAACGGGCTTTTGCAAGGTGTCGCGCTGGGACTCGACTTCGACGACGAGGGTCGACCCCTCGGATTCGACAGTCTTTTCGTTCTTTTCGGATTCTTCCGTCTTTTCGCTTCCGACGGGCTCCGGCATCAGGGGCGGAATGTAGTCGTTCGCCGGAAGCTCTTCTTCCGTCACGACCACGGTCGGGCGGGCGTCTGCGTTCGGGAGCGTGAGGTCGATTTTCGACACGGCCTCTTCGATCGCCGCTTCGCTTACGGTCGCACGCATCGCCTCTTCGTCAACGGGCGGAAGTTCGTCGCTCTTCGGATCGAGCCAGGGCTGCTCGGCCGTACGGGCTTCGATTTTCTTGCGATCCTCTTCCATCTGCGCTTCGGTAAAAGCAATCGACCCCACACCCATGGCGCCCGCAGTCGTGCCGTTTTTCACGGCTTCACCGACCGTCGCTTCCACGGCCTTGAGTTGCGCGGCGCTCGTCGGAGCGACGTTCTTTTGGAGTTGCACGGTCTGCGGGCCCTTGGCGCCGCAGCCCTCCGACGCGCACGAGCCGCCCGCCGCACTCGAAGCCCGGGCACCCCTGGCACTCTTTCGACCGCGCAAAAGGAAAAGCAACACGACGACGATCACGGCAAGGAGGTACCAGGCGGGGGGCACGGCGAAGAGCATCGACAGGAAATCCTTCCGGTCGGCGGCCTGCTCGGCGTTTTTCGCACTGTCCTTCGGCACCTCGGCGGTCGCGGAGGCGACGCTCGAAGCGGCCGAACCAGCGACATCGGTCGTCGATGTCGTCGCGCTCGTCTCGGACGGCGCGGCAGATTCGACAGAAGGTTCGGCCGAAGATTCCGCGGAACTTGCGGCAACGGATTCGACGGGTACGGAAACGTCCGAGCCCCCGGTCGGGGAAACCGGGACAAAAGAGGGGGTCGTTGCGATGTTCGAAGTGATCGGGGCGGTCACGGCATTCGACGTACTCGCAACGCCCTCGCCCGTACTCTTCACGGGGAAGGGTTCTTCGCTCGGGGCGCCTTCGGTGAGCGACTTCGAGAGCGTTCCGCCGTGCAGCACCGCGGGCTTCCCGGCGTTAACGTCGCCCTGAAGTTCGCGCTGAAGAGCGAGTTTCGCTTTGTACTCTTCGAAGACCTGTCGGCCCGCTTCGCCGATTTCGAGAGCGGACCCGCCCGCATCGCGCTTCGCGTTCTGTGCGGCACCGACCGCAGCCGCACATTCGCGCGAGACCATCTGGGCCTCCGCAAGATTGCGAGTCGAAAGCGGAATCGCCTCCGTGGCCCCGCGCATGCGACGGAAGGCCTCTTCGGGGTCGATCGCAAAGACCGCGTCTTCGGAGGGCGGCACAAGCGTTTCGCCGACAACGAGAAGATTGAGATCGCCCTGCATGAAGGCCTCGGGGTTCGCCTCGAGGAAGCCGACGGCAAGTTGCTCCATGGTCGCCCCTTCGTAGCGCGGCCAATAGAGTTTCGCGATCGACCAGAAGGTCATGTCCTGACGGATCGGGAAGGTGCCGTGCGCGTCAAAGCCGTTGAGCGCCACATACTCGCGCACCACGCGAGGACCGTAGCGCCCCTTCTTGCGGGGCTTGGCGGTAGCCTTCTCGATCTTCTCGACCTTTTCGGCCTTCGGTTCGGTCGACGGGGAGGAAGACGCAGGAAGAGCGGAAGACGCGACCGAAGAAGCTTTCGCCGCGGTCGCGTCGGGAATCGGCACGGGAACGACCGCACCGCCGAGTCGCGTCGACTCGGCTACGGACTCGACCCGCAGACCCTCGGGCCCCGAAACGACTTCGTACCGGCGAAGCGTCACCGCGCCGCCCGCGTTCAGTTCGATCAGAAGCGGAAAACGACCTTCGGGCACGGCATCGCCCGCCACGCGAACGCGCACGCCGCCGGGGTTCGCGTCGCGCGTGAGTCGCAACGACCTCGCCGCTTCGGGCGGTTCGATCCCTTCACGCTCGTACGTCGCCGCAGGCGCGATGCGCACGAGTAGCGGCGAGACGCTGAGATCAACGTCGTGAATTTCGAGAACGGCGTCGAAAGGCTCCCCGGGAGCGCTTTCGACCTTGAGGTCGCCGAGCGAAACGGCGCCCGCGGCGGAAGCGAGGAAGGCGGCAAGCGCGGCGGAGAACGCGGCGCGGCAGGTCGGCACGATGGTCTTCTTGGAGTGCATGACGAAGGGAGTCGACGCGGCAAAGCCAGGGCACTTGCGCAGGCGACTCGTAGACTTGGGAAAGTCTTCAGATGATACCGCACCGCCTTCGCGTCCGAAAACGGGCATCGACCCGAAGGCCCCGATTTCACCCGAGAAACCTCCCGTTTACCAGACAAAAAACCGGATTTCCGCGCATCTTTACGATTGCCGCCGGGAGCGCACGCCGCTCCGACCTCGCCCTGCTCGGGCAAGACCGGAGTATTTGTTACTGTCACACGCTGCGACCGTGAATGCGAGATGACGCACCATCGCTCCTTCGGATCGAATGGCGATCGATCTCGATTCCTAAGAAGCCGTTACCAAGGAGGACTTTTCCTTTTCTTTGCAATGGTCGATGCCTCGACCGATTCCTTTGCGAGGAAGCCGAAAAAGCCCGATTCGACGTCGGGCCGGGCGTCCGAAGAAGGAAAAAGCGCCCGGGGTCGCAAGGACCCGTCGGGCGCTTTCTTCATCGAGCGATCATTCGATCAATCGAGCGCAGGCAACTTTGCTGCGAGCGCGTCGAATTCGGGGAGCCAGAGCTCGCGCCAGCGAGCCTTTTCCTCGTCCGACACCCAGGCGGATTCGATGCCCGCTTCGAGCATTTCGCGCAGATCCGCGAGCGAGAAGCCCAGGTACTCGAACATGATGCGCCAGCTCTCGGCGATGTTCACATGGTGCATCGTCGGATCGTCCGAATTCGGAAAGAGCTTGAGGCCCGCGGCCTTCATGGCGCGGATCGGGTGGCGTTCGGCCCACTCCTCGTCCGTGAAGGTGCGCAGGTAGTAGGAGTTCGTCGGCACGACCGCAAACGTCATGCCGCGATCTCGCGCGCGGGCCATGAGTTCGGGGTTGTCCGTGATGGTGTAACCGTGGTCGATGCGCTCGGCACCGAGCAAATCCATCGACGTTTCGACGTTGCGCCAGTGTTCGCCGAATTCGCCCGCATGGAGCGTGATGTGAAAGCCCGCCTGCTTCGCCATAAAGAAGGCCTTCCAGAAGTTTTCCGGCTCGTGATTCGTTTCGCGGTAATCGATCCCGAGACCGATCACTTCGGGTTCGCGGTGCGCGCACATGGCTTCGACAAGTTCGACCGCATCTTCGGGAAGCGCTTCGCGGTCGACAGCGGGAACGAGACGCCCGACGATGCCATAGCGTCCTTCGCCTTCGCGCAGTCCTTCGACGATCGCGCTCTGGGCGGCCTCGTAGCTCATCGCGTGCTTGAGACCGGTCCAATTCCAGAAGAGTTCGATGTAGCGCACGCCGTGCGAGGCGGCCGCTTCGAGGTGCTCGAGCGTGATGCGCTTGAGCATCGCGGGCTTCGTGAGAATGTGCGCTTCAAGCGCGCGGAAAATGCGCAGAACGCCCACGGGCTTTTCGCCGCGCGTGAAGAATTCGTCGATTTCGGCCTGCGTCACTGGCGCGTTGGATTCGCGCACGAGGTCTTCGAAGGTTTCCTTGCGAATCGTGCCGAGCAGATGACAGTGCAACTCGACCTTGGGGAAGGTTTCGAAGAATTCGAGCCATTCGGGCGTCAAACGGCGTTGGAAGGGACTGTCGGGAACGAACCCGGGATTGGTGGCACGCATGAAAACTCCGTGATGAAGGGACCGTGGGGCGCGCTTTGCGGAACCGTCGAACGCATCCCGCGGACGGCGCACGAAAGGAGGCTCCGAAGCACGTAAACCTCGGAGCGCATTGTAGTCCTTTCCACTCGGGAAAAAGTGTTCGAGAAATGTCCGCGCGGGAACGTTTCGGGGCATCCTCCAGGGGCAGGCCCGGAGCTTTCGTTCGAATCGTTTGTCCCGCACGGCCTCAAGCCGTTCAGTCGGCGGACTTTCGTGCGTAGGCCGCACGGTAAAGAAGCGCCAGCACAACACCCGCGAGCGTATTGCCGAGCGTGGCCGCAGTCAGGTTTTTCGCAACCGCCCCCCAGGTGAGAAGCCCGAGGTCGAGCCCCTCGACCGCAAGGCCGCCTGCCTTCAACATCATCGCAAGCGGCAGGAAGTAAAGGTTCGCGATGCAGTGCTCGAACCCGAGCGCGACGAAGGCGGCCACCGGCAACATGACGCCCGCCACGCGGTCGATCACGGTGCGGCCCGCGTACGCGACCCACACCCCGAGGCAGACAAGAAGATTACAGAGAATACCCTTCACGAAAATGACGTTCCAGTCGGCCGAGACCTTCGCGAGCGCGATCCCGTACATGCCGCGCGCGAGAGGCCCCGTTTCGGCGATGTGGGACCCGTAGACAAGAAGCGCCACCGTAACGGCCCCCGCGGCGTTGCCGAGCCAGACGAACACCCAGTTTTTGAGAACGGCCTGCCAGCGAATGCGTCCGTCAACCGCGCCCGCGGCAATCATCGTGTTGCCCGTGTAGAGTTCCGCCCCCGCAACGACGACAAGCGACAAACCGAGCGAGAACACCGCACCGCCCAGAAACTTTTGGATCGCATAGGGAAGCGCCGCGTCGGAGGAGAAAAGCGTGCAAAAGAGCCCGCCCAACGCGATGTAGACCCCCGCAAGGAACGTGAGCGGCCACTGCTTGGCAAAGGGGATCGAGGTTTTCGTCACCGAAAGTGAAAGCACCTTTTCGGTGACTTCGGCGGGAGTGAGCGCATCGGGACGGTGGTAATCGAACGAATTCGAGGCCATGGAAGATTCTCCTAAAAACGAGTCGGGAAAACGGTCTTCACCCCGACCGCAAGAGGACGGGAGAAGAGAGGCAAAGACGGCGCTTTCCGGACGCGTCGCGGGGAGACCTTGCGGCGGAAACCTCGAAGGGGAGCTATTTTAACGGGCCGATCGATCGGAAACGGCCGGAAACACGAACGCAATCGACCTACGTCGTCGGGAGGACAAAAACAAGGATGAGGGCACGGAAGGAAACGAAACGGGAAACCCGACGAAAAACGGCGCACTCTCCCGATGAGGAAAAGCGCGCCGCTTGAAGGCGGATTCGGGGTCGATCGAAGGCTTGCAAAGGCCCCGATCCTCACGACCTCAGTCTTCGATTTTGCCGATCAGATCGTGCTCTTCGTTCGCGGTGATGCGCACCTTGACGATGTCGCCCGGCTCCAGGTGACGGGGCGTCGTCACGTAGCACACGCCGTCGATGTCGGGGGCGTCCGCCTTCGTGCGACCGACCGCCACGCCGTCCTCGTCCTCGGGCTCGTCGATGATCACCTCTTCGACGCGACCGATCTTTTCGGCAAGCTTTTCGCGGGAGATTTCGGCCTGCACTTCCATGAAGCGACGACGACGATCTTCGCGTTCATCGTCGGGCAGAAGCCCCGGGATCTCGTTCGCGGCGGCGCCTTCCACGGGCGAGTAGGCAAAGCAGCCGACGCGATCGAGTCGCGCCTCGCGCAGGAAGTCGAGCAGGTACTCGAATTCGGCTTCCGTTTCACCCGGGAAGCCCGCGATGAAGGTCGAACGGATCGTGATGTCGGGACAGACCGCACGCCACGCGGCGATGCGCTCGAGATTCTTTTCCGCGGAGGCGGGGCGCTTCATCGCCTTCAGAACGCGAGGATGCGCGTGCTGGAAGGGAACGTCGAGGTACGGGAGAATCAGCCCCTCGGCCATGAGCGGCACCACGGCATCGACCGACGGATAAGGGTAGACGTAGTGGAGACGCGTCCAGAGACCGAGCTGCCCGAGTTCGTTGCAAAGCTCGAGAAGGCGCGTTTTCACCGGACGCCCACCCGCAAAGTCGAGGCGGTAGTTGCGGTCGAGCCCGTAGGCAGCCGTATCCTGACTGATGACCAGGAGCTCCTTGACACCCGCCTTCTTGAGGTTTTCCGCTTCTCGCAGAATGTCCCCGATCGGGCGACTCGAGAGCGTGCCGCGCAGCTTCGGAATGATGCAGAAGGTGCAGTGGTGATTGCACCCTTCGCTGATCTTCAGGTACGCGTAGTGCTTGGGCGTGAGGCGGCAGCCCGCGGCGGGAACGAGGTCGTCCCACGGGTCGTGCGGGCGCGGCAGGTGGGCTTCCACCATCGCCATCACCTGATCGACCGAGTCGGGACCCGTGACGCCGAGCACCTTCGGGAGGCGCTTGGCGATGTAGTTCGAGCCGTCGGCTTCGACGCGTCCGCCGAGGCACCCGCAGACGATCACGCGACCGTTTTCCTTGAGTGCTTCCGTGATCGCCTCAATGCTTTCTTCGATGGCTTCGTTCACGAAGCCGCACGTGTTGACGATCACCAGATCGGCGTCCTTGTACGTCTGACCGATGCGGTAGCCGCGGGCGCGCAACTCCGTAACAATCCGCTCGGTATCGACGAGAGCCTTCGGACAGCCGAGCGAAACGAAGCCGACAACGGGAATCTTTTTCATAAGTCACTGTCGGGCGCTTTCAGCCGCGGGGGGCTAAAGCACCCTTTTCTTTCGGTTGGTGGAAATGGGGGCTCTTTCGAGCGGGCGTCAGAGCGCGGAGGCCGCTTCGGCGCGCTCGGCGGGCTTCAACCAGATCATCGCCGCGTGCCGACCCGACTTTTCGCCGTCGCGCCGGAAGCTGTAAAAGCGCTCGGCGTTCGCGTAGGTCGAAAGTCCGCAGTCGACGATGTCCGCTTCGGCAAGGCCCGAGCATTCGAGCGCGCCCGCCGCGAGCGCCGCGAGATCCGCGAGGTAGCGGCCGTTTTCTTTTTTCACGAAAGCGCGTTCGAGCACCTCGGCCGGCAGCGTTTCGGCCATGGCCGCACGAACGTCTTCGCCCACTTCGAAGTCGAGCGCCCCGATGCGCGGCCCGAGCCAGGCCGCAAGGCGAGCGGACGGATCCTCAAGACGCTCGCGCAGGAGGGCGACGGTCTTCTGGAGGATCCCCGCCGCCAGACTGCGCCAGCCCGCGTGCACGGCGGCGACGATGCGACCGCGATCGTCCGAGAGAAGAACGGGAAGGCAATCCGCCACCATCACGGTGCAAACGACGCCCGGCGTCATCGTCCAGGAGGCGTCCGCCGCCGGAGGCTCTTTCGCACCCACCCAATCGTCCGCGTGCACGATCGTCGTGCCGTGCACCTGTTCGAGCCACACGGGGTCCGACGGCACGAGTTGCGCGACGATGTCGCGGTTCATGCGCACGCACGCGCCGAAGTCGCCCGTGTGCGGTGCGACGTTGAGGCCCATGACGCCCCGGGCGTCGCCCCAGGGGCCGCTCGAGACGCCGCCTTCGCGGCAGGTAAAGAGCGCGTCCGTCGTGGAAGCGACGCGTTCGCGCCAACTCGCGGCAGGTTGCAGGATGTCGAGTCCGGGTTTGTAGAGTTCAGCCATGACTTTCTCGGTTAAAGACTCAGATCTGGGGCAGGATGTCGCGTTCGAACACCGTGACGGGCCGATCCCAGGGACCGAAATAGAGTTCGTTCATGAGTTCGATCATGTCGTCTTCGGGCGGCACGAACCACTCCATCGTTTCGCCCGTCTTCGGGTGGATAAGCCCGAGGCGCGAGGCGTGGAGCGCCTGACGGTGAAAGTCAAGCGCGTTTTCCATCTTGACGGCGATTCCCGGAGCGCGACCGCGGTAGACCTGATCGCCCACGAGCGGAAGATCTTCGCCCGTCAGGTGCACGCGAATCTGATGCGTGCGGCCCGTATCGAGGCGGCACGCGACCCACGAGACGGGAATGCCTTCGAATTCGGACCAGCCGACCGTGCGCGCACGGGTGCGGGCGTATTTCGCACGCACGCCCGTCGAGCCCGGGAACCCCTTCATGCGGGTGCGGTTGCGCGGATCGCGTCCGATCGGCACTTCAACCGTGAATTCGGGGGCGGCCGTACCGATCGTGATCGCCCAGTACTCGCGCTTCACGGTGCGTTCCTGAAGTTGACGCACGAGGTTCGTCTGTGCGGCGAGCGTGCGTGCCACCACCATGAGACCCGTCGTGTCGCGGTCGAGTCGATGCACGATCCCCGCGCGGGGCACATCCTTCAATTCCGGATAGCGCCAGAGGAGCCCGTTCAAAAGCGTCCCGTCGGGGTTGCCCGCACCGGGGTGCACGACGAGGCCTGCGGGCTTGTTGACGACGATGATCGTATCGTCCTCGTAGACCGTTTCGAATTCGACGTCTTCCTGGGGCACGAAGGCGAGCGCCTCGTCGAGGCGGGGCTCTTCGAGGAGCTGAATCTCATCGCCTTCGGCCACTTTGGCGCGAACCTTTTCGCAAACGACGCCGTTCACTTCGACCGAGCCCGACTCGATGAGCTTTTGCAGGCGCGCGCGGGAAACGTCGGGCATCAGGCTCGCGAGCACCTTGTCAAGACGCTCGCCCCAGACACCTTCCACGGTGAATGAAGGTAAATTCTCATCGTCGGCCGCATCATCGGCCGGAAACCCGTCGGTATAATCACCGCATTCTTTTTCGTCGGCTGCCAAGTCTCTCATGAAATTCCTCTTTCCTATTAAGCGTCTTTTGCTTCGTTCCGCCGCGCTCGTAACGGTGACGCTCGCCACCGCTTCCTGCTCGTGGCTCCAGAGTCTCGACACCGATCCCACGATCGACTGGTCGGCCGACAAGCTCTATACGGAAGCCCGTACCGCGCTCGATGATAGCAACTGGACTCAGGCGAAGGACTACTACCAAAAGCTCGAAGCGCGCTTCCCCTTCGGTCAGTACGCGCAACAGGCTCAGATCGAGCTCATTTACGCGAACTGGAAGGACGGCGACGCGCCCGGGGCCGTGCAGGCCGCGGATCGATTCCTGCGCTCGTACCCGAACCATCCGAACAGCGACTACGTCATGTATCTGAAGGCGCTCGCGACGCTCAACGAAACGGACAGCTGGTTCAACATCCTCGCCGCCGAAGATCTGGCGGAACGCGACGCCAACGCTTCTCGCGAAGCGTTCGACATCTTCAAGGAACTGACGTTGCGTTTCCCGGAAAGCCGCTTCGCCCCCGAAGCGCGTCGCCGCATGCACGCCCTCGTTCTGGCTCAGGCCGAGCACGAACTGAAAACCGCGCAATATTACTACGTTCGCCATGCTTACGTGGCCGCGATCGAACGCGCGCAGCGCGTCGTGCGCGAATTTCAGAATACGCCGATGCGCGACGACGCGCTCGAACTCATCGCCACGTGCTACGAAGAACTCAAAATGACGGATCTCGCCGCGGACACACGCCGCATCATCGAGATGAACAAAGACAAGGTTCGCAAAGAACCCGCTCGTTGACACACGACGAGACCTCGTCACCGAATGAAAAAGGGAGTCCCGAAGGGCTCCCTTTTTTTCTTGCCGGGCGCACATGCGGCACCGTCGGCCGAGAGGGTCGTCGAACGTTTGCCGTTTTTCGGTTGCGGGTTGCCGGACCCGATCTCTCAGTCGGCGGCTTCCGCCGCGCGGCGACCGCGATCTAAGTTGAGGGGCAGCAACGCAAGGAGCGCCGCCGCAAAGAAGAGTCCCGTCACGGCAATCGCCATCCGATGATCGTTCCCCGTCATCCATGTGACCGCCCCGTAAGAGAGCGGCCCGACAATCGCCGCCACCCAGAGCGCCATGTTCCAGAAACTGTAGAACTCCGCGAGACGCGCCTTCGGGGCGAGCACGCCCACCATCGCGCGACCGGCCGACTGCGAAGACCCCATGGCGAGGCCCGCGAGGTTCGCGGCCACCCAGAACATGGCGCGCGTTTCCGCGAGGCACGCGACGACGATCATCGCAAGCCACACGAGAAGCGTGATGGCCAGCGCGCGCTTGTGCCCGATCGCGTCCTGGATGTATCCGAAGAGAAAAGCCCCGATCGCCGCAGTGATGTTGACAAGGAACACCATGAAGATCGTGTCGGCAGTTTCAAATCCCATCACGGCCGAGGCGTACACGGCGGAGAGCGTGATCACGACCGAGACGCCGCACTGATAGAGAAAACCGCAGAGCGCGAGCGCGGCGAAGTCTCGGTAGCGCGGGAGCGCCTTGAGGGTACGCGTCACTTCACGGAAGCTTTCCGCGGCGGCCCCCGCAATCGTCCCCGAGGTTCCCGACACGGCATCCGGACTCACGCGCGGCGCGGATCGCTCCTTGAGCCAGAGAAAGAGCGGAGCCGAGGCGAGCGCGAAAACGAAGGCCGTGATGAGCATCGTCCCTGCGACGCACTGATCGAACGTGAACCCGAAGGATTCCCCCTGCGTCACAACCAGGAGCGACGCGCCGAGCGTCACGAGTCCGCCGCAATAGCCGAAAGCCCAGCCCCAGCCCGACACCTTGCCGAGCGAAGACTCGGGCGCGATCTCGGGCAAAAAGGCCGAATTGAGTGTTTCGCCCACGTTGTAGGCAAGATTCGAGAGAACGATCATGAGGGAGGCCCAAACGATCGTCCCCGGCCCCGCGAACGCCAACCCCGCAGTCGCGACAATACAGAGAACGGTCATCGCGAAGAGCCACTTCTTCTTTTCCGCCCGAGCGTCCGCCACCGCTCCGATCACGGGCATCGCGAGAAGACTCGCCGCGTTCGAAAGCGCGATCACGCACGTCCAAACGAACGTCGCCCAGTCGGCGTCGCCCGCCACGACCGAAACGAAATACGCGTTGAAGACCGCCGTCAGCACGACGGTCGTGTAGCCCGAATTGGCAAAGTCGAATGCGGCCCAGGCCCAGACCTCCCGGGGGCGCACCCCGGGTTTCAAGAGTTCGGCTTTCACGTACGGTTTCTCCCGAGCATCTGCAAGTGTACGAGCACGCTGCGTGCCAGACTTCGAAGGCTGTAACCGCCTTCGAGAACGCTCACCAGGCGTCCCTCGCAGAGCGCTTCCGACGCGTCGACGAGGCGCCGCGTGAGGTAGGCGTAGTCGACTTCGGAAAATTTGAGCTGCGCCATCGTCTCTTCGGTATGCGCGTCAAAGCCCGAAGAGAGAAAAATCATCTGAGGACGGAACGCTTCGAGTTTCGGAAGCCACAGTCCCTCGACGATTTCGCGAAGCGTCGCGCCGTCGGCGCCCGCCGCGAGTGGAGTCGCCACGACGTTCGAGGGGGTCGGGACGATCCGTCGATCGGGAAAGAGCGGCCACTGAAAGAGCGAGAAAAACCGAACGGCCGGATTTTCGGCCACGATTTCTTCGGTGCCGTCCCCGTGATGCACGTCGAAGTCGATCACGGCAACGCGTTCCAGACGACGGCGCCTCAACGCGTAAAGCGCCCCCACCGCCACGTTGTTCACGAAGCAAAAGCCCGAGGCGCGGGCGCGACCCGCGTGGTGTCCGGGCGGACGCACGGCGCAAAAGACATTGCGCACCGTGCGCTCCAAGAGCGCGTCGACCGCTTCGACGACGGCCCCCGCCGAGTGCATCGCCGCACGGTACGTGTCGACTCCGACCCGCATGTCGGGCATCGAAAAGCGTGCGAGCGCTTCGGCATCGCCCGCCGAGGCGCGCTCGAGCCGATCGAGGTACTCGGGATCGTGGGCGAGTTCGACCGTCGTGCGCTCGGCCGGGCCGCAAAGGCGTCGGTCCACCCGTTCGTCGAGTCCGCCGACGAGCATCCGGCTTTCGATCGCATCGATGCGGGCGGCCGCTTCCGGGGCGCCGTCGAGGGGATTGGGCGCGAGCGCGAGTTCGTGCGTGAAGTAGCCCGTCGGGAGCGTTCGCCAATCGTCGTTTGTCGTCATGAAGTGTGTTTGGCGAGCCCCTCGAAGTCGAAGCGGACGCGCCCTTCTCTCTGTGTGTTGGATTCCCGAAAGCCTAGCATAAGCCCGGGAGGTTGCTCGTTTGCGCCGAGCAAGGGAAACGCCCGAAAACGAGCTCCGACACTCGGATACATATCGCCCGTGCCTCTCCCCCGAAGAACCCCGCGTCGCCCGCTACAATCGAGCGGTCTCCGTATTCCCGATGCGCCGTCCGCATCACCGCACGACCGACTCGGGCGGAGAAGACGCCGGTTGCAGCCGGACGTCGAACCCAGTTGCCCGTCCATCACGACTTACGATAGGAAACGGCACCCGCCTTCGAGCGATACCGCTCGGAGTATCGGGGCCGATCGTTGCCATGAACCGACATCTTTCGCTCGCGCTCGCCGCGCTTTGCGCCGCTGCCGCTTTCGGCGGCTCCCTTGCAACTGCCGCCGCGGCAGCCGAACCGACCGCGCCGGCTGCTCCCGCCGCCCGAACGGCTGCGCCCTCGGCCTCCGACTACGTCGAGCGTCCCGAGGTGCTCGCCTATCTGAAGGAAGTCTCCGCTTCGAAGGGCATCCCTCTCGAGTGGCTCAAGGACGAAGTGGCCGTCGCCCGCTATTCGCCGCTCACGGAAAAGTACATGACTCCGCGCCCGAATGCGAACAAGAAGACGACGCCCGATCGCAACTTCGCACTGTATAAGCGCAACCTCATCAACGAAGAGCGCATCGCCCGCGGGGTCGACTTCATGAACCGCAACCGCGACGTGCTCGAACGCATTGAGAAGGAAACGGGCGTCAGCCCTTATGCGGTGACCGCAATCATCGGAATTGAATCGATTTACGGGCGCAACATGGGGCGCTTTCGCGTGCTCGACGCCCTCATGACGCTCTCCTTCGACTACACGCGCCGCGCGAAGTACTACCGCTCGGAATTGACGAGCTTCCTCGAATTCTGCTGGCGTCAGCAAGTCTCCCCCGTATCGGTCCAGGGGTCTTTTGCCGGAGCGCTCGGTCTCGGGCAGTTCATGCCCGCTTCGCTCAACGCCTACGGTCGGGACGGGGACGGGGACGGTCACATCGACATCGTCAACAACGAAGCCGACGGCATTGCCTCGGTCGCGAACTTTCTCAAGGTCCACGGCTGGGCCCGAGGAGAGCGGCCCCTTTATCGCGTAAGCGCCACGGAGGAAATCTTCAAGGCGACGAAGTCGGGCGGCATCAAGCCCCACACGACCGTGGGGGCGCTTCTCAAGGCGGGCGTGAAACCCCTCGAAGCCTGGGAATTGAGTGAAAACGAAGCGGCGCTCCTCGTCGACCTTCCCTGGATCCTCAAGGACAACACGAAAGGCGTCGACTACTACCTCGGCACGCCCTCCTTCTCCGCGATTCTGCACTACAACCGCAGCTACTTCTACGCGGCGGCCGTTTCGCAACTCGCCGACGAAATCGAACGACGCCGTACGACCTCGACCCGAAACGAAGCTTCGGAGGACGACAAGATTGCGGCTCCCGCAACGGTTGCAACGAACAACCAGGCCGCGTCCTGAGTCCCGGTGACGCAACAGTAGTACGTAAAAATACGTATGCCTTACCAAGAAGGTCGGGACACCTCCCGACCTTCTTGTATTTTTCTCAGACTTTTTTGCAATTTTCGTACTTTCCCTTATAGGCCTCTACCTAACTGCTTGTTATCATGGGGCCGCCTGAGAAGGAAAGGTACGAGAGACTCGGTTGGAGGAGCCGGCCGGGTCGGGATCGAAGACCCTCTTCGACCGCCTCGTCCTCGAACTTTCGGGCCGTTTCGAGGGGCGAAGCTCTTCGGGACGGCTGACTCGGTCTTCATGACCAGCCGAGCGCCCCCGGGGCCGCGGCGAAGATCCGGTCAGCACTCAGACGATGGAAAAAACGCTCCCCTTTCACACAACCCATCGCTTGTGTCGGCCGTCGGGTGAAAGACGACGGTCACTCCCGGTGAAAATTTATCCATGCTGACGGGTGTTCTTCTCGGCGTTGCGGCCGGAGCGCTCTGGGGCCTCATCTACATCGCGCCCCTGCTCGTTCCGGAATACAACCCCGTGCTTGTCGCTCTCGGGCGCTTCATCGCGTTCGGGATCGTTTCCCTTCCCTGCCTTTGGTTCCTTCGCAAAGACATCGCGCGTTTCAACCGTGCGGACGTTTTCGAAGCGTTCCGACTTCCCTTTTTCGGGAACGTCATTTTCTATTCGCTCCTCACCATTTGCATTCGCCTTGCGGGCGCACCGCTTGCGGGCATGTTCATGGCCGTGATTCCCGTGCTCGTTGCGATCGTCTCCAATATTCGCTACGCCAAAAAAGGCCACGGCATCGCCTGGAGCCGGATTCTTCCGCCGCTTGCCGTCATTTTCGCGGGGCTCGTGATCGCGAACTGGTCCGAATTCGAGCTCATCAAGGGGGCGTCCGCCTCGGGGGGTGAAAACTTCTGGATCGGCGTCGGCTTCGGCCTCGCTGCGGTTTTTGCCTGGACCTGGTTCTCGATTTACAACGGCGAGTGGCTCCTCAACCATCCGGAGCACAGCCCGAGCGCCTGGACGGCGCTCCAAGGCGTGACGGTGTTGCCCGTCGTGCTCGTCGCGTTTGCTGTCCTTGCCTGGCCCTTCGGTTTCATGGACACGACCGTGTCCTTTATGGGGCCCGAACCCGTCACGTTCCTTCTCGTCGCGCTCATGGTGGGCTTTCTCTGCTCGTGGGTGGCGATGCTCGCCTGGAACAAGATGAGCCAGCTTCTGCCTTCGGCGCTCGGCGGTCAGCTCATCGTCTTCGAGTCCGTCTTCGCCGTCATCTACGCACTCATTTACCGCGGCGAACCGCCCACGGTTTCCATGGTGCTCGGGTTCCTGATCCTCATGGCAGGCGTGCTCGGGTCGTTGCACGTCTTCCGCCAACCGCTCGAAGAAAAGCCCGTTTCGGACAAAAAGCGCCTTGATGCGCGCTATGCGAAGCCGCGCCGCGCCGATGCGCCCGCGTGCGGCGGATCGTAATCAAGCCCGAGGAACTGAAAAACCGCCTTTCCCCCGTCGGGAAGAGGCGGTTTTTTTTGGGGTTGCGCAGCGCCCGCTCAGTCCTTCTTCGGCTCGACGAGCTCGACCTTGATCTGACCCACGCCGTTCACACCCCCCTCAAGACGGTCGCCCGCCCGGCAGGGACCGTTCCCCGCGGGCGTACCCGTAAAGACGATGTCGCCCGGAGCGAGCGTCCAAGTCTTCGAAATTTCAGCGATCACCTCGAAGGGCGAGCGCAACATCTGATCGGTGCGACCCGACTGGCGCTTTTGATTGTTCACGTAGAGCCAGATGTCCGCAGGGGCGGGCAAGGGCGTGCGGTGCTTCGGCCTCACGTGCGACACGGGCGCCGATCCCTCGAACACCTTCGCAGCCTCCCAGGGGCCGCCCGGCACTTTCTTCTCGGGCCGAGTGAAGTCGATCCCGACGCACCAGCCCCAGACCGCCTCTTCGGCTTCTTCGGGCGTGAGGTTGCGTCCGCCCTTCGAGAGGCAGGCCACGAGCTCGATTTCGTGCACGATCGACTCGGACCCTTCGGGCATCGGTATTGTGAGGACCGCCCCGTCTTCGACCGGCATCACGCCGTCGGCGGGCTTCATGAAAACGAGCGCCTCCTCGAGCGTTTCGGGCTTCGGCGTTCCGGGGGTTGCGTAATTTTTGGCGATGCCGTAAACGCGACGAACAGGGAAATATTCATAACGCTCGTCCTGAACCGGAATCACGGCCTGGGCGGGCGGAGCGAAGAGAAAAGGCATGTCGAATCCTTCGGGTTTGCGATATGCCACACATTTTAGGTGAGTTCCGAAGCACCGCCGACCGTTTTCCCTTTGCCGTCTTTGCCGCTACAATGCCTCAACGCCGAGCCGTACGCCTCCTGCCAGAGAGGCTGTCGACCCGAAGTCTTCTTGTTCCGGCTGCGCGACTCCGCCGGGTTTCGCACCACCAACAGGTTTCCTATGACACAGAATTCCGCGAACAACGTTCCGCACCGCAAGAGCCTTGCCGAAATCAGTCACCGCCGCATCGAGGCCGTAAAGTCGAAGGGCATCTACGTATTGCCGAATGCCTTTACCGCGGCGGCGCTCTTTGCCGCCTTCTACGGCATCATCCAGGCGATGAACGGCAACTTTTCGGCGGCCGCCATTGCCGTCTTTTTCTCCATGCTCTTTGACGGCATGGACGGGCGCGTCGCTCGCCTCACGCACACGCAGTCCGAATTCGGCGTCCAGATGGACAGTCTCGCCGATGCCGTAAGTTTCGGCGTGGCGCCCGCACTCATCGTCTACGAACATTCGCTCCTGCAACTCGGCAAGCTCGGCTGGGCCTGCGCCTTCATCTACGCGCTCTGCGCCATCCTGCGACTCGCACGCTTCAACTGCAACGTGGGGGTTGTGAGCAAGAACTACTTCCAGGGGCTCCCGTCGCCTGCGGCGGCCGCGCTCGTTTGCGGCTACGTGTGGCTCGCGGTCGAAAACAAACTCCCCGACTGGCTCGTGGCCTACCAGAGCGAAATCGCCTTCGTCGTGACGCTCTACGCGGGGCTCACGATGGTGTGCAACGCTCCCTTCTTCTCGGGTAAGAGTTACGCCGTCGTGAAGACGATCCCCTTCTGGTTCATCGTCGTTTTCGCTCTCGCCTTCATCGTGATTTCGAGCAACCCCTCGCTCTCGATCTTCGTGCTCTTTTGCTGCTACGCCCTTTCGGGCTTCGTGCACGTCTTCTGGTGTTGGTGGAAGGGCCGTCCCAATCCGATCGAAGCCGACCTGATGGCGCAACAGCAGGCGCTTGTAGAAGAGGAGCGGGCCGAAGCCTGACAGATCGGGCGTTCGCAAACCACCCGTCTCCGATGCGAGGTGCGATCGAGGTCGCACCTCGCTTTTTTGTTTTTTGCCAAACGCCGTCGGGGATTGAGCAAGGGAAAAGGCCGAACCGACTCGATGCGCGAAAGATGACGAAGCTGACGGACGGTACGGTCGACACGGACAAGCGACCGATGTCCGTTCGCCCGAACGAGTACGGTCGGATGGCTGCGCCGCGCGCGGCGGTCCGCCGGGGAGATGTCGAGCAGAAGAGGTGAGAAGAAGCGTTCGCGCGTCGGACGAACCGAGCGACCCGGAGGATATAAAAAAAAAGAGCGTCCCGACGGGACGCTCTCGGTTAGTTCGGGATATACGGTCTCAGAGGCGTGCGATGGTTGACATGACACCCGTTACCTTTTCGCCGATCGTCACCTTGATTTCGGCATCAAGCGGCAGGTACACGTCGACACGCGAACCGAAGCGGATGAAGCCGTAGCGTTCGCCCTTCGCGAGCGTACGACCCACGGTCGCGTGGCAGATGATGCGGCGAGCGACGAGTCCCGCAACCTGCACGAACGTGACCCGACGGCCGTCTTTCATGCGCACCGTCACGGCGTTGCGCTCGTTGTCGGTCGAGGCCTTGTCGAGATCGGCATTGAGAAAGAGACCGGGCGTGTACTGAATCGCTTCGATCGTCCCCGCGACGGGCGCCTTCTGGCTGTGGACGTTGAAGACGTTCATGAAGATCGAAATCATCTGCGCTTCTTCGCCCGTCATCGGATCGACGCCGCGTTGCACCTTGCAGACACGACCGTCGACGGGGCTCACCACCGCCCGGGGGTCTTCGGGGAGTTCCCGGGCGGGATCGCGGAAGAACTGCGTCGAGAAGACGAGCAGGATGAAGGCGATCGTCGCGAGGAAGTCCCAGTCAAGGAACCAAAAGACGAGCGTCGCGGCGAGCAGGCCGCCGAGAATGGGCCACCCTTCGCGGGCGAGGAAGGGGTGCGGATAAATGCGGGAATTCAAGGCTGTATCCTCGTAGGTCTTCGGAGCTCGAAAAAAAGCACGCGACGTGCCGGCGGCTCCATTTTAAACGGACGGGAATGCGGGCGCGACGACGCGCGGGCCAAGGCCCCGGGGTTCCGGAGACGCCCTTTGCACGGCCGCCCGAAGCGGGAAAAAGGCCCGTAAGTGTAACGAAAAGCGGCCGGGGTTTTCAACCGCGGCCGCTCTCTCTGCTAGATTGCCGATTTGCGTCAGGCTTCGTCGTTTTTCGCCGCCTTTTCGGTCGGACGGTTCGAGAACACCCAGTCGAGGAAGCCGCCCTTGTTGCGCGAGCAGACGAGGACGCGACCGCTTCCCTTGAATTTGATGAGGATTCCTTCGCCCGTCGTTTGGGAGTTGACGAGCTTGCCGAGAAGACCCGAGCGCGAAGTGTTGATCGTAAGTTCGTCCTCCAACGACGCGTCCCAGGCAACGACGTGCCCGTTGTCGACCGTCATGGGGCGATCGGGGCGCACCTCGATCTCGCGGATCGAGCCGAAACCCGAGAGCGCGATCCGACCCGAACCTTCCGTTTCCATTACGAAAAAGCCACCGTTGTCGCCGAAAAGCGCCCGACCGACGCTTTGCATCCGGGTCGTAAGCCCGACGCCTTCGGTCGACGCAAGGAACGCACCGTCGGAGAGTCGGTACTGACGCTCGCCCACGTCGAGAATGCGGATGTCGCCCGGGAGGTTGGGCGCAAGCAACACTTCGCCGGGGCACTCTTCGGCCTCGATGCGCTGCTGAAAGAACGTTTCGTCGTTCATGAGCTTTCGCGCGAGCGACTTCATGAAGCCGCCCTTCGGACGACCCTTGAGCGACAACGCGCGGTCCATCGCAACCATCGCGTTCGATTCGGCGAGAACGACGTCGCCCTTTTCGAGCGTCACGCGCAAAATGGGATCGATCGATCCGTCGGTTTCAAAGCGCACCATGGAAAAACACCTCACTCGGGTAAATCGGCTTCAAAAAACACCCGCAATCAGTTCGGGCGGATGCGCACCTGCATCGTCACGCGAAGCGTCACGTCGCTCGTACCCGCAGAAACGGCGGGGGCGGGAGCGGCCGCTTTCATCGCGACGTCGTTTGCGACGCGCGCTGCCGCATAGTAACGCACCGACGGGGCGTTGCCCGAGCCCACGGAAAGCTGCTCGACCGACACGTTCTCTTCGCCGAGACCGAGCGCCTTGGCGGCGATGACGGCGCGCGCGGAGGCGTCCGCAATCGCTTCGGCGAGGAGTTCGTCGTTCGTGCGGCGTTGCACGTCCCTGCTGACGCCGAAAGCGATGCCGTCGTAGCCCATGGTCTTCCCGGCCGCTTCGAGGACCTTCGAGACTTCGGTCACGTCCTTCACCTTAACGCGAATCGTCTGTCGAGCACCCCAGGCACCGATCGTCGGGGTTTCGCCCTCTTTGGCGCGGGTATAGACGGGCCAGGTCGAAAAGTCGTTCGTTTCGGCAACCGCCTTCGGACCGAACGCCTTCAAAGCGTCCAGCGCGGCGTTCGCGGCGGCAACGACTTCGCCCGTGGCCGTACCGACATCGTTTTTCACGCGCTCGACCGAGAAGGTGAGCGTCGCTTCGTCGTTGACGAGCGTGCGGCTCGCTTCTCCCTGAAGCGAAAAGAGGGCGCCCGCCTGAGCCACCTGCGGCGCGGCGATCGCGCCGCCCGAAAGCGTACCGAGTGCAAGAGCGCTCGCGGCCGCAACGGCCGCTACCGAAGCGCGCAGGTTCGTGTTCGTCATAAGTCCTCCTTTTTGCCGGTGTGTTCGCAAGACCATTCGGGAAGCAGCACCGATGCGCCGATCTCGTTGCTCTTATTAGACCAAGTTTTCACACCGAATTCCCTTCGGGTTTGTTTCAGCCCGAGGGACTCCCGCAGAGAAGTGCAACGAAACGTTCTAGGCGCAAGGTGTCCGCAAGAAGGCCCCATGCGAAAACGAAAGGCTCGAGAGGGGTCTTTTGCGCGTGTTCGACCGAAAATCCGTCGGGAAAACGGTTTCGGACGGTTACAATCGGTAGTTTGGAGCTTTTCTCCTCGCGCATCCGAATCGAAACCGTCAACACCGCACGTATGTCCAACAACACGCAATGGGGCTCGCGCCTCGGATTCATTCTCGCCAGCGCGGGCTCGGCCATCGGGCTCGGCGCCATCTGGAAATTCCCCTTCTGGGCGGGAGCCAACGGCGGCGGCGCGTTCATCATTCCCTACGTTCTCTTTACCTTCACGATCGGGGTTGCGCTCGTCGCGGGCGAAATCGCGATCGGGCGGCACGGTCGCGGGTCGGCCGTGTCGGCTCTCCGAAAGACGGGCGGGAAGTATTTCGCGGTGTTGGGCGGCTTTTCGGTGCTCACCGCCTACGTCATTCTTTCCTACTACTCGGTGGTGGGCGGGTGGTGCTTCGCATACCTCGTCGAGTCGCTCTCGGGCTCGATCGCCGTCTCGGACGCGAACCTCCTCAAGGAGCACTTCGGAGTGCTCGTGACGGACGGCGCGAGCAACGTCGGCTGGCATCTCGCGTTTCTTTCGCTCACGTGCGCGACCGTGGTGTTCGGGATTCAGCGCGGGATCGAACGCGTCTCCAAATTCCTGATGCCGACCCTGTTCGTTCTCATGCTCGCGATCATCGCGCGCTGTCTGACGCTCCCCGGGGCCGCGGCCGGGGTCGAGTACCTTTTCGATTTCAGTTGGGAAGACGTGACGAGCACGGCCGTTCTGAACGCGATGGGCTTTACCTTTTTCTCGCTTTCGCTCGGCGCCGGAATTCTCGTCACCTACGGCTCCTACCTCTCGAAAGAGACCTGCATCCCGAACGCCTCCCTCTGGGTGGCGGTGCTGGCCGTACAGGCGTCGCTTCTCGCGGGTCTCATGATCATGCCCGCCGTCTTCGCCTTCGGACTTGAACCCGATGCGGGTCCGGGGCTCGTTTTCATCACGGTGCCGCTCATCTTCTCGCACCTCCCCGCAGGGGATCTTTTTGCGTTGCTCTTTTACGTGTGCCTTCTCGTTGCGGCGCTCACCTCGTCGGTGTCGCTCCTCGAAGTGGTCGTCTCGTTCCTTCAGAACGAATGGCATCTCACGCGTGCGGTCTCGGTTGTGCTCTGTTGGGTGACGCTCTTCGTGCTCGGCTCCTTTTCGGCGCTTTCCTTCGGAGTGTGGTCGAACCTTCAGTTTTTCGGACGGACGATTTTCGACCTGCTCGACTTCGTGTGCACGAACGTCCTCATGCCCGTCGGCGGCCTCACGATCGCAGTGCTCGCGGGGTGGACGGCGTGGCCCGCGGTGCGCGACGAACTCACGTCGGCGCGTCCCTACGGGGCCGCAACCCTCAAATTTCTGCACGCGGCGATCGCGGTACTTGCGCCAATTCTCGTACTCGTTACGATCTATCAGGGACTATTCGCTTGACATCCTCTCCGCCCTAAAGAGCGGAGATTCCCTACCGAGCCGTCAGACTGGCCTTTTCAGGCCTTTCTGACGGTCTCCTCGATGGGTTCCTGCTGCTG
>ENA-UERU01000419-UERU01000419.1-human-gut-metagenome-genome-assembly--contig:-NODE-419-length-34862-cov-8.056432_pt1 | contig 34862 bp, 27 predicted proteins | sample MGYA00242988_ERZ507989 | MGnify/ENA primary metagenome ERZ507989 (study PRJEB26167, sample SAMN06115519) | human gut metagenome | host: Homo sapiens | place: China:Hunan | collected 2015-08-21 | study...
CCGTGTATTTCACGGACTTTTCTATCAAAACGTCATTTTCACTTGAGTATCGTGACGGTTTTGAACGACTTTTAGGATCCGATGGAAATTCCCCGCCAGACCAAGGTCCGAGCGGAATGTTTACTATCGGACCCTCGTTACCGCTATTTGACTGTGCCGCCGAGGAATGCAAGCCGACGCCTCAATCGGACGAAATCCGATGAAACACATATTGTGAATTTCTCAAGATGTCTTTGCAGATTAGCTCTTTATGCGTAGGCATGGGACGGCAACAATAAAAGGGTGCATCGGACCGGATGCACCCTCAATGACCAACCAAAGGAGAGGGGTCGACGAGACCCCGAATGATCTTATGCAACCGTCCACCTTTCAACTCAAACTCGGAGCGATGCTCCTGACCGGGCTCTGTGCAACTGCCGCCGGCGCGGCCGAAGTGCAAATCTACGGCATCGTCGACGAAGGTTTGTCCTACATTCGTACCGATGCCGACAACGGATCGGAAGCCAACGACACCTTGGGACTTACGTCCGGCATCACCAAGGGGTCGCGCGTCGGCATCAAAGGGGCCGAAGATCTCGGCAACGGCTTGAAGGTCGGGTTCATCCTCGAAAACGGCTTTGAAGCCGATTCCGGCCAGTTTGCCGCCGCCACGAGTACTCGCCTCTTCGGCCGCGAAGCTTCTCTCTACGTCGACAGTGCCGACTTCGGTCAACTGGCTTTCGGTCGACTTCAGCACATTACGGCCGGGTACGGTACCTGGGGCGTGGCGGCCGGGATTCTGAATCCCTATGCCATCGGTTGGAGCAACCACATTGCCGGCTACAAGAACGTCTTCGGCTTCAATTCCGGCCGTCTTGACAACGTCATCGCCTACAAGTCGCCGACGGTGGCGGGCTTTACGTTCTATGCACAGTACTCGGGGAACACCGACCAGTACAACGGGCCCGACGGCGCCGTTGAAAACAAGGGTTCGGCCGATCGGTACGGGTCTCTTGCCGTGAAATATGCGGGCGGTGCCTTGACGACCTTCGGCTCCGTCGAATGGTCGGCGTGGAGCAACGCACGGAGCGAAACGCGCGATGCCGACGACGGGATCGCGGTGACGCTCGGTGCGAACTATGCCTTCGACTTCGGTACGTTCTACTTGGCCGGGCAATACTTCGATAATCAGTGGAAGCTTCCGAGTCCCTCCGAAATCGAACCTCTCGCCTTCAAATCCGCCAAGGGCGAATCGGATCGTATGGTCCAAGGTTACGGGTTGATCGCCGGCGCAAAGATCCCCGCAGCGGGCGGCGACGTTTTGCTCGCGCTCGGCGTGCGTGACGCCGAACTCGTGAATCATTCGGACGTGAAGGCTTTCCGCGTGAGCGGTACGGTGGGCTACAAGTACCCGTTGAGCAAGCGTACGTACCTCTACTCGGCCGCAAGCTACACGCGCGACGATCAAGACAAGCAGGAAGCCGCCGGCTCCGAAGCAACGGTCAACGTGAACCCCAATGCCACGCAAGTGGTTCTCGGCCTTTGCCACACCTTCTGATATCCGATCCGAAGTGATCCGACAACCGCGGCCCTTCCTCACGGAAGGGCCGTTTTGTCAATAGCCGCGCTCCAGAACGGCCTCGGGGTTCAGACCGAACTTTCGGTACCAGTCCATCCAGCGCTCGCGCCCCTCTTTGCCTTCTTCGGTTGCAAACCAGTTCATGAAACGCATCAGGTCCTCGTTGAGGAGGTTCCTTTCGCGAATGACAAGCGAATTCCGCCAAAGCGGCCGATGCCACTCCTTGAGCACGGGAACGAGTTGACCGGCCTTCAAAGCTTCGTCGATGACGCCGAGCGAGAGGTCGATCGCGATGCCCATGCCCGAGAGCGCGGATTGATAACAGGTCATGCAATCGCCGTAGACGGTCGAGAGTTGACGGTTCTTCTTCCGCACGGGGCCGCCGTATGCCTCCCGAGCAAGCAGTCCGAGCTTGTTGGGAAGCGGCTGACGTTTGAGGGTTTCAAAGTCGAACATCTCGTCCAAACTGAAAAGCCGGGTTGTGACGGGGTAATGGCGGCCCGTGCGAATCAGAAGACGATGGTGCACCAAATCTTCGACCCGTTCGGGCGTTCCGTGCTCTTCCAGATAAGCGGGGGAGGCGACGATCAGGGTGGTCGCCGGCAGGAAGGGTTGAACGTGCAGACCGGAGACATTGACGGGACAGTAGGGCAACATCGCCATATCGACCAGTCCGTTCTGAACATCGACGTGGTCGAGATTGCTGAAGAATTCGAACTCCACGTTCGGATCAACCTCCTGCTTGTATCGATCCATTAAAAGCACGAAGAATCGGCGGGCGATGTTGGTCGGAACGCTAAACCGGATCGTGATGCGAGCCTCCGACTCGGAGAGCCGGTCGGCCTGCTCGATCAGGTCGCGATGGAGGTCGAGCATCTCCTCGATTTTGGAGAGCAGCGGCTTGGCGTTCGGATGAAACCGCATGGGCTTCGTCTTCCGGTCGACGAGCTGAATTCCGAGAGACTTTTCGAGGCTTGCCAGCAACCGAGACGCAGCCGAGAGTTCGATGTCGGCGGCCACGGCCGCTTGGGTCAGACTGCCCGTACGTCCGAGAGCCAAAACCAGGCGCCAAGCCGAAAGGTTGTCGAGGTTGTCAGCCATAACGTTCTTCTCCGAAGGGTGTAGTTGTGGTTTTGTGAAAATCACAAGTTATGGTTGCGTGTCGGGTATAGCTTAACTCGGTTCACGCTATTTAGACTACCTCCTATCGAGATCGTCGCGACCAATGGCGATCGTCGACTTTCAAAGGAGAAAACCATGACCGATATTTCCCGCCGCAACTGGCTTAAAACCGCCGCAGTGAGTTCCACGCTGATGGCAAGCGGCATCACCGCCGCTTCGGCGAAGGCCGTCGATCCGATGCCGACCAAGTGGGACGAAACCTTTGACGTGGTCGTCATCGGTTCGGGCTTCGCGGGGCTTGCCGCCGCCATCGAAGCGCGTCTCGCCGGCGCGTCCGTGTGCGTGTTGGAAAAAATGCGTACGATCGGCGGCAATTCCATCATCAACGGCGGCATCATGGGCGTTCCCGGGTCCCCCATGCAGAAGCGCGAAGGTCTTGAAGACTCGCCCGAACTCATGGCCGAGGACATGTTCCGCGAAGGCAACGGGCTCAATCATCGCGAAAAGGTGCTCCACATGTGCGAGCAGGCTTTGCCGACGTGGGAATGGACGGTGAAGGAACTCGGCGTCGAATGGGTGCAGGAACGCGTCGCGCAGGAAGGCGGCCACTCCGTTCCCCGTTGCGCGATCACGAAGAACGGCTCGGGCTCCGGCATCGTGTTGAAGGAAGTCGAGAAGCTGAAGAGCCTCGGCGTTGTCCCCCGCACGCGCGTCTTCATGGAAAAAATCATTCGCGATGCCGACGGCCGCGTCAAGGGCGTTCAGGTTCGCGAAGGCTACAAGTTCCCCGATGCGAATTCGGGCAAGGTCAAGTTCATCGCCGCCAAGCGAGCCGTCGTTCTGGCGCACGGCGGTTTCGGTGCGGACGTGAAGTTCCGTTCGATTCAGGATCCGAAGCTCACCGAAAAGCTCGGCACGACCTGCCAGCCGGGGGCCACGTCCGAAGCGTGGCGTGAATCCGCTCGCATCGGCTGCCACATGATTCAGACCGACTGGATTCAGTGTGCGCCGTGGACGGCACCGAGCGAAAAGGGAATGGGTATTGCCCTCTTCTTTGCGCAGGGCGCTGCGGCCATGTTCGGCGTTTGGGTCGAAGACAAGAACGGGACGCGCTTTGTCGACGAACTGGCCAATCGCAAGGTGCGTGCCGACGCGATCATGAATCTTCTCAACCAAGGCGTGCACTGCTACGCCGTGGCGGACTCGAAGGGCGTGGAACCCATGGGGATTTCCCGTCCGGGCCTTCTCGAAAAGATGCTTGAACGCAAGTGCGTGCGCCGTTACGACACGCTCGAAGCACTTGCTGCGGGCGAAAAGATCAACCTCGAAGGTCTCAAAAAGAGCATCGCCGAATGGAACGATGCCGTTAAGACGGGGCATGACAAGCACTACAACCGCTACGTCAACAAGAAGGCCGTCCCGATGGGTACGGGGCCCTGGTACGTTTCCACGATGGTTCCGAAGGTTCACCACTGCATGGGTGGCATTTACACCGACATGCAGGCACATGCCCTCGACATTGTCAACGACGAACCGATTCCGGGGCTCTACGCCGCGGGTGAAGCTACGGGCGGCGTGCACGGTGCCGTGCGTCTCGGCTCCTGCGCCGTGACCGATTGCATCGTCTACGGCCGTATCGCTGGCCGGAACGCCGCCAAAGAAACGCCTTGGAGCTAACCCGACCCTCAGCGGAGGAGGCGGCTTCGGCTCCCTCCTCCGATCTCACGACGTCTTTTTTATGAAACTCAAAACTTTGTTTTTCGGTCTTCTCGCCGGGACCTTTGCCGCAGGCGTTTTCGCAGCCGAACCCGGTATCGCGTCGTTGCACGGCGAAAAGGGCGTCGCGTGCGAAGCATGCCACGGGTCCGACAAGGCGAACCCGACCGAACCGACGACCGCAACGTGCACGGGTTGTCACGAAGTCAAGGCGCTTGTCGCCAAGACGGCCGGCGTGAAGCCCAACAATCCGCACACGTCACCGCATTACCAAGATCAGCTCGACTGCACGAACTGCCACCGAGGGCACGAAGAATCGGAGAACTTCTGCAACCAATGTCACAATTTTGACTTCAAGGTCAAATAAACAAGTGACGGGATCAGAGACGGTTTCTCCGGTTCGGAAGCAAAGAATTTACGGTGTGACTTGCAATCCGGCGCGGCTCATGTCCGCGCCGGATTGTTTTTACCCGTAGGATTCAAAAAACAAAACCCGAAACACCGACGCAATGTCCGGCTCCGATCGCCCCCGATTTTTTGGCATATTCTCAACTTTTGCGACCCGAATTCGAAGGCTTGTTCGTCGCGTACGGATAACTTATGCGTATCGGCGCACGGTACGAACCTTCTCCCGAAAGTACCCGCACTTGCGTTTCGGGTCTCATCCGCCGATCTCGCAACATCACAACACCTCGGCGAGACTTCCCGACACTTCGGTCGATCGTTCTCCATCGCAAAGAGCACGACAAAATTTCGGCTCTTCGGTTTTTTTTTGGGGAACCCGAGGCCTTCGGGAAGTCCACGATTCGTTTTGGCCGTATCCCGTCCGTTTGGGTTTCACACGGATGCATGGCAAGCTCACCGCCGATACTTCCTCGGAACCTCAAAGATCTCTTTCGGGTAGCGCCGGAGAAACTCGGCCCGCCGACCTGTCCCATTCTCGCCCGTGACGGGCGGGATAAGGCGATCGGTCGGGTCTTCGCACCCGAATCGGCCGTCGATGCCGAAGACGATGCCCGTCGCCGCAAAACCGATCGGCAGTCCGTCCTTCATTGCGGAAGATGACGAAGCGCGCTATTACCGGAATGAATAACTGCACTATGGTGCTAGGCCGCACATACAGCTAGTCGGTCTAGAGAAGGCCGCGGATAATTCGGACATTTCCAGACCCATCCAGGAGAACAGGATGTCCCATCGTCCGCCCAAAAATCCGAGTTCGTGCGGGCTCACGCGCCGCAATCTTTTCAAAACCACGGCGACCTGCGCCGCGGTGAGTTCCGTTTTCGGCCAACTCGAACGTGCTGTTGCCGCCGTTGCGCCGAAGTTCGTCACCTCGACCAAGCCGATGCTTGAGAACAACGTCAGGGTGATCAACACCTATCACGAAATTCACTGCCACGGGCAGTGCATGCTCAAGGCTCACGTGCGCGACGGTCGTCTGATTGCACTTACCTCGGCCGGTGACGTACCGCGCGAAGAAAGCGCCGGCGACGAGTCGATCGGTTGCATGCAGCGTCGCGCCTGCATGAAGGGCTACGCAGAACGCAAGCGTCTTTATGCCCCCGATCGCCTCAAGTACCCGCTTCTCCAGACGGGCGAACGAGGCAATCTCGCCACCTTCAAGCGTATTTCCTGGGATGAAGCGATCGATCGCGCGTGCGAGAAGATCGAGTTGATGAAGGAACGTCAAAAGACGCTCGGCTATCTTCCGATTTGGGAGTTGGGCGGAACACCCCTGCCTTTCATGGGGCCGTACCTCTCCGCGTACGGTCACCATTCCGCCGGGAACCAGAACGACTGCCTTTACAACGCGCTCGGTAAAGGCGTGACCGGTCATCCGGCGATCGACATGCTGAATTCGAAGTTCATCATCGTCTGGTCGGCGGACCCGCAGACGACTTCGCCGCACCTGCCCTTCATCATGACGAAGGCTCGGGAACAGGGCATCCCGATCGTCGTTGTCGACAGTCGCTACACGGGTACGGTGGGCGCAATGGCAACGGGCGCACCGGGCCTCACGCCGTGGATCGCGCCGCGTCCGGGGACCGACTCGGCGATTTTGGTCGCGATGATGAACACGATCTACTGCCGCGGCCTCCATAACGAAGCCTACTTGCGCGAGTATTGCTTCGGCTTCTATCCGAACGACAAAGTCGTCTCTCGGTCGCCGGGCAAGAATCCGGTTACGGGCGAAGCTTGGAAGGGGCAGACGTTTGTCGTGCCCAAGGGACAGAGCTTCGTCGAATATCTCGAAGAGCTCAACCGTGAAAAAGGCGGTGAGGCGGGCGTATTGCGTTGGGCCGCGGAACTCTCCGGGGTCGATGCGAAGACGATCGAAACTCTGGCGCTCACTTACGCGCACGCCAAGCCGGCCTGTCTCTATTCGGGGTGGACGGCGGGCGGCGCGCAACGCACCGGCAACGGCATGTATTACACCTGGTTGCTCCTCGCACTTGCGGCGATGACGGGCAACGCTACGGTTCGCGGCGGCGGCATCGGTTCGCTCTCGCCCGTGGACGGGATGTCGCTCAAGCTCGGGAAGGCGCCCGGACTCGGCAAGGGTGAAAAGTCGAAGGCGATTCTCTTCTCGCAACATCTCTCCTCTCAGGTCATCCTCACCGGACGCGATTCGCGTACGGCCGAACAGCTTCGCGACGACGTACTGCGCATGAACGGGATCGATCTCGGCGAGGATCCCCGATTGCGAATCGAAATGATTTGGCGCGGTGCGGGCTCCTGCGACACGTTCAACCAGCGCGGTGCCATCAACCCGAAGCTTCTCGCTTGGAAAAAGCTCGAATCGATCATCTGCTACGAACGCTTCATGAGCTCGACCGCGCGCTACGCGGACATCGTGCTCCCGGTGGTCACGCATTTCGAAGAAAGCTTCTTCACGGGCAGTCGCGTCAAGACCGACACGAACGTCGTGCGCAAGATCGTGGAACCGATGTACGAATCGAAGCCCGACTGGGAAATCAACACCATGATCGCGGAACGTCTCGGCCTCGATTACGGTCGTCGCGGGATGAGCGACGAGGAGGTGATGGCGATTCAGTGGAAGGGTGCCAAGGTGCCCGAAGCCTACAAGGCGATCGATCCGAACTTCAAGTTGCCTACCTTCGAGGAGATGCTCGAGAAAGCCAACCTGCAACTCCCGACGCCGCCCGAAAAGAGTGTGATTGCGGCGGCAAAGTTCGCACCGGGCGAATTCCCGACCGATACCGGCCGGATCAACTTCTATTCGCCCTTCCTGGCCTCTCGCGGTCGTCTCATGCAGAAAGCGGCCCGTTGTCAGTACGTTCGCCCGCCCGAGGGACGCGAAGACGTTGTGGAAGGTCGCAAGGGCGCGAAGGGCGTGGCCTATCCCCTTCAGTTCACGACGCCGCACATGCCCAACCGTTCCCATTCGAGCTTCGACAATACGACGATGCTGATGGACGCATTCGAGCACGGCGTGTTCATGCATCCGTCCGACGCTCAGGTCCGTGGAATTTCTGAAGGGGATATGGTTTACGTGTGGAATGATGCCGGTTGCATGAAGTTGCCCGCGATTCTCACGCTTCGTCAAGTGCCCGGCGTCGTGGCGATCGGCGAAGGCGCCTGGTATCAGCCGAGCGAGAAGGAGTTCTTCGAGGCTTGGTTCGATACGGACGGCGATGGCAAACCCGAGAAGCACACCGTGCCCGTGGACGTGGGCGGCGCAGTCAACACGCTGACGACCGACCGCGACATCGGGGCGGGAGATCCCTTCCTACACGCCCAGACGAGCAAGTCCGGCGGGTTTGCTGCCGGCGGAAACCTCTGCGAAGTGTCGAAGACACTTCCGCGTTGATGTGTGCATCACGACGAACGACTTCTAGGACGAATGAAATGACGCAATGGGTTTTTTATTTTGATCAACAGCGCTGCCTCGGGTGTCGCACCTGTACCGTTGCCTGCAAGGAATGGAACGAATGCCGTCGGGGCGATGCCTCGAAGCATCCCGCGCTCGACGCGAAAAGCGCCGCAAGTTTCGACATCCCCGCTTCGTGGGGCGCGGGCGGACGCCCCACGGCCGAAACGGGGCCGCACGACAAGGCGTTGCTTCGCCGCTTCGACATGAAGGAAACCTGGCGACGCGTGAGCTTCTTCGAGTTCGGAGAATGCGCGCCCAACGTGGAAATCGTGCCGCTCTCCATGGGGTGCAACCATTGTGACGATCCGGCTTGCCTCAAGGTGTGCCCGGTCAAGGCCATCACGAAGGACGAGAAGTACGGAGCCGTGAGGGCGGATCCCGCCAAGTGTGTGAGTTGCGGCGCTTGCCAAGCCGCTTGTCCGTGGCACGTGCCGCAATACGCTCAAAAAGGTTCCACCCCGATGACGAAATGCGACATGTGCGTGGACCGCCTCGACAAGGGGTTGAAGCCTGCCTGCGTGGCGTCCTGCCCGGGTCGCGCTCTCGAACTCATGCCGCTCGAAGAGCTTCGGCGACGTCACCCCGAGGCCGGGCAAACGGCGGTGGGACTTCGTGAGGAGGATGTTCGTCGAACGAAGCCCAACCTCTTCGTGAAGGCTCGTCCGATGCGCGTCAAGCTCTGATCACATTTCGGACCCCGGGCAAGGAGGGTGCATAATATCCTCCTTGTTCGGGGAAAAGACCGTATGCCCGGGGCGATCCGACGCTCCCCTTTAGGAATCCTTTCCGATGCATTTCAACGATCAAACCATCGACGCCCGTGCGCTCGATGCCGCCAAGATCCGAGCGCTTCTGATGCTCTCGCTCGGCGCTTGGTTCGTCTCGGGGCCACATCCCCGCGTTGCCGAAACGTTCGCGTTCGCACTCGACTGGCTCGCCGAAACCGCGCCCGAGACGGCGTTCCTCTTCAAAAGGCTCCGAACCCGTCTGAACGCCGACGAGAATGCGGAAGCATTGTCGGAAGCCGAGCGCGATTTCGCGCGTGTCTTCTGCGTCGGGAAGGAGCTGTTCCCGTCAAGCGAAAGCGCGTTTCGTACCGGGCTGCTCATGCAGGAGCCTCGTGACGAAATGCGCCGTTGGATGGTCGCCAACGGACTTGATCATGCACAGGACGAGCGCACGCCCGAGGATCATCTCGGTATGGAACTGACTTTCGGCTACCATCTGCTCAAGCGCGTCTTGGCGGCCGATGAGGCGTACGAGGCGCGTTTATCGACGGATGTCGGTCGGGAGGACGCCGTTTCCGACGAGATTCGAGAGGCAGAGGAGCGCTTCGAGGCGTACGTGCGCGAACGCCTGGTGTGGCCGATCGAGGCAGAACCTCTTATCGAAGCGTTGCCCGAAGGCGTCACGAAGGATTTGTTATGGTTGACGCTCTTCGTCGTGGAAGCGCGCTGGCCCTCGCCGTGCGGAACCCGCCGACCTTGAGGATGCATAAGGCAAACGGTGTTCGGCGCGCCGCGCTCCGAAGTTTCGTTGCACGTGCGGTCGTCCTGTTGACGGGGACGGCATGCGTTTTCGGGGTTCTCGCTTCCGAGGCGAGCGTCCCGAAGGTGGAGACAACGTTGCGGGTGGGGATTCTCGACACGGTCGGGGAACTTTCGAGCACGGAGACGTTTTTGCCGACCATTGCATATTTGCGCGAACGGTTGGCCGAGGACGGTATTTCTCTGGAGGCCTCGTACCACGACATCGAGTCGTTGCGTCGAGCCGTCGAACGGCAGGAGCTTGATTTTTTCATTTCGAACCCGGGGTTCTTCGCCGTCGCACAACAAACCTACGGGGCGCGCCACCTCACGACGCAGCGCCCGCGAGAGGCGGATGATCCGAACGCCGCTCTGGGCGGTGTCTTCATCGTGCGCGCGGAACGCACGGATCTTCAAACGCTCGAAGACTTCAAGGGTACGTGCGCTGTAGCGGTGGCCTCCAACGGTTTCGGCGGCTATTACGTCGGCTTGGGCGAAATCAAAGCGCAAGGCAAAGCCGTCGGATTCGACGGGCGGGACCCCGAACGGTTTTTCGACGAAGTACGCTTTACGGGTTACCCGATGCAGTTGGTGATCGACGAACTTCGGCGCAATGACGGTGCGGACGTCGGCTTTGTCAGAACCTGTTTGCTCGAAGAAGCCGAAGCCAAGGGGATCGTCAAGCCCGGCGAGTTTCGCGTCGTCAACGAGAAGCCCTCGATTCCGGGATTCCGATGCCGTCGTTCGACCGATCTGTATCCGGGTTGGGTCTTTGCGACGACGGAGCGTGCGGGTGCGCAAGCTTCGAAACTCGTGGCGGCGGCGCTGCTTTCGATGCCGGCAGATGCGCAAGGCGCCGAGTGGAGCATCGCAAGCAATTTTCTTGCCGTGGATCGTCTGTACCAAACGCTCAAGGTCGGACACTACGCCTACTTGCGTCACTTTGACGTGAAACGTTTTTTGCTCGCCTACTGGCCGCACGTGCTCCTCCTCGTCATTTTGATCTTGGGAGGCATCGCGCATGCGATCAAGGTGGAACGGATCGTACGCGAGCGCACCGCGTCGCTTGAGAGCGCGCTTGCCGAACAGAGGCACTTGGAGGCGCAGGCGCGCGATGCTCGGGAACGACTCGATCAGATGCAAAAGGCGAGCGTGATGAGCATGCTCTCCAATATGGTGGCGCACGAACTCAAGCAGCCGCTCGGCGTCATTTCGAACTACATCGAAGGCATTCGGGATTGGTTGCGGGAAACGAGCCGCGCAGAACAATCGAAGGGGGTGCACGCTTCGGAGAACGTTGCGGACGAATCTGCTCCGGACTGGGGGATTCTCGAGACGGCGCTTTCAGAGATCGAAACGCAGAACCGACGTGCCGCCGAAATCATCGATCATGTTCGCGGATACGCCAAGGGCGAGGCCCGACGCATCGAGCGTTTCACCGCGGCGAGTCTCTTGGAGGAAGGTGCGACAACGTTCCGGAAGCTCTACGGAGAACGCTGTCGGCTCGAGGTCGAGGAGGACGAGAAACTCTCGCAAAGCGTGCTTGAAGGCAGTCGCATGGAACTCGATCTGGTGCTCCTCAATCTGCTCAAGAACGCGGCCGAGGCGGTGCGCCACGACGCGGATCCGACCGTTTGGCTCTTTGCGGCGGCGCCGCCCGACATTCGCTTTGCGGACGGCATCGGTTTTTGCGTCCTCAACAAGGGAACGCTCGCCGATGAAGTGCTCGAGCGCGTGTTCGAACCCAAGAAGGCGGTGCGCGACGGCGGACTTGGTCTTGGGCTCGCCATTTGTGCTCAAATCATGGAGCGAGAAGGCGGCGCGGTGAGTTTGAGACGAAGGTCGGACGGCTTTGTGGAGGCTTGGATGATGATGTACAAGGCACGATAGGATGCGAACGCATGACGATTTCAAACACCAATTCCGAGACATCTGCGGTTGACGATACCGTACTGAAGGCCGCATCGGTGGTGCGTATTGTGGATGACGACGAGGCCATGCGGCGCTCGTATGCGTTCATGCTCACCATGGCCAAGTGGCGCACGAAGCTCTATCCGAGCGCCGAAGCGTTTCTTGACGAGGACGACCCGGAGATTCCCGGGGCGATCATCCTCGACGTACGCATGCCCGGCATTTCCGGCTTGGCGCTTCAGGATCGGTTGAGTGCGGACGGCAACGACTTGCCCGTGATTTTCGTCACGGGACACGGTGACGTCGACATGGCGGTACGTGCGGTCAAGCGCGGAGCTTTTGACTTCATGCTCAAACCCGTGGATCCCGTGCGTCTTAAGAAGACCGTGACAGAAGCGATTCGAGCAAGTTGGATCAAGGCCAACGAGGCGCGTCGTACGATGGACTTCTCGGGGAAGTGGGCGTTGCTCACACAGCGCGAACGCGAAGTGTTTCAACTCATCGCCGAGGGTTGCCTCAACAAGGAAGCAGCCTTTCGTTTGGACATTGCCGAGCGGACGGTGAAATTCCACCGAGCTTCGGCATGCCGAAAGCTCGGTGCACGCACGCCCCAGGAAATTGCGGCGATCTGGTTGGCGCTCAAAGAAAGCGTACGGTCATCGGGAGGTGCGTGAGAAGAAACGCGGGGCTCTCGCGTTCGTATTCCGACCGAGCCGAAAAGGACGGCGAGACGCGTTCGCTCCGGCGCTCGTGATGTTCTGTGCCGTCGGAGCACGCTCTTCCACCGCAAGCAAGTCGAGCAATCACGATGTCAGCGGTGCGTTCGAGATCGCACCGCCCACCCTCCGCAACAACCGATTCTTCAACAAGAAAAAGCCCCGGCATCACTCGGATGCCGAGGCTCTTGGTTCCGGTCGCGATGCCGGGAAAACCGTATCTGCTTCGGAACGCGACCGACGTTCTCGAATGTTTGGAAGTTTCCTTCGGTCGAGACGAAGCAGTCGATCCGGAATCAGCCCTTCACGAATTCGGCCACGGCGACGCCGAAGACCGCCGCGCTCGTGAGCTGTGCGCCCCCGACGTAGTTATCGTAGAAGAGGCCGCCCACGGCGTTGCCCACCGCGAAGAGACCGTCGATCGGACGATTTTCGGTGTCGAGCACCTGGCCGTTCGTGTTGATGAGCGGACCGCCGAACGTAGCCGTCATACCGCCCTGGAAGGGCACGACGTAAAACGGCGCCTTTTCAACGAGCGGTGCCTTCGGGAGCGTGTTGACGGGAACGAGCTCGCCGCGCTTCTCTTCCTTGACGGCCTTGTTGTATTCGGCCACGGTCGAAGCGACCTTGGCAGGATCGAGCCCGGCCTTCTTTGCCGCCTCCTCGATCGTGTTTCCGACGTACACGGGCGCACCCAGACGGGCGTAGGAGTCCCAGTCGTTGGCCAACACGGGATTCTCACGACAGGTCTGATCCGCCACCATGAAGGCCCAGTTGTCGGGCGTCATCGAGGCGACGTCGCGGGACATCTGAACGTAGGTCTGCCCTTCGTCCGTGAAGCGCTCGCCCTTTCGGTTGATGCACACGCCGTTGTTGACGATGTTGAGCGGGTTCGCCCCCGTAGGACCGTGAATCGGACCGCAGTGGTACTGATCGACGTTGACGACCTTCGGGAGGAAGGGAGCGGTGAGCGCGATGTTTTCGCCCGCAATGATGCGCGAACCGCGAATCGGCATCTTCGCACCGCCCGAACCGATGTACTGCGTGACCATAGCCTGGTTGGCGGAGAAACCGCCCGTCGCGATGACGACGCCCTTCTTCGAACGGAGTTCGGAGAGACCTTCCTTCGTCTTGATACGAACACCGTTGACCGCGCCGGTCTTTTCATCCTGAAGGATGGCCACCGCCTTCGTGTTGAAACGAAGATCGACGCCGAGCGCCTTGGCCCGTTCAATGAGGCTCAGGCTGAGCTGAGCGCCGCCGGGCTTGACCTTGCCCGTCACGAGGTGAGCGCGGGAGAGCATCGGCCAGACAAGTTTGGATCCGGCCGCGAAGTTGATGCCCGCGGACTTGTGCATCCACTCGAGCGTCTTGTCGGCGTCTTCGGCGACCTTGCGCGTCAACTTCGGATCGCCCTTGCCTTGAGAAACCTTCATCATGTCTTCGTAGAAGGCATCGACGCTGTCGGCGTCGTTTTTGCCCGCCTGGAACGAAGTGTGAACACCGAGGAGGAAGCCTGCGGCGTAGATCGTGTTGCCCGCAGAAGTGGACATCTTTTCAAGGAGCGTCACCTTGAGACCGAGTTCCGCCGCGCGCACGGCGCAACAAAGCCCGCCGCAACCCGCACCGAGGATGATGAGATCCCGATCGGCCGAGACCTTGGGCGAGGCGGCCATGACGGTTTCAACGGAAGCGGCGGCACCGATGGCGCCCGCAGCCGCGGTTTTGAAGAATCCGCGACGATTGGTGAGTTGACTCATCTGTTTTCTCCTTGATCATTGAAAGGCTTGCGCCCGATTCGACGTCCGCCGGACGATGCCCGTCAGACGTTGCGTACGTTCATTTTGCGTCTTGACGTCCGTTCCGGCGAGACGCCGCAGGGACTTGACCGGGAGAAAAAATCGTGCTAGTCAGGGAGCTTTCGAAGATTAAGGCGTTGCGGTCCGTCCGCCGGACGCGGCGCACCCGCCCGCGACGCGTCCCATCGTAAGTGCCGCGCTCAGGCCGTTTCCGCCGATGCGATTCGCGCCGTGGATGTTCCCTACGATCTCGCCCGCGGCAAAGAGCCCCGGAATACGCTTGCCCTCGGCGTCAAGCACGGCACCCTCGGGGTCGATCGTCACGCCGCCCATCGTGGAGTGCACGTTGAGTACGACGCGGCTCCCCCAAAAGGGCGGCGTCACGATGGGTTTGCACGCCACGCGCGCGCAGGAATCCGTTTTGGAGCGCGTCATGTCGTTGTGAGCGTCGAGGCTCGCACGCAACTTCAAGGGATCGAGCCCCAAAGCGCGTGCGAGCATCTCGGGCGTTGCCGCCCGTACGGCGTCCCCGGTTTCAAGCCCCCGGTAAATGGCCTTGCGGCTCACCGGATCGTAGGATTCGACGGCGGCGTCGTCGGTGAGCACGAAGGCACCGCCCCCGGGGGCGCTCAGAATGGCGGCCGAAAGCGACAAGCGCGAGCCCGCCACATCCTTAAGGGCACGGCCGAAACCGTCGACGAGCACCGAACGACCGGCATCAAGGTCGAGACGCACCTGAAAGTTCCGATTGCGCTTGGCGCCGGGTACGGTCTGCACGCACTCGAGATTCGTCAGTCGCGCTCCGATGCGTCGGGCTTCAAGCATGACTTCGCCGGTACTGCCGGGGGCATTGTCCGAGGGGAGCTCCGCAAAGTCGGGGGCGAAGCGCCTCAAAAGCTCGGGATTCGCGCCGTAGCCGCCCGCAGCGAGCACCACGCCCCGGCGAGCGACGACACGCCTTGCCCTGCCCTGCTCGTCCGTGAAAATCGCCCCCGTCACGCGACCGCTCGCTTTGTCTCGCAGAATCCTTTCGACCTTGGCATTCGTCATGATTTTGCCGCCCGATGCGAAAATCGCCTCGGACAGCATTCTCACGTAGCTTGATCCTCGAGGCAGGAGCGGTTTGTGGCCGCGAGGCCATTCGGCCCCCCAGGTAGTCACCGTTTCGGGCAGGAAACGAATGCCGTGACGCTCCAACCAACGAAGCGTCACGGGCGCTTCGGCAGTGAATCGACGCACGACGTCGGCGTCGTTTCGACCCGCACCCGAGACCATCGTCTGCTCGAAATGCCAGTCGATCGAATCGCGCACGCCCATCGCTTTCTGTCGCTCCGGGTCGGCGGCATTGAAAAGCCCGCTTGCGATGAGCGTGTTTCCTCCGATCGCGGCTTGCTTCTCAAGAATGACGACCTCGACGCCCGCTTCGAGTGCGCTCAGCCCTGCAGCAAGGCCGGCGCCGCCCGCCCCCACGACGAGTACGTCCGTAACCAAGGTTTCGGATTCGAACCCGAGCCATTGCGCGACGGTTTCGAGCGGACCCGCCGACGCGAGTTCGGGCGCGAACGCGTACGCCCCCGAAAGCATCAAGACGCGTCGACGCAACGCGTTCGGCATGATCTTTGTTTTCGTCCCGACCGTCACGATACTTTCTCCATGTCCGATCGAGCGAGACGTTCGCGATCGATTTCGTCCGAAAGACGCTCGCGCTCGGAAAGGAAAGTCGCAAGCTCCGCGGCATTGTGCACCCCCAACTTCGCAAAGAGCGAGCCGCGCCGCGTTTTGACGGTATCTTCCGTAAGACCCAAAACCTGAGCGGTCTCACGATTGGAAAGCCCCTTGGCAACGAGCAGCGCCGTTTCGCTTTCCGCCGGCGAAAGCCTCGACCATTCGGCGTCGTTTTCGCGCCAGGCGCGCAGGACGGCCCGACGATGCGCGTGTTTGGCGCAGGCAGATCGCAAAACATCGACGAGTTTCTCGGGGTGAGGTGGCTTCACGAGAAAGTCGAACGCGCCCGCCTTCACGCAACTCATGGCCATTTCGATGTTCCCGTGCGCACTTAAAAAGACAACGGGCAGATCGCTTGCCCGGGCATTGAGTTCGGTTTGAAGTTCGAGTCCGGTCATCTCCGGCATGCGCACGTCAAGAAGCAGGCATCCTTCCCGTTCGGGATCGTCGTAGGCGAGAAACTGTCGGGCGCTTTCGTAGTGGCGGACCTGCAAGCCGGCCACTTCAAGCACGAACGTGAGGGATGCGGCGACCGTCAGGTCATCGTCGACAAGCCGAACAAGCGGCGGAGTCGTGTTTTTCATACGTGATCCGTTTTCAAGTTCTCGGTCGGCCGAGCCGATGCCCCATCCGGCACCGCCAGCGGCAACGTAAGCGTCACACGCAGGCCTTGCGGGTGGCGGCGCTCGAACGCAAGGTGTCCCCGGTGGGCCTCCGCAATGGAGGTGGCAACGGCCAGTCCGAGGCCGAGTCCTTCCTTCTTGGTACTCGTGTGGGGCTTTCCCAAGTTGCAAAAGATTTCGTCGGGCAACGCCTCTCCGTTGTCTTCCACGGTGACGAGCGCACGATCGCCGTCCGCTCGAAGCGAAACTTCGAGCCTCCCGCCCCGAGGATTCGTGCGTTCAACGGCCTCAAGCGCGTTTTTGATGAGGTTCACGAGCACGAGCTCGATTTCGAGGGCGTCGACATCGACCCAAACCGGCGTGTCGGGTTGACGGCGTTCAATCGCAACGGACGACTTCAATGCGCCGGCGTGTTGCATGGCACAAGAGAGAATCGAGCACAAATTCGCGCGCTCCGGCACGGGCATCTGGCGCTTTGCGGACCGTCGAACGCGCTCCACGATGTCGGCCGCAAGATAGGCGGCCTCCAGCGAACGATCAATGGGAAACGCCTCGCGCACGGGGTCGAACGTACCCTGCGCACGCAACATCTTGATCCCCGTGAGATAGTTGACGATCGCGGTGAGGGGTTGCTTGAGCTCGTGTGCGAACATCGCGGAAAGCTGTGCGACCATCCCGGCACGCTCGAGATTGGCAAGCGCCTGACGGCTCGCGCGCAAGGCTTCGGCGGCGGCCTCACGACGGCGCGATTCGCGCATGAGCTCTCTCGTTCGACGTCGCACCAGCAAGTTTACGCGTACGACATGTACGGCGAGTACGAGAAGCGCCGCAGCCAGGGCCGCAAGCGGCAACTTGTACCGCTCGACGAGCGCCGAGGGCGACATGTCCCGCAGATACGCCCAGGGGCCGAGTTGCAGACGCTCCATCAGTTCCAGAACACGCTGACGGTTGTTGTTCGACACCCAGTCGTAGCCGCGCCGATCGGGCGGCGCCGTAAGTACGGCCACCGTTACGTCGCGCACGACGTCGGGGTGTGCGTTCGGAAGCGACGCAAGCATCATGTCGGGAAAGAGTTCGGTCGATCGCTTGCAAGCACCCGCACTTACGGGCGGTTGCTCGTGCACGACGCGAAGAGCCTGCGGATCGATCGCGCCCGCTGCTACGGCTTCTTCCAGGGCACAGGTGGAAAGGATTGCAACTTCGGTTTGACCCGAGAGTACCATCGTAGCGGCGTCGGGAACGTTCCACTCGGTGAAGAGCGCTTCGGAGAAAAAGTGCTCGGGGTCGAACCCCGCTCGTGCGATTTCGTTCATCGGGACGAGCCAGCCCTCGAAGGCGGCGGGACTCGTGGTGGCGACGCTGCGCCCCTTGAGGTCCTCGAGTGTTCGGATCGGACTGTTTGCAGGTACGACGAAGACGGCACCGATCGTACGATCTGCGTTCGCGCTCCCGGCAACCCTTCGTGTGGCGATCTCCTCGAGGCCGAGCGCGTCAAAGCGCACCGCGTCTCCGCTCGAGAGAATCAAAAAGGTATTGGGCTTGAACTCGACGCGCTCGAGATCCGTCCCTCGCGCGAATTCGAAGGTTCTCACCTCGTACTGCGAAAGCTTCGCACGCAACGCTTCGACAAGCGGCACGAAGCTGTACATATAAAAATCTGGCTTGAACGTATCGACCAACCCGATCGTGATGACCGGACGCTCCGGGGACGACTCGCCCCGAACGACTTCCTCGGTTTCACGGGCTGCAACCGGAGCTTGGCTCCGTGCCGGTACTGCGAGCGCAAGCCCGAGCACCACGCCGAGCGCAGCGAAGAGAGCCCACAAACAAAGCGGTGGAGTGCGTTGGGTCATGCGGGACGGTGCGAACGATAAAAGGCCGAATGCAAGGAGCGCAGGGCGGATGACTTTGACGGAGCATTTTAAGCCGTGCGTCTCGCCCGTAGGGGAAGACAAGCCCGGTGACCGCACTTGAGAGCGCCGACGACGGCCCGACCGTCTGCGATTACGTCGGCACACGCAGAAAGTTCGGAGAGCGACGCCTTCGAGCTCGCACCCAAGCGTTCCGAGAAAGAGCTTGAAGGCGAAATTCAAACGAGGATCCCTACCGACAACCGACGCGCTCGAAAAAGGCCGCCCTCCCACCGGGGAAGAAGCGGCCTTTTGCTCGAACTCAAGCGCCCCGACCGTCACGCGAACGCCGTCGCGCACAGTCACAAGGCGCCGTCGGGCGGAGGAAAACGCCCGCAGCTTACTTTTCTTCGGCCGCGTACCCGCCCGCGATGCGACCCGACGTGTAGGCGATGCCGAGACCCGTACCCGAGGTATAGACGCGGTTGTAGTACGGGCGGTTCTGAACTTCGCCGCCCGCGTAGAGGCCCTTCACGGGCGAGCCGTCGGCGCGAACGACCTGGAACTTGTCGTTCACCTTGACGCCGCCCATCGTTCCGCCCGTCTGCGGCACGACGCGCACCGCGTAGAAGGGCGCCTTGAGGAAGGGTTTCAGATAAGCCTTGGGCTTCTTGAACGCCTTGTCGTCGCCCGTTTCGCACGCTTCGTTGTAGGCGTCCATCGTGCGCTTCAGGGCTTCGGGCGGAACCCCCATCTTTCGGGCGAGCTCTTCCCAGGTGCCGGCACCGACCGCAAGCTCGGCATCCGGATAGTCGACGAGCACCTTCACTTTTTCGGGATCCGCACTGTCAACGATCGCCCAGGCCTTTTCCTGCTCGGCCACGTAGTCGGTTAAGTACGGGAGGTTTTCATCGACGAAACGCTCGCCCTTCTGGTTCACGAACACGCGGTCCTTGTACTTGTCCTTCGTCGTAAAGGTCTTCGTGAGTTCGGACTTGGGGCTGTTCACATAGAGCCCGATCACCCAGGCGTCGCCGTACATGACGCCGCCCGCCTTAACGGCCATGCGAATCCCGTCACCCGTAGCGCCGACCGTTGCGACCGAGAGGTCGGCAAAGGGCGCGTACTGCGGGACGAACTTCGCGAGCATTTCCTTATCGTGCGCGAACCCGCCGGTCGCAAGCACCACGGCTTTGGCGGAAACTTCGTAGCGGGTCGTTTTGTTGTGCGCGGTCACGCCGACGACGGCACCTTCCTTCAGGATGAGGTCGTCGACGGGGGTCGCCGTACGAATATCGACGCCCAACTTATCGGTGTAAGTCTTGAGCGACTCGATCACGAATCGGCCGCCCGCGGGCGACGAGCCGCGACCCGAAGCGGGCACCGGAGACTTCAGGGGCGCGTGCGCGTAACGCGGACCGCCGTAGCCGAAGGGACGGGGCGATGCATATTGATGCCCGACGTTCGTTTCGAGCCAATTGACGGTTGCCGTAAATTCATGCCCCATCCGATCAACAAGCTTCGTATCCGGGAAGGCGGGGTCACCGCCGGGGAGGCTGCGCTTCTGGTCGTCGAGCCAGATCTTGATGAAGCCTTCGGGGGTCGCATCGGTGACGCCTTCCTTTTTCTGGAGGTTGGTCGACCCCCCTGCAATCGCACCGCCCGCAAAGGCGGAGGAGCCGCCGATCATCGGCATTTTCTCGAAAACGATCACCTTGGCGCCCTTTTCGGCTGCGGCCGCAGCGGCCGCCATCCCGGTGCCGCCCGCGCCCACGACGACCACATCGGCCGAAAGGGTTTCAAGCGGAAGCGTCGCCGGATCGATGCCGGCTTGGGCGCAAAGCGCCATGAGCGAGATGCTCGCGGCGACGACGGTTTTTGCGATTCGCATGTTTTATCTCCTTCTTTTCGTGCGGGGGGTATTGGTCCGATTCCCCGCACAACCTGTTTATTTTAAAACTTGTGCCTTGATCCGATCGACGCTTCGACGATGCCGCAGATGTCGATGCCTTCCCGTCGCACGTCGATTTCGTCGTTGACGCAGGAAGCGACGCCGCAGACGGGCGTACGCTTCGAGAGGACGTATTCGCAGGCCGCCGAAGTCTCGCACTTTCACGCGCAGCAGACTTCCTCCGGGGAGCGTACAAAACCCGAAACATGATCCGAAACGGGCCCCGATCGGGCACCCCGTCGTTCTCCTCGTCTTTTCCCGCCCGAAAGCCCGTGTCTAAAATGGTCGAACGCGAGTTCCACCGCGGTCGCGCGGCGAGCCCTCGCGAACAACCGGACCAAAGGAGAAGAATCATGCAAAGACGAGAATTGCTTCGTAGCGGAACGCTCGGCGTCATCGGAGCCGTCGGGGCGGGTCTCACGGCAGGGACGGCTTCGGCCGCAAGCCTTGACGCAAAAGGCTCCGCACGACCGACGTTCGATCGCACGGTAGACGTGCTCGTCGTCGGATCGGGCTTTGCGGGCGCGGCGGCGGCCCTTGCCGCCCTTGAGGCGGGCGCCGAAGTCGAAATCGTCGAGAAGATGGCGTTTGCGGGCGGCAACTCCGCGCTCTCGGGCGGGATGATGGCCGTACCGGGCTCGTCGGTGCAGAAAAAACAAGGCATCGAGGATTCGCCCGAGAAGCTCGTCGAAGACATGCAGCGCATCGGCATGGGGCTCGGCGATCCCGAACTCGTGCGCGCGCTCTGCAACGAAGCGGCGGACACTTTCGAATGGACGCGTCGCCACGGCGTCGTCTGGAACGAAAATCTCACCGGCAAAGGCGGCCATTCCGCGAAGCGTTGCATGGTCACGAAGGAAGGTACGGGGCAAGGGATTCTGAAACCCTTCTACGCGGAACTCGCGCGGAAAGGCGTTCGCGTGCGCACGAAGACCTTCGTCTCGCGCATTTTGCGAGACGAGTCGGAGGACGCCACCGCCGGAGCCGTGACGGGCGTCGAACTGCGCGAAGGGTATGTCTTCGGGAAGCCCGATTCCGGAAAGCTCGTACGCGTCGGCGTGCGTCGCGGCATCGTCTTGGCCTACGGCGGGTTTGCCGCCGACAAGGCCTACCGACGCCGCCTCGACCCGAAGCTTTCCGACGACCTGAAGACGACGAACCAACCCGGGGCCACATCCGAAATGTGGCGCGAAGCAAGCCGCATCGGTGCTCGCATCATTCAGGCCGATTGGATCCAGTGCCTCCCGACCTGCTCCCCCAAGGAAGAAGGCATGGGGCTTGCCACCCACTTTGCCGACATCGCGGGGGCGCTCTACGGTTGCTGGGTGAGCACGCTCACCAGTGCTCGCTTTGCGAGCGAATTCGCGGACCGCAAGGTTCTCACCGACGCCATCCTCGGTGTCATCGGAAAGGGCGGCCGGGCGCTTGCCGTCGCGGATGCGAACGGTGTGGCGGAAATGGAGAAGGTTCGCCCGGGGCTTCTCAAGAAGGTGCTCGCATCGGGCGTCGTGACCGAGCACGCTTCCCCCGAAGCGCTCGCCAAGGCCTACGGCATGGATCCCGCGGCGTTTGAGGCGGGCATCCGCGACTACAACGCGCTCGTGCGCGCGGGGAAGGACACCGCTTTCGGGCGGCCGCTCGAAAAGGCCGCGAAGGAGCTCGCGCTCGATCGCGGTCCCTGGTACGCGTCCGTCATGAGCCCGAAGCTTCACCACTGTATGGGGGGCGTTACGGTCAATGCCGCCACCGAAGTGCTCGACGTCATGACCGACCGCCCGATTCCGGGGCTCTACGCCGCAGGCGAATGCGTGGGCGGCATCCACGGGGCCGTCCGTATCGGTGCGTGCGCCGTCATGGATTGTCTCGTCAACGGTCGCAAGGCCGGTGCCGCCGCAGCCGCGCGGAAGGCCTGATTTGCATTTTCCTCCGGAGCGACCCGAAGCGCTCGGGCCGCGCGCACGGTACGCTCTCGGCGAACTTTGAAAAGGCCCATGGCGCAGAAACGGTCGTCCGAATCGAGCGATGCTCGACGGACGACCGTTGTCCGTTGTCGTAATCTTCGGGGCGCCAAGCAAAATCAGAAGGTATGCACCAAGGTGGCCAGCGCCGTGACGACCTTTTCCTTCATCTCGCCGCGAGCTGCATCTCCTGAGGTTTTGTATTTCGCCTGACTGTAGCCGAGGAGGGAATAAACCATCGTACGCTTGGAAAGCGGATACAGGTAGCCCATCGTTGCAACGTAGGCGTTCAAGTCAAGCTTGGTATCGGCTCCGTATGCATCGCTCGTGAACCCGGCGTCGGATTCCGCGTCGGCATACTGCAACTGAGTCTTGAAGGTGCCGTTCCAGAGCGGAGAGTCCGTGCCGATGGCAAACGTATAGCCGTTGAAGCCGCCGGCCTGATCGATTTTCTTACTGATTGCGGTCGGGGATTGTCCCAGAACGCCCGAAAGGAAGAAAGAATTGACCCCCATGAAGTCCACGGAGTGGTTCAGCCACTGTCCCATGGCAAAGAGCTTTACGCTGTCGAAGGCATAGTTGCCGCCGAACTTGACGCCGAAGCCGTCATTGAGTTGAGAAGGTTGGCCATCGATCGGCGTGTCGTCATGACGAATGAAATCAGCTACGCCGACCAACTGCAGGTTGCCGCTTTTGAAGGTGGCACCGAGGGCGCCGTAGCGGTTGTTGCGCGAGAGTTCTTCGTCCTCCTGACCGTTTAAGTTGAAGGAATACTGTGCGTAGAATTTCATCGGACCGACCTGCGGCGAAACGTAGGTCACGGCGTTGTCCATGCGACTGTAATTCTGGGAGTGACGGGTAACGGTACCGGAGTAGGTACTCCAGCCGCCCCAGAAGTTGTCGGCGATCGGATGGAAGATCGCATAAGAGCCGTAGATGCCGCCAATGGAGCAGAATCGGCCGAAGGCCACCCGGCCGTAGTCGCCTTCAAGGTAGACGGCGGCTTCTCGACCGAAGATCTTGCCGTCGCCCATGGAAAAGGATCCATCGTCGACGTTGAGCCCGTTTTCAAGAACGAACCCGATCTTGAGGTTGTCGCTGAGCTGTTCCTGGCCGCGCAAACCAAGGCGGGACCCGGAAAAGAGGCTTCCTGTCATGGCGAGGTTGTCGGTCGATTTGGAAAGATGGCCGTTGTGTTGGTCGAAGTCGTAGTTTTTGTGTAAATACTGGACACCCTGGTCAAGAAGGCCGTAAACCGTTACTTCGGCGGCATTAGCGGAACAAAAGACGGTGGCGGAAAGAAGGGTGAACAAAACTTTGGGGTTGAGCGTCATGGTGTCCCTCTTTGGTTTGATTGCGGCGGGACGGTAGTGGTCGCGACCGTCCCGCGCTTTTTATGATTGTGCTTGGGTACTTATGCAGCAGCGTTCTTGCCGGCGATCAGTCCGAAGGTGAAAATTTCCGCAATGCCGTTGCCGCCGACGCGGTTGTTGCCATGGATGCCGCCCGTAACTTCACCGGCTGCGTAAAGGCCGTCGATAACAACCCCGTCGCGGTCGACGACCTGAGCCTTGGTGTTGATCAACACGCCGCCCATCGTGTGGTGACGCGCCATGGCAAAACGCGTGGCGTAGAACGGTGCGGTTTCGATCTTCTGTACCAGCATGGACTTTTCACGACCGACGGGATCCTTCTTGGTTGCAACGGCCTCGTTGTATTCCTTGACGCTCTTTTGCAACTCGACCACGGGAACCTTCATCTTTCGGGCGAGTTCCTCGATCGAATCGGCCTTGACGATTTCTCCGGCGTCTACGCCGGACTGGAGCAGATCCGTCTGACGGCCGATGCGGCAGTGGATGTCGTAGCCCTTGGCGTCCATGATGGAGAAGGCCTGTTCCTTGGGCTGCGCCAAGAAGGCGTTGCACAGAACGTCGCGCGGGGAGTCTTCGGCGATGAAGCGCTTGCCGTCCCAATTCACGAAGATGAAGTTTTCAACGAAGATGCTCATCGGATAGTACTTCGTCATATCCTTCGGACGATTGATGACGCACTGGATGTAATCCATTCCGACGGTTTCCGCGCCGATGTTGACCATGTACTTGAGCACTTCGCCCGTGGCGCTCGGAAGATTCGATGTTCCGAGATGTTCGAGTCGCGGGTCGTGCAAACCGCACATCTTGCTGTTGGCGGCAAAACCACCGGCAGCCGCAATCACAGCTTTCGTGGCGCGGATGAATTCTTTGTTTTCCTTACCCTGCACTTCGACACCCAGTACGCGCCCCTCAAGCGGCTGCTCACGCACGATGTTTTCAACGGTGGTGGAGGTCAACACGGTAATGCCGAGCTTTTCAACGTAGGCACTCAAAGCCTTGATGTAGGACTGACCGCCTTGAAGCTTCGGGTTGCGGGTACGGGGATGCAGGCCGCCGTAGACCTGATAGATGTAGTCGACGAATTCGACGCCGTGCTGTTTGAGCCAGGCCAAGGCTTCATCTGCGTTTTGCGTGAGGATTTTTACCAGTTCCCGGTTGCCGCGATAGCCGCCGGCCTGCATCGTGTTCTGATAGAAGAGCTCTTCACTGTCTTCAATGCCGGCCTTTTTGAAGTCTTCCGGAACGACCGCGTTGTAGGCGCCGCCCGAGACGATCGTGTTACCGCCCACGAACGGATTCTTTTCAACGATGCAAACCTTTGCACCGGCTTCGGCTGCAGCCACGGCCGCCGTAAAGCCGGCGCCGCCCGAACCGATGACGACCACGTCGAAGGTGCGGTCCCACTTGCGCGGCACGGGGGCGACGTTCATTGCGTCGGCCGTCGAGCAGGTCAATGCGGTGAGCCCTGAAGCGGATGCGGCAACGGCGTTGGTCAGAAGAGACCTGCGAGAAAAGAGCGTACTCATGATGAAACTTCCTTTGGTTGATAGCTCCGGCGGTAGATTTGGTCAATTACTTACCGTCCGGACGAATAGTATATTACACCGTGTTTATAATTCGGGATACAAGGAACAACCCTATGAGGAGCAGAACTGATGGCACAGGAAAAGCAGGACTCGGCCGGAACGAAGGCCAAGAGACGCCCGGGACGTCCGCCGCGCGTGGATGAAAACGGCCAGTCGGCCAAAACGGTTGCGCTTGCGGCAGCTCGCAAAATCATTCAGCAAGAAGGCGTGTCACGCCTGAGTTTCGACCGTTTGGCGGCTGTTTCCGGGCTGGCCAAGGGGACGTTGCTGTATCACTTCAAAAAGAAGGAGAACCTTTTGGTAGCTTTGCTTGAGGAGCATGCTTCGGAGCTGGAATTCTTTTATCGGCAGGCGCAGGAGAGGTCCAAGGATCAGGACTTTGATCCGGTTTGTGCGGCTTTCATCGAGTGGGGGAAAAGCTTTTACGAACGCAACCCGGAGAAGTCGTCCTTCGGGCTTGCGATCCGTTTGGCGTTCGATTCGTTCGACCTGAAGGGACATCCCGTCAACGTGTGGTTTCAACAACGTTTCGAAGAGGCTCGGCACTCCAAGAAAAACTCCCGCCTTGAGGCGATGGCCAGTCTTCTGACGGTTCAGGGATTGTTCTACATGAGCTTTTTGCGCATGGGTGCTTTCAGTAAGGAAGAGGCACTCGAGATTCTGGAGTACCTTCAGAAAAAGCTTGAAAACAAGGAGGTCGACGCTCAAGCGAAGTGACGTTCTACGGACATTTGGAGAGGCTACAGTAGATGCAACCTCTCCTTTTTTTGCTCGTCACTTGAGAATTTTTGCTTGGCCCTTCGTCGAGAGGCGCTTCGCCACATCGTCAGCTGACCCGAACAGGACAGGAAAACCCCGGGCCGCCACCGGGGCTCGATCGCATTTCGTCACGCCGATGAGGCAGGCCTCCGGGTTCTTCGCCCGTTCGTTGTCGATGCGCATTTAAAGAATTGAACGGCGCGGTTTCAAATCGCGCCGTTCGCGGCTTCCCTCTCCACCCATGCGTACCCAAAAACGCTAGCATACTAGCGTTCCAACCTTATACATGGAAATGTGGACTGAACAGTAAATATGGATGATCGTCAAAAAAAACGCTACCGTCATCGGCGAGCCGTTCGTCGGGAAGGCCGGCAACCACTCGGACGACCTTCTCCTCCGGATCGAGCGTGGCCGACCGAAGGGCTAAGCGTCGAAACTCGGCGGCATCGTTGACTGGGATGAGGGTGGAAAAAACGGACTTGCTAACCCCGGTGTTAGCGGATAGAAGCATGTGAACATGTGCGGACAACTTATTTTGAACTTCGGATAAAACGATCTGAACAGAAAACTGAACACAGGTTCCTCCCTCCGCTCCTTCTCCTCCTTTTGCCTTCCATGGTTTTCCGTTAACACCAATAAGTTAGATCATCAATGCGATCATCGCTTTCGTTCTTTTGTGCATAATTAAGTATCTGATGTTAATCGCTGATACTTAGCGACTCTGGCAAATCTGACTGCTCCCCGTCCAAGCCGACGCTTGGGCGAGCCTTCCTGCTTCTGCGCAGCCGGCCGGGCACGTCCGAGCGCGAACCGACAGACCGAGCTCGTCTCGTTTGAACCCGGACGGGGAGTTTTGCAGGAATTCTCCGTTATAACCGCCCGAAATCGAAAGAAATTAGTCGGTCATAACGGAGAATTCCTGCATTAGGCTCCTCAACACGACGCCTGCAGGATTCCTCACGAAGGCGTGCTTCGTCGGCCCGACGACCTCAAGCGCCATCCCGTTCCAAGGCTCTTTCGTCACGACAAAGAGCACGCTGTCCCCCGCGAGCGGTCTCGGGCCCCGACCGCAATGAAATTTTTCGCCGGCGTTTCCTTCCCGTCTTCGTCGTGCTCGCACCGACGCTCAAGCTGCCGAACGCGATCGCCCGGCCGCAGCGGCTCCCGACCGACCGTCTCAACAACCCGCCAAAAGAAGCCGTTCGCATCTTTCGACCAGTCAGCCGAGTCGATGAGAAGGTCATATATTTGTCAATTGGGAGCTACTCACATAGACAACAATATTTACGGGAAATTCGTAATATGCAAATTCGGCTTTATTTGCATTTTTCCACCTGAAATGCAGTCATGATAGATGTGGTTAGCCACAATGTCTGCCGCCCGAATAAGAGTGTTGGCTTTCGAGTCGCAAAGCCTCAACGAAACGTTTTGAATATTCGGAAATATCGGAGGAAAATACTGAGTCCGCATGTAGTTAAACGTTCCTACCTTAAAACTTGTGCCTTGATCCGATCGACGCTTCGACGATGCCGCAGATGTCGATGCCTTCCCGTCGCACGTCGATTTCGTCGTTGACGCAGGAAGCGACGACGCAGACGGACGTACGCTTCGAGAAGAAGTATTCGCAGGCGGCAGAAGTCTCGCACTTGAGAGCCTCCCGCGAAGCAGACTTCCTCCGGGAGGCGTCCCAAACCCGAAACATGATCCGAAACGGGCCTCGATACGGGGACGTGTCGAACCCCGATCGGAAACCCCGTCGTTCTCCCCGTCTTTTCCCGCCCGAAAGCCCGTGTCTAAAATGGTCGAACGCGAGTCCCCCCGCGATCGCGCGGCGAGCTCGCGGACAACCGGACCAAAGGAGAAAATTCATGCAAAGACGAGAATTGCTTCGGAGCGGAAGATCCATCAATTGATCACGGTCGGATTCAACGCATCAAGGCCACCATTCCGTTGACATGCATCCTTTTCAAGGCGCCAACACGGTCCGTGATGTTTGCCGGAGAAATTCTCATGCCCTTCCCTCTCACTACGGAAGGAGCTCGCAACGTTCGTGACGCGCTCCAACGCATAGCTCGGGACAATCCTCGCATCAATGCCTTCGGCCTCGTCGTCGAAGCACCGAACGAGGCCCTGCCCGGTCCCCTGGCCGGCATGCCGGTCTCCGTCAAGGACAACATCAACGTTGCCGGCCTTCCGACGACGGCCGGTTCGATGTCGATCGACCCGCATCCCCAGGAGTCGGACGCAGAAGTAGTGCGGCGCCTGCGCGCGGCCGGTGCCGTCATCGTCGGCAAGACGACGCTCTCGGAAATGTCGGGCTTCGTGTCCACCACGCTTCCGCCCGGCTATTCGGAGCGATTCGGGCGAACCGTCAATCCCCGCCGTCCCGGTGCGAATCCCGGCGGATCGAGTTCGGGGCCCGCAGCATCCGTAGCCGCAGGCTTCGTCCCGGCGGCCATCGGCACGGAGACGAACGGCTCCGTGCTTCTGCCGGCGCTCCGACAGGGCGTAGTCGGCTTTAAGCCGACGCACGGATGGATGCCGCTCGAAGGCATTCTTCCGATCTCGCACCGCTTCGACACCGTCGGAATTCTCGCCGACTCCATCGCCACGGCGAAGGCCGTCTGGTCTGCAATCCGCGACCGCGACGACCGGACGGGAACCGATGCCGGCGTGATCCGGATCGGCAGCGCCGCCGCAGATGCGATCCATACCGACATCGAACGCATTTTCGGCACCGTTCCCCGCCTTCAGCTACCGGATGGCGAAGGCGGCTACAAGGTGCTCACGAGCTTCGACATCCGACGGGACCTGTCCGACTGGCTTGAACGCTACGGCGGCTCCGGTCCCCGCAACTTCGACGAATTCTTCGAACGGGCCTGCCGCCGGGGGCATCCCTGGGGGCTTGACCGCCTTGCCGGTGCTTCGGTACTCGACGCCGCCTCGGAAAAGGATCCGCGCATCGCGGAAGCCATCGCGCAGCGCCGCACGCTCATAGAGCAACTTGCGAGCGCCCTGGACGAAGCCGAAGTCGACGTCGTCGTCGCCGGACGCTTTTCCGGTGTCTGGGCTCTTACCGGCTACCCCGCCGTCGCGATCAACGGCATCGTGCTCGGCGCGAGACCGGGTTATGAAGTTGCACTGCTCGAGTGCGCACGCCGCCTCGAAGAGGCCGGCACGGGCATATGGCCCGTCTTCGAGGACTGAAACCTGCCCGCCCCCGAAGCGCTCGCCAAGGCCTACGGCATGGATCCCGCGGCGTTTGAGGCGGGCATCCGCGACTACAACGCGCTCGTGCGCGCGGGCAAAGACACCGCTTTCGGGCGGCCGCTCGAAAAGACCGCGAAGGAACTCGCGCTCGATCGCGGTCCCCGGTACGCGTCCGTCATGAGCCCGAAGCTTCACCATTGCATGGGCGGTGTGACGGTCAATGCCGCAACCGAGGTGCTCGACGTCGTGACCGACCGCCCGATTCCGGGGCTCTGCGCCGCGGGCGAATGCACGGGCGGCATCCACGGGGCCGTCCGTATCGGTGCGTGCGCCGTCATGGATTGACTCGTCAACGGTCGCAAGGCGGGGGCCGCCGCGGCCGCGCGGAGGGCCTGACACGTACTTTGCCGAGGGGAGCGGCCCGAAGCGCTCGGGCCGCACTCACGGGTCGCTCACGATGCACGCACGACGCACGCGCGACGGGCTCTCGGCAAACCATGAAAAAGCCCGCGGGCAGGAACGGTCGTTCGAATCGAGCGATGCTTGACGGACGTCCGTTCTCGGCCGTTCTCCTGGGTTCTCGTTACGGCCTCCGCTTCGGCGGGCGGTCAGAGGAAGTAGCCGAGCTCCTTGAGGCGGCACCACAGTACGTGCGACGTCACCCCGAACGCCTCGCGCAAGGCTACGGGATCCCGAACCTTGCGCACTTCCAGCATGGCCTTCACGGCGATCGCCGGAAGGAGAAGCGCGGCGGCGAAACGGTTCTCCTCCTCGTCCTCACGAGGATCGAGCCCGAGAAGGCGCAACGCCGATTCGTTCCGCGATCCCTCCGCCTCCTTGAGACAAAAGCGCCCTACCTCCCGCGCGAGCGCAAAGCGTCGCCGTTCGTCGGGAAGGCCGGCAGCCACCCGAATGCTCTTTGTCTCCGGATCGAGCGAGGCCGACCGAAGGGTCAAGCCTCGAAGCTCGGCGCCATCGTTGACCTCAACGATGCGTAGCCCGAGCTTTTCCGCGAAATCTTCGGGCGACACGGGAATCTGCATGTCCCAGTACGCTTCGACGAGCGTACGGGCAAGAGCGTCGGCTTGGGACACGGGTTCATCTCCAACGAAAAAAGGACATCGGATGCGCATCGAGGAGTAGCCGGGCGTCGGGCGGCACCAAGCAGCATCGGGCGGCGTGCACTGCAGATGCCCGACTCCGGCTCGCAAGCGTGTCAAGCGATCCGATTTTCCCGATCATGTTATGGAAATTTGTCGAAATTTCCATAACGTACTATGGCAAATTTTCTCGGAGACCCCGGACCGACCGCGACGCGCACGTTCTCGAAGCCGGCGGCAACGACAGCGGTATCGATGACGACGTCGGCTTCGGTGCGGGAACGAGCGCGTCCGTCGAACCCGGAGCCGCTCCCTATCGCGATCTTCGACCGCGCAAGCAGGAAAAGACCCGGAACCTTTCGGTAGCCGGGCCTTGCCGTTATGGCACTCCAAGATAGTCCAACGCATTCTCGGGCGTCACGACATGGATCGGACAGTCGGGGTATGCAGCTCGAAATTCCGACCCTCCATTGTCTTTTTGACGGGGATTAAGCTTGCATTCGAAAGCCTGCATATGCTGATCCCGAACTTCGATCAGGTCGATTTCTCGGCTGTATTCTGTTTCCTGTCCCGTACTTTGACGAATCTTTTTTCCTCGTATTCTCCAGAAGTACTGGCGTGTGAAAGTTCGCTCCCAATCGTGCTTCTTTAGCCGTTCCATAAAGAAAAAATTTTCCCAGAGATGACCCGCATCTTCTCGGCTACCAAAGGGAGAAAAATCGTCGATGATCGCATTGCGAAGGCCGACGTCACAGAAATAGATCTTCTTTCCCTTTTTGAGCTCGTTGTCGAGATTCTTGGAAAAAGACGGACAGCGCTTGATGATGAAGCATTTCTCGAGGATGTCGATGTATCGCTCGACGGTTTGGCTGTGCAATCGAGTTTCCCTACTGAGACTTTCGTAGGAGATTTCTTGTCCGATTCGGTAGGCAAGCAACTCCACAAGATGCTTGAGACTGGCGGGACTTCGCACATTCTGCAGGGCATACACGTCTCGGAACAACAGATCTCCGCTTAGATTGATGAGTTGCTCGACAGCGCTGTCCGGATCAGTCACTGTTGCGGGGTAAGTCCCGTAAACCAAAAAACGTTCCAGATTGGTCTGCACGTACCCGGAGCCGTATTGATTGGCTATTTCGTGCAGAGACAGCGGCCACAGGTTTCGGTTGATGATGCGGCCGACAGCCGACTCGCGCACGCCTTGAGCCAACTCCAGAGCAGAGGAGCCGGTCAGAAAAATCTTGGTTTTCTGATTGGCGTCCACCAGCATTTTCACAATCCGGCCGATGTTCGGGACGTTTTGCGCTTCATCAATGATGATGGTATCCGAGTTCGACAGAAAAACGTCGATGTCACCGGCGGATTCCAGATTTTGTAGCCGGCTGACGTCACGAGGGCGGTCCCCGTTGAGGAAGTTGACGGTTCCCAAGTTCGGAAGATTTTTGATGAGCGTCGTTTTTCCGGCCTGTCGAGGACCGTAGATGATGACGGCCTTGGGTGGCGTGGACTGCAAAACGCTGGATGTCAGATCACGAGGAATCATAAAACACCACACTGTATTATGGAAATTTTTTGATATTTCCATAATACACTATGGAAATTTTTCCTGCAGGCCTCTCAGGCCGCCTTCTTGGTGAGGAGGTCACCGTACCGACCTGTCGAAGGCCGGAGATGGTGGCGACCTTGAGCGGCGTGCCCTGCGGCACGCCGGACGCCGACTCGCGAGCTACCTAATTCTCACGATTATGTTATGGAAATTTGTAGATATTTCCATAACGTGCTATGCCAAGTTTTCTCAACAGGCGTGCCGAGCGCCTCCCTCGTGGTGAAGGTCACCGATTCGGTCGGTCGAAGACCGTCGATGGTGGCGGCCTTGGGCGGCGTGCCCTGCAGCATGCCTGACGCCGGCTCACGAGCCACTCAATTCACCTGAATATGTTATGGAAATTTGTGGATATTTCCATAACGTGCTATGGCAAGTTTTCTCAACAAGCCTGCCGGACGCCTCCTTCGTGATGAAGGTCACCGATTCGGTCGGTCGAAGACCGTCGATGGAGGTGGCCTTCAACGGCGTGCCCTGCGGCACGCCGGACGACGGCTCGCAAGCCACCCAATTCGCATGAATATATTATGGAATTTTGTAGATATTTCCATAACGTGCTATGGCAAGTTTTCTCAACAAGCCTGCCGAACGCCTCCTTCGTGATGAAGGTCACTGATTCGGTCGATCGAAGACCGTTGGAGGCAGCCTTCGGCGACGGTCCCTGCGGCACGCAGGGCCTCCTCAGCTCGCAAGCGATCCAAATCACCCGATCATATTATGGAAATTTGTCGAAATTTCCATAATGTACTATGGCAAATTTTCTCGGAGCCCCCTCCCCGGACCGAGCGGGACGCTCGAGTGCTCGACGCGAGCGGGAACGTCAACGCCGCCTCGACCTCCGCCCGCTGCCGTCCGTCGGGCGCCGGCCGCCCGAGGCGAACGAGCAAGCAAGCGAGCGGACGGACCGACGCTCCGAAGCCCCGACGAAACCCCGGCAGACGATGCCCGATGCCGTGCGTTCCCGCACCGCAGGCCTGACCGAATCGCAAGAGCCGCTCGAAGCGACTGAAAAGGATCGGCTCCAATTTTTTTCTCGGACCACTGGCAAAACGAAAACTTTCCTGCTAATACTCACGGCTCGGACGGATGTCATCAACACCTCCTGGCGATGAGTCCGATCATGCCTTAGTGTTTTTGGCAAGAACATCCTTCCGAGCATGAAAATCCTCAGACCCGAGCGCTTGGCCCGATCGCGCTCGGGTTTGTTGTATTTGCGGTCCGCCACCGAAAGCTCGAAGAGCTTCGGCGTACCCGTTCCCGCCTTCCGCACCCTCGCAAGCAATTCGAAGACGTTTTCGAGGCCGCCCGATACCGTTCGATACCGACTGAGCCGAACGTCGCCGAGCATCGAGAAAATGCGTTCGTCCGAGCGGCTCAAAGCGCGGAGCGGCCGCGCTCCCGAGAAAGGCAAATCCTCGACGAAGGTTCTTGATGAGTTCGTTCATTTTGCGCTCCGCAGTCGGGAAACCTTTGTTCCTCAAGGTTCAGCGGCATCATAGCCGACCGCTCACGGCGCAGCCGCTTTCCCGACCCTCCCGTCGCTTTCGACTTTCTTCACCGTCTCCGCCTTCTCGATCCTCACGAACGCATGCTTCGCGGGCCCGACGACCTCAAGCACCATCCCGTTCCAAGGCTCTTTCGTCACGACAAAGAGCACGTCGTCCGCCTCGAGCGGTCTCGGGTCACCGACCGCGCCAAGGCTTCCTTCCCGTCTTCGTCGTGCTCGCACGGGCGCTCGAGCCGCCGAACGCGATCGCCCGGTCGCAACGGCTCCCGTCCGATCGTCTCAACAACCCGCCAAAAGAAGCCGTGCATCTTTCGACCAGTCAGCCGAGTCGATGAGAAGGTCATATATTTGTCAATTGGGATCTACTTACATAGACAACAATATTTACGGGAAATTCGTAATATGCAAATTCGGCTTTATTTGCATTTTTCCACCTGACATGCAGTCATGATAGATGTGGTTAGCCACAATGTCTGCCGCCCGAATAAGAGTGTTGACTTTCGAGTCGTAAAGCCTCAACGAAACGTTTTGAATATTCGGAAATATCGGAGGAAAATACTGAGTCCACATGTAGTTAAACGTTCCTACCTTAAACTCTTGCTCAAGAGCTTCTTGCAACTCATAACGTCCATCTGTAGCTGTCGCATGCTCGTCAACGCAAACTTGAAGACTGGTTACGTCTGCAGGATTAAGGCGCCCCATTCTGATTAGAAATTCAAATTTGCGTTTCAGGGAAACCTTATATACAAAATCAAGATAGCGCTGTTTGCTTTTCCTATTCAAAAAGATATGCTCATGAACTCTGGGCTGGACAACAACACCTCCAAACAATTCTGTGTTGTTTAGTACTCTAAAAAGTCGAGATTTACTCTTATTATCCAAAGCAGTTGCCTTAGCCTCTTGCTCATAATTCAATCCGCTACTGCGTTTAACCAATCTTTCAATACTTAAGTATTTTCGACGCAAATTCGACTCTTCATCAAAAGAAAAAAAGACTAATCCACCATACACGTAATACTTATTGTGCTGGACGTCGAACACACCTGATTCGTCGGAATAAACGGAAATTTTCATGGCACAATTTTTGCTAGGCAAAAAAGAAGCCGCCCAAAGGCGGCTTCTCCCCGAGGGGCGGCGCGCTTACATCGCGCTTAAACGCTAATTCACTTATCCTCGGTACACAGCACCCCCTCTCAAGGAGGCCCGTGCACCCATGCTACTCCGTCAGCGGCATTTTTGCAAGTTCATCTTGCAGTTTCACAAACCATCCCTTGCTAGACATCCATAGCCACTCCGATCTTACCCGACGTGCCGTAAAGCCCCGCCGTTCACGGCGGGGATATAAGGCACCCGCGCGAAGCGCGGACCGATGCC
>ENA-UERU01000433-UERU01000433.1-human-gut-metagenome-genome-assembly--contig:-NODE-433-length-34022-cov-8.909383_pt1 | contig 34022 bp, 25 predicted proteins | sample MGYA00242988_ERZ507989 | MGnify/ENA primary metagenome ERZ507989 (study PRJEB26167, sample SAMN06115519) | human gut metagenome | host: Homo sapiens | place: China:Hunan | collected 2015-08-21 | study...
AAAAGCGGCTACTTCAACATTCAGACGCCCGAAGGCGTCATTCAAGGTATCGGTTGGCGTCATTGCCGACTGCTTTCCTACAACGACGGATACGGGTATGCGTGGCTTCGCCCCGCGCCTCATTCCTCCCCCGTCTGAAGACGGGGGTTTCCTGAGGTACCTCTATGAAGCGGGTAGCGACGGCATCGAGATCCGTTTCGATCGCGAGCATGAGACCCTTTGGCTCACGCAGAAGTTAATAGCAGAACTCTTCGATACAACCACCCAGAACGTACAACAGCACTTAGATTCAATCTATCGATCAGGCGAACTAAGTGAGGAGTCAACTATCAAGGATTTCTTGATAGTTCGCCCGGAGGGGGCTCGAACGGTCACTCGCACGGTCAAGCACTACAACCTCGACGCCATCATCGCCGTCGGCTATCGCGTCAACAGCATGCGTGCCACGGCCTTCCGCCAATGGGCCACGAAGGTTCTTCGCGAACTCGTGCTAAAGGGCTACTCACTTGACAGCGAGCGCTTGAAAAACGGAAAACTCTTCGACAAGCAGTATTTCGAGGGCCTGCTCGAAGAGATCCGAGAAATTCGCGCGAGCGAGCGGCTTTTCTACCAGAAAGTGACCGATCTCTTTGCTACCGCGTCAGACTACGATCCGCACTCTAGCGTGGCTCGGAGATTCTTCTCGTCGGTTCAAAACAAACTCCATTATGCCGTCCATCGCCATACGGTTGCGGAACTCATCATGGGGCGAGCCGATGCCGAGAAGCCGCATATGGGGCTCACCTCGTGGAAAAATGCCAAGACGGGCGGGAAGATCCTGCGCTCTGACGTGGTGATTGCCAAGAACTACCTTACAAAGACGGAACTCGACACGCTCAACCGGTTGGTTTCCATGTATCTGGATGTTGCAGAGCTTCGAGCCAAGAAAGGCATCCCAACCACGATGGAGGACTGGGAAACGCGCCTTGACAGCTTCCTCGTTTTCAACGACTTGGGGGTCTTGGAAGGTCTGGGGACTGTTTCTGCGGAGCAGGCCAAGGAACACGCGCTATCGGAATTTGAGAAGTTCCGCATCACGCAGGACCAACAGTACATGAGTGACTTCGATATCTTGATAGCTACTGACAACTTGATGGCAGACGTCCGGAAAGCAGAGACGGGGAATGGGAACCCCACCTGAAAACGGAGAATCCTTCAAGTTTTAAACGCCCCCTTCCCCGACCCCGCGAGCCCCCTCGGCCTGCGACTCGTCGAGCGCCTGCGGCATTTCGGCATCGGGATCGAGCGCTTCGAAACGGAAGCGCTGTTCGCGCCGCTTCCGCCGGCGCTCGACCTGCCCTCGGTCAAGGTCGAACTTCGCACGACGGGCGGCAAGCTGCGCTGCGGGGACCTGATCCTCGGCATGGAGGGCGACGATCTCGTCACGGAAAAGCTGATCGCGGTTCATGCGGGCCGCGACGGCAAGCCCGTTGGGTTCGCGCTTTCGGACGAATCCGAAGGGGTGGTGCGGTTGCTCGATTTGCTGCCGCTTCTTCTTGAGTCCGAAGAAACCGAGGGTCTGACGGTCGTTGCGGACGCTCCGGAGCGAAGTCTTCATACGCGGGTTTTCGAAGGACTCCTTCGCGACTTTCCGGCAACGTGCACGCCGAAAAGCCGTCGGCAGTTCGTTTTCACGGCGTACGACGTGAACCTACTCTCGGAGGGAACCTTCCGACGGGACGAACTTTGGGTGGTCGACAAGCGGCCGAGCGGCGAATCGTCGCTTTCTGCGTTCGCCGACTTCAAGGATGTGCGTCGCCGATGCGACATCCGAAAGCTCTACCTCGAAGGGGCGTTCGGGAGGGGTGCCGCCATCGGTCTGACCGCTCTTCCCGGATCTCAAAGAGTGTGAGCAAGATCACGCAGCAGCAAAGCTCTTCGATATCGGCGCGACGAATACAGAACCACCATTAGCTTTAATCTATCGGCCACACGAAGCAAAAGATGATGCAACTATCAAGAATTTCTTGATAGTTCGACTTCGAGAACCGCACGCAGATCTCGACGCAGCCGGAGAACGCGGCTTTGAGCCTTTCGAGCCCGCTGCCGTCGCCGTCCTCTTCGACCTCATCGATCTCTTCGACGCCGGTCCGCACCTCGGTCGGGAAAAATTTGACGACCCGCGAGGTATCGAAGTCCGGGTTGATCGCGAGCATGAGACCATTGGGCTCACGCAGAAGCAAGGCCCTTCGATACCGGCGCGCCGAATACGGAACCATCATTAGGCTCAACCTATCGATCGTGCGAGCAAAGAGAGTCGGCAACTATCAAGAATTTCTTGATAGTTCGTCCGGAGGGGGCATGAATACTCGATCGCAAGGTCAAGCACTACGCCTTCCTCGCCGTCGGCCATCGCGTCAACAGCAAGCGTGCAACGGCCTCGCGCCCTCTTCGCTCGTCCCTCGGACGGCTTCCCGAAGAATCGGCTGCCTTTCCTCCAATTCGCAGCGTTCGCCGCTCGGAACCACCGGCATGCGTCGCTCAGATCGCCCGAACGACATCCGAAAGCTCTGCGTCGAAGGCGCACTCGGAGTGCCTGCCGCCGTCACACCGACCGCCCTTCCTTCATTCGATCGAGCGCGAGCCCGATCAACCGGTCCGTTCGGTCCGCGAGGAAGAGCGGGACGGTGAGCACGTTGCCCTTGAGCTTCAGGTTCTCGGTCGAGAACCGCACGCAGAGCTTGATGTGGTCGGGGAACGCGGCCTTCAGCCTCTCGAGCCCGCCTCCTCTACCCTCGTCGACCTCTTTGCCTTCGGTCCGCACCTCGACGGGAAAAATGTCGTTTTCGCGCTGAATGAGGAAGATCGTCGCGCCCGACGAAGGTCCCTCCGCCCAATACCGAGGCGTGACTTCGAATTGCGCGATGAGGCTCTGAAGCACGAAAGCCTCGGTCAAGGACCCGTTCAGTTCCGCAAACAACCGATTTTTCTCGATCTCACCCGCCCCCTCGCCCGCGGCCGACGACAACGGGTGTGCCAGGTCCGCAAGCCCGCAAAGAAGCCCCACGTCGGCCGGACAGAGCCTGAAAGCGGAACGGTCGTCGTAGGCCGCAACGGGAAGCCCGAGCCCGGTACTGCGCGGGATGCGATGCACAAGGCGGGCCTCCACCAGCCAACGGACGGCGGCCTCGTACGTGCGCGCCCGCGCTCCTTCCCGCACGATCCCGTAGGAAAACGCTTCGTTTTGCCGTGCGAGCTGTGAAGGAAGCGACTTCCAAACCTCGGTAATCCTCGAAAACTCGCGGGTCTTGCCGTGCACGACAAAGTCGCGCTCGTACGCCTTCGCGCTTTCGGCGAGCACCGACCGCACCGGGTCCGCATCGCGCGCCGCCGTATGTTCCGCCGCGTGTTCCGTACAAAGCCCGACGGCTTCGGGCATCCCGCCCGTCATGAAGTAGCGCGCGAGCTCCTTGAAGAGCATACCGAAGATCACTTCGGGAATCGGTTCGAGCGTGCATATCGCGTCAAGGCTGTCGGCCGCGTCCGCATCCCCGTCGGCCCGAAGAAACTCGGTGAAAGTCATGGGATCGAGCCGCATGAAGTCGACCTTCCCGACCGGAAACGAGGCGGGCTTCGAGAAGGTCGTCGGCGGCGTGGCGGCACAGGCAACGTGGTACTGCGGCGCATCCTCGCAGAAGTATTTCAACGCATTGAGCGCCTTCGGGCACTCGCCGATGTCGTCGAAGACGATGAGCGTGCGGCCGGGCTCGATCGCCCGTCCGGTCGTCTTCGCCAGAGCCGCCACAATCCGGTCGACCTCCCTGTTCGGCTCGAAAATCGCCTTGTAAGCCTCGTTTTCAGTGAAGCTCACGTAGGCCGTGTTCTCGTAGCAACGCTCGCCGAATGCTTTCAAGACCCATGTCTTTCCGACGCGACGCGCCCCCTCCAAGAGGAGGGGCTTGCGATGGCGGGAGTCCTTCCACCGCGCGAGTTTTCTGAGGATTTGTCGTTCCATGGAGGCTCCTCCTCTTCGTCTTGTCTTGTCTCGTTTCGTTTCGTCGCGTCACGTCGCCGGCACCCGTCGGGGCACTCCTCGCGCCGACGGAAGAGCGGCAACGTCAAAACCCGCCGGAGACGCCCTCCCCTCCGATCACTCGGCGGGTCTCTTCTCCCAAACATGCGGGTCGTAGCTCGTGAGCAACGTTTCGACGACGGCTCCGCGATTTTGCTCCCGCGCCCCGACGTGGTAGAAGTGCGCCTTCGTCGTTGTGAAGCAGTCACCCCAGAGCGTGTCGGCGTACTCGTTCGCGCGCCAGGCGTTCCGGTCCCGGGTCGAGAGCACGAACTTCCCGCCGAACCGCATCAGCGCGTCGCGCAGCTTCCGCTCCTTCCCTTCGTCCCGGCTGCCGTAGTAGTCAACGTGCCGGCCGATGTACGGAGGATCGCAATAGACAAACGCGTTTCCCGGGGCGCTCGCGAGCGTTTCTTCGAACGACTGCTCGACGAACCGCCAGTCGTTCGCGCGCAGCAAGTCTTCGACATGAGCCACCTGATTGACGACCTTCGTCACGTAGGCCTTCGCGAAGCGTTCGGGCTTGTGGCCGTAGGGGACGTTGTAGTCGCCCTTTCGGTTGAACCGCATCAAACCGTTGAAGCACGAGCGATTGAGAAACAGGAAGTCGAGGGGGTAGTGATGTCGATTGAACCGTTCGCGCACGGCGTAATAATGGAGGTCGTCCTTTTCGCGAAGTTTTCCGCCTTCCGCTTCGAGGAACGCCCGTACGCGCGACGCGGTGATCTCGCCCGCCTGAATCGCCCGGTAGAACGCGATGACGTGCGGGTTCGTGTCGGCGAATACCGCCCGCTTCGGGGTGACGTTGAACCCGACGACCCCGGAGCCCATGAAGGGTTCGATCCAGGTCGTCAACGGGTCGAGGCGGACGATCTCGCGAATGAGAGGAACGAGTTTTGTTTTGATGCCCCGGATTTTGATCGGCGGCACGAAAACGCGGGTTGTCGTCATGGTGTGTTTCTCTCTCCGTTCTGCTTTTCGGTCGGGATCTGCGGATTTCGGCGGATTCGGGAGATGTCTGCGGTCTCGGGAAGCCCGTCACGCTGCGAAACCGTGAAGCCCGCGAGCCGTCCGGCAACCCGGGATCTCTCAGTTCTTGTACAATCGCGGAATCGCAATGCGACACAAAAGAGGCCCGCCATTCGGCGATATGTAACAGAAGGCTCGACCTTCGGCCGGTGCAGCGCCTCACTTTTGCGTGCAGGAACGGGCGGGACTCGCAAGAGCCTCGCCCGAACTGTTTCCGAAGACCTGACGGTCTCTTCCGGACTCTTCCCGGGCCTCTTCCCCGAATTCAGCCGAGCCCGCCGCGCTCTTCCCCGTCAAGCATCTTCCCGACCTCTTCGGACGAAAGCACCTGCTCCCGCCCTTCGCGCACGCGCGACAAGGTTTTTTCGGCTTCGAGCGTATCTTCGACCTCGTCGAGATACCTGAGGAGCGCCTCCCGCATGTAGAAGCTCTTCGTACGGCCCGTCGCTCGTGCGAGGCGGTCGAGGCGGCGTTCGATGTTTTCGGGAAAACGAACGGTCAGCATGACAGTTTCTGTATTTTGCTCCGTATGACGCAATGGAATTCCCGCCATCATACGGCTTCCCGCCGCGAGGCATCGCGCCTCTCTTCGACGGTCTTCGCCCCCTCTTCGTCCCTCTTCGCCCGTCCCTCAGAAGGCTTCCCGCGTCGTCTCCTCGCACGCCGCCGGCACCGCCCGCACGAAAGTGCTATCGTAGGTGCTCCATGATTGTGTAGGCGCCCAAACCTACCGGGGACGCGTGGCCGTCCGTGCGTCGGGCAGCTTCAACACTCAGACGCCCCGGGGCGTCATTCAAGGTATCGGTTGGCGCCATTGCCAACTGCTTTCCTACAACGACGGATACGGGTATCCGTGGCTTCGCCCCGCATCTCATTCCTCCCCCGTCCGAAGACGGGGTTTCCTGAGGCATCTCTATGAAAGCGACTAAGACTTGGCGCGACATGCTGAACGAATCGCTGGAAGATCCGAACTTTCGTGAGGAATGGGAGGATGCCAACGCCGAACTGGCTGAGCTCGACAAGATCATTGCGGCTCGTACATCGGCAGGTCTCACGCAGACAGATGTTGCCACCCGCATGGGAACGACGCCGTCTGAAGTAGCGCGACTCGAAAGCAAATTCCACGAGAACGGCACAAACCTCTCCTGAAAACTCGATTTACTATGGGGGCTTCCAAAAATTCGAGAACCCCGGCGCGTTATCGATCAGATACGGCCTTTTGCGCCATCTCCTCGCACGCCGCCAGCACCGCCCGCACGAAGTCCGCCTCCCCATCCCCGAGCCCCGCACACTCGTAGTGCACGTCGCCCGTCCGGGGAAGTCCTGCGGGCAAGTACGTCCGGAGGGAATTTCCTGAAAAAGCGCCGCGCGCTTCTTCCCAGGCATAAAAGAGCCAGACGCCTTCGAGCGTATCCCCGGGCCGTGTCGGGCTCATCGCGAGAAGGTACTTGTAGGCTGTATCCATCGTGCGTTCGAGCACCGTTTTCGTACGGGTCGAGTACTTTGCGTCCGCCACAAACCAGCGCGAAGGGGACGACTTCAAAGGCTGCCGCGAGCGCACCGATACCCGCACGACGAAGTCGGGCGTGAAGAAGGCCTCTTCGGGCGTGACGACCTTGAGTCCTCCGCCTTCGGCGGGCGACAAGACGCTCGTGCGCGCGAGACGAACGGCGAACCGCTCGTCAAGGTCGACCGCTTCGCCTTTTTCAGCTCCTTCGGGCCGTTCCGTTCCCGAAGCCTCTTCGACTGCTTCGGGTGCTTCGACCCCTTCGGCCGCTCCGTCGCTCAACTCACTCAAGCGCACCACGGGCTCGTAGCAAACGAGCACTTCGGCAACACAGTCGCCTGCGGCTTTCTCGAAGAGGAACCGATTCGGTCGGTCGGGTGTGTCTCTTCTTCCCGCGCGTTCGAGTTCGGGTTCCGCCGCCCGGCGCGTGCCGGTGAGCTTGAAGCCCGCAGCGGAGAGCCCTTCGAGCACGCGAAAGAGCGCGTGGAGTTCGAACACGCGGCTTCGCCCGCACGCCGTAAGGAGTGCGGCCTCATTTTCGAGGACGGGCTTTTCCGAGCGCTGCACGCCCGAGATCGCTTCGAAGAGCGCCCGGTAGGCGGGAATCGACCGGAAGACTTCCGTGGGTCTCAGGGTGTCCCTGCCGTTCGTGAGCGTCAAGAGGAGCGGCTCCGCGGGGAGCATCGTGCGGTAGTCGCGAAAGAGCACCGACGTACGGCGTTCAAGCCCGAAGAGCGCCTCCGCATAGGCGAGGATCCGCTTGGCGGCGTCTTTCGCAAGGGGCGAGGCGGTCGAGACGTAGCCCGGCCGATCGGGCTCGCGCACTCGGAGTTTCTCCGCGCGCTCCGCCGCCTCGCGCGCGTCCGCACGGAGTTCCTCGCCGAGCGCCGCGAGCACGCCGAGAATCGCGCGGTTTTCGTAGGTGTCGAACCGCTTCGCGCTCGACTCGACCAAAACGTGCCGAGGAAGGTACGTGCGTCCTCCGATCCGAAGGCCCGCTCCGCTCGGCGACGGGACGAGTTCGTCGGGATGTTCCGCGACGTAGCGAATGGTGTCGGAGGTCACCGCCCGCAATTTCTCCACCGCGTCGACCCTCGACTGCGGCACGAGCCGAAAGCGCGCGTTCGCTCTCAGGTAGTGCGCGCACTCCTCGTACGTGCGAAGAAGCCTCTCAAGCAAAGCGATGCGACGCTTGAGGGTCGAGCCCGAAGAGCTCGGGGAATTCGAATCGCGCTCGGCGTCGGGGTTTTGGCCGTCGGGACCGTCATTGCCCTCCTTCCCGTTCATCTCGTTCTTTTCCAAACGAACGAACCACTTTCCCGCACGCTCGAAAACGAGGTCGGAGAGCTTCACGACGTAGCCCGAATCGCGCTCGGGAACGCAAAGGAAAACGGGCTCCGCGCGAAAGACCGCTTCGGGGGCCGAGGAGGGGTCGAAGGCAGCGAGGGCGGCGGGCTTTTTGAAGCTTTGGAAGCCTTGGACGCTTTCGGCCCCTTCGAGCTCCTGAAGCTCCTGAAAATCCTCGAGCAGCTCCAACGCATCTCGCGCCTCCTCCCACGGGCCGCTACCCAAGCGGTAACCGAGTTCCATGTCCGCCGTCCCCAGCTCGTAGGCCATCGCCGCAACGGGTGCGCCGAGACGGTCGACCGGAGTCAAAATCCAGACGAAACGCTTCGCGGGGAGAGGGGTCTCGGGGGAAGAAGAAAAAGACGAAGCGGAAGACGGCGCCGAAGCAGCAACGCCCGGGGCCGCCCCCCGCGTCGCACTGCGGGCAGCCTCAACCCCGCTCACCGCGCTCACCTCATTCGATGCGTTCCGTTCGGTCGCCGCGTTCGCATCATTCGCATCGTTCTCTTCACGCTCTTCGCGCGCAATCGCCGTGCGCACGACCTGACCGTTGATCCGAAGTTCCACCTGGGGGTACGTGCGGACGGACCGGAAAGCATGCGAGGAACGGAAGGACTGTCCGGACTGCACGGACTGTCCGGACGGCATGGAGCGCGACGTCCCGCGAAGGTGAGCGGCGACGGCGACGCCGTCGTCCGCAGTCGAACCCGCAGTCAAAAAAGCAGTCGAAGAAGCACTCGAAAAAACCGCCGCAGTCCCCGGCCGCTTCGCGTCACCGGCACCCGGGGCGTGACGAGCAACGGCATCAGGAGCTTCAATAGCTTCACGAAGAGCATCGCGAAGCGCCTTTGAGGCCTCCCGGTCCGCGCGCTTCAGTGCCTCCTCGTCGACTTCGAACTGCCAGACGCGCTCGGCGGGCACGAACGTTTCGATTTCGGCGACCGTTTCCGCGCCGATCCCCGAGGGTGTATGCCCGGTGCCCCTCCGAAGCCCCGGCCCGAACCCGAAATCGAGACTCAGTCCGAGTCTAATGACGGTTCCCTCTTCGAAATCCCGAAGGACGAGTTCACGCATCGCAACCCGTCCCCGTCAGAAGAACCGGTACCAACCGAGAGCGCTTTCCCCGCGCGCGAGGATCCCGTCGAGAATCGAGCGGCTGCGAGCAAGGCCCAGTCCCGTAAGCGTCTCCGCAAACGTTTCGAGTTTCTCGCGGTACGCGTCGCCGCTTCCTTCGATGCGGGGAAGCAAACGCGCCGCCACCGCAAAGTCGACCGCAGCACGAACGGCTTCGCTCACCGAGAGCACGTCGTCCGTACGCCCGAGGACGCCCGATTCCGAATCCGCAACACGAACCGAACCGCTTGCCGACGCACTCGCGGCCGTGGTCGAAGTTTTCGCACCCGCACCGAGATTCGGGAATTTCGAGAGCTTCGCGAGTTTCGACGAACCCGCAGACGTCTTCGTTGCGTTCGCTCCGTTTGCCGCATTCGAGAAAGCACCCTTTCCCGCATCCGCTTCGGAGAAGACCGGCACGGCGCTCGACACATAGTCCCGCATCGCCCGACACGTACGCACGGAGGTCGCTCCGCCCGTCGCACGGAAAGCGGCGACGACCGCCTCAAGGAGTGCCGCCGCTTCGGCTTCGCCCTCGAAGTGCGCGCGCGGACCGAAGGCGGCGCGCATCGCACGCCAGGAAACGGGCGGACGCGAAGCTTCCTCGGCGTGCTCGTCGTCGGTTTCGTACGAGGCTCCCCGATCCGCAAGACTCGAGAAATCGATCTTCGTCTCGGGGAGCGTCACCACGGGCGCGCGGTCCAAAAGTCGGGGCGAGAGGTTCTCCGTCGTGAAGTCCGAATTGATGGTCGCGAGGAACCGCAACGTGTCCGGGACGTCGTAAAGCGCGTCTCCCCCGAGGGCGATGCGGTTCATGCGGCTTCGGTCGTCGCAAATCCGCATGAAGTCGCCCCAGTAGTATTCCATGGGGGAAAGATTCGCTTCGTCCAAGAGCATCACGAAGGCGAGATCGTCGAATTTCGCACGCGCCTCGGCGTCGAGAAGCGCCAACGCGTCGCTTCGTCGGGGATCGGGACTCTCAAAGGTCTTCGAAAGCGGATTCCAGTACCCGAGGAAGTCGCGCTTCGAGGTCCAACCGCGCTCGACCGAAACGGGAAGGAACCGTTCCGCTCGTTTCATACGCTCGGCTTGTTCGGTCCTTTCGGTTTGCCCGGTTCCCTCGACGCGACCCGAACGCTCCGTGAGCCCCAGCACGTCCCCGAGGATCACCGAGATCGACGTCTTCCCGGCCCCCGGAGGGCCCGAGAGGACGGTGAGGAAGTTTTGGGTCAGCAGGATGAAGAGGTTCAGGATCGTAAGTCGGTCGTAATCGCGCCGGCGCTTGACGTCCGCCACGAGCGTGCGCGCAAGCGTCACGGGGTCCGCCGTAAAACGGGGACTTGCGGCCGTTTCCCGAACACACGTCTCGATCCGGCGCTTTTCGTCCGTCTTTTTGCGGCTTCCCGCCGCTTCGAGGAGTTTCTCCGCGAAGACCCCGTCGAAGGCAAAGTTCCGAGCGCGCTCCAAGGCGTTTTCGAGGTACGCCTCCGCGGCCTTCGCTTCGGTACGCAGGCGCTCCTCTTCTTCGGCGAGTCTTTCAAGCGACGCCTCCAAGTCGCGGCGCATCGCGACGAGATCGGCGGAAGCTTCGATGTTCCCGAGAACGCGCGTCTTTTCTTCGAGCCTCGCTTCGAGCCGTTCGGTTTCGTCGAGAAGCGTGCGGTTTCGCTCCTCGGCCTCCCGCCGCACGCGCTCGGCCTCGCGCTTTGCGACCGATTCCGTCGCCTTGAGGCTCGTTTCAAGCCGCCCGATTTCGTTTTTAAGTTCGTCGATCCGACGGGCGAGCTCTCCGTAGCCTTCGATTTTCTTCGCAAGTTCCGGCGTCGTTGCAATGCGGCTTGCGATCCGTCCCACGATCCGACCGCCCGGGCTCTTCGCGTCGGGCGAGTCTTCGAGCAACTCCGCAATCGCCCGACCCACGACCTCGGCCGCCTCCGCGCCCATGCGATGCACGGTCAAAAGGCGGGCAATCCGCATGAGGCGGGTCTTCGCGATTGCGGGATCGGTCGTGACGTAGGCTTCCGCTTCGGGCGGAAGCGATGCGATCGAGTTCTCCTGCGCGTCGCGTCCCGAGAGTCCGTCCGCCCGATTCGCCCACACTTCGGGCCCCGCGGCGAGCACCGAGGGGAGAACCTTTTCCCTCAGGGTCGCGTCCGACAACACGTCGAAGAGCTTCGGCGTAGCGCCCGCCGCAAAGGCGATTTCGACGGGGCAACTTACCGTAATGCACTCTTCCGAGGCGCGCAGGGTGCGAATCGCGGGGTCGTCGCGGAGGAACCCCGCCACGAGCCCCCGTCGGGCGTTCGCGTCGCGCGTGACGAGATTTACGTAAGGCCGTTGCTGGCCGTCCTCCTTCAATTTCACGGGACCGTAGTAGCGGTTCCCGACGGCCAAAAGAACCGAAACGCTTCTGACGTGCAGATGTGTGAGCCCCTCGTCCGCCGCGTCGTCCGCATCCGTATCGGACACCTCCGTACTTTCGGGTCGGAACCGTACGAGAACGTCTTTTTCAAGGTTGACGTCCTCAAAGCGCGGGCGCACGACGAGAAAGCCCGCGTCGTCTTCGAGCGGATGGAGGCGCCCTTCGGCGGCGAGCCGATCGTAATCGATCGCGCGCTCGAAGTCCTTGCGCGGAGCACCCGACCCCGCGTCGCGGTTGACGAACGAATCGTCGGACTCCAGATCGCACACGTAAAACGCCCCCTCCTGGAGCCGCGCCTTGCGGTGCGTGCGCAGATTCGCGGCACCGAGCCGCGGGAATTCGCTCGTGAAGTCGTGCTTCACGTAGTTTCCAAACGCGTCGAGCCGGTGCGTGAAAAAGAGGTTCATGAACGTTCCCGCACGACGCATGTACGCGAGAACGCGCGCGCGGCCGTAGGCGGGCTTCGGAAGGCGTTCGTAGAGAGCGGGCTCGAAGGTCGACCCCGCCCCGTCCGTCGCCGAAGATGAACCGTGCCCGCTTTCGGGAGCGCACGGAAGGTCGAACACCGTTCGAGTCGCGGCGCTCGGATCAAGCGCGAAGAGGTCCGCCGGGCGTTCGGCGGAGGACGAAGAAGAGGAAGAAGAAGCCGCGGCGACCAGAGCGGCTGCGGGCGTCTCGGAGCGATCGGTCCGATCGGTCGTTTCAGGGACGTCGGGCGCGTCGATCGTCCCCGCGTGCGGGGTAACGGCGGAAGCGGATTCCGGTTCGGGTTCGACTTCGACGGTCGTCGCCGCGGGAGCACGGGCTTCGGAAGCCTCGGCCTTTTCGCGCTCGAAAACCTCGGGAGCCTTTGCGGTTTTTTCAGCTTTTTCAGCCTTGGCGGCAAGTTCCCGACCGAGCTTCTTCGCCGCTTCCCGTGCGGCGGCGAGAACATACTCGCGCTCTTTGCGCTTCGTGCGGATCTTCCGGGGGTCGACCCTGCGGGCGACGGCGGACAAGGTCACGGGGCGGGAGGCGCGGGAATCGGAGGTGGGCTCGACGGCTGCGGGCGAGCGGGCGGGCTCCTTCTCGTCGGACGGTTCGGCCTCTTCGTCCTTCGCTTCGGATTGCGCGCCGGAGTCGGTGCCGTCACCGGCTTCGTCGGGGATTGCTGCGTCAAGGCCGCACAGGGTCCGGAACGCGTCCTCAAGCCGTTCGTCGTCCATTTCGCCGAGGCGCTCCAAGAGTTTCTCCGCGGCCTCCTTTGAAAAAGGGTCGTTCTTCGCGAACCACAAGAACCCGAGCACGACGTCTTGGAAGAGGTCCGCCCGAACGGACAACTGCGACGTCGGGAGCAGACAGCGTCGATAGACTTCGAACGACGTGATCAGCGCGTACCTCAGGTACGCTTCGGGCGAATATCCGCTCTGCCTCGCCACTTCGGCCAATACCCGACACCAGGGTTCGAAACGCGGAGGTCGGCCGTTCCTGGGAAAGATGTTGTCGATGTCCGGGCAGGCGCGCCTCATGGCTGCCGGGTCGGGCGTCACCGGGTACGGAGAAAGTTTCCCCAAGAGCCCGCGCTCCAAGGCCCAGCCCTCAAGAATGCAACGCTCGAACTGTCGATAAAACGCCTCGCCCTTAAAAAAGCTCGATGGTTTCACGAGCTTCTGCAAGGTCATGCCCGACTTGAGGGCCTGCTTTGTCAGGCGGCGCAGTTCGGCCTTGTCGACATGATCGGCGAAAATTTTAAGGAGCGAAGACAGTGAATACATGGCAAGACCCTCGGACGCGAAAATGGGAAGTGTAACTTTTCAACATGAACCCCGCAGGATTCCCCCGCATTCATGCGGGGGAGGAATGCGGGGACCCCCGAGCTCTCGAAATATCCTCGGTAAAATTTCACCCATGACCAACGGACGCAAATTTTCCGCACGCTTTTCGAATGACGCCTCCAGGTACGGCTACCTGACGTGGTCGGCCGCCCAGTCGTTCATTTACAACGAGAAGGTGCGCGAGCAACGCTACTTCGACAGTCTCTACAGGCTGATCGACGAGACGAAGCGGCACTGCCAGCCGATTCGTCCGGAGTGTTGCGTCGATCGTCCGGAACCGGATCAAACATACGCCTACCTTGTCGACTTCAATGAGATGCCGTGGCTCCAAGAGGTGCCCTCGGGGGTCTACGGCGTCGGCGCCTATCGCTTTTATCAAGCATTCAAACGAATGCTCTCCGGGCTCGCCGGCCGTCCGAAGGTGCATCCGATCAAGGAGTCGGATCGCGTTTTGCAACTGACTCGGAACTATTTCACGATCGAGCCGCACACGCGCAAGGGGTGGTACGTCTTGACGTTCGGTTCCAAACGCAAGCCCGGCGGCAGTATCCTCTTCAAGGCGCATCGTGAATTCATGATGCCCGCGATGGTCTTCGTGAAGCTCACGGCTCGCGGACTGTCGGTCTCCTTCGGTTATGAAGACCCCAAAGATCTCGAGAGCTTTCCCGAAACGGAAGAAGAGATCGCGGCACGTCTGATGCAATACTCGAAGGACGAGTTACAGAAGAAGGCGATCGGGGTGGACCGCGGCGTCGCGCGTCCCGTGCAGTCGAGCCACCGCGAGGCCCCCTACGGCCTGACGAAGAAGCAACTCGAAAAGATCGCGCGTCGGGAACGCCATTGCAAGCGTCTGCAGCGCCGGCTCGCCAAGGCCCAAAAAAGGAGCAACAACCGCCGCAAAGTGAAGCGTCGCCTGGGCCGAACTTATCAGTATCAACGCAATGTCCTGGAGGACTTCGCTCATCAGACGAGCCATGCGCTCGTGTCGCTCGAAGACACCTGGCTCATCGTGCTCGAAGCGCTGAAGATCAAGAACATGGTCAAGCATCCTGCTCCGAAGTACGACGAAGACACCGGACGACCGCTCAAGAACGGTGCTTCGGCGCATGCGGGCCTGGCAGAGTCCATTTTGAAGAGCGGCTGGGGGAGAGTCAGAACATACTTGAAATACAAGGCCCTCAAGGCCGGAAAGCTTGTCCTTGAGGTAGACCCTAAGAACACCTCGCGTCGATGTCCCGTTTGCGGGTTCATAGATCCGAAGAACCGTCCTTCGCAGGCGGTCTTCCATTGTGTGCGATGCGGCTTTGAAGACAACGCGGACCATGCCGCCGCGATCAACATTCGTGATCGCGGGATCGACATGCTTCTGTCGGGGCTCTACAAGCCGAAAACGAGGAAAAAGCTTCTTCGCACGAAGAAGGCGAAGCCGTCTTCGGTGAAGCTAGGCCCGGATCGGGCCGATGTAATGTCTGTGGAGCTGACGGCCCCCGACAAGACCTCGGTCTTGTCGGCATGTCGGCGTTGAATCAGGAAGCCCCCGCATTCATGCGTGGGTAGATCACGTTTAACCGTCTCGGGGTCCGACCCGAAATGAGGATTTGCCTGCGCCACGGGGCTTTCCTGGTGCGGCAGGATTGCAGGATTCGCGGGTTTTGCTGGGTTCGAAGGGGGCGTAGTGGTCGTAGAGCAGGCGGCACGCGCGGCGCTCGGGGCGCGCGAGCAGCGGACCGCCCTGCCGCCCTGCCGCCTTGCCGCCCGACGACGGCGACACGACGAGCCTTGGCAAGTCTCACGAGCCTCACGAATCTCACGAGCTTTACGAGCGCGAGCGCCGTGCGCGCGGTGAGTGCACCGTGACACCCTGAGACTCCTTGCGCGCCCCGCCGCCTGCGAATACGAGCGAAACGGGCTCTTCGGGAAACCTCGGGGGTTCGCTCCCGCACATTGACAAAAAGGGAACTGAGTCCTACGATTCGAACCGATCGCGATCGAGCGCGCCCGAGCGCGACAAATTCTCAACAGCCCCCGGGCAGTAGGCAACCCGCCGATTCGAGTCACGCAGAATCCCGGGGACCTCCTTTCTTGAGCATCGTCCTTTCTTCAAGACCGTCAGGACCCTCAGGATCGTCAGGGCCGTCGATCTCACCGACTCCCGCCTTCGCGCTCGTCTCAGCTCGACCTCAGCTTCTCAAGCACCTCCCCGCAACGAAAGACCGCGGCGAGTTCCCGCACGTCTAAGGCCTTACCGCCCCTTTCACGCTCGCAAGCCTTGACGGCCTCACGGACGCGGGTCACCGCCTCAGCGTAGAGCTTCTCGAAGGTCGCCTCCAACGTCGCCTGCGCCTCGGGGAACGTGTGCTCGGTCACGGCCGTGAGCGGCCTCCCGAGCTCGCGCAAGAGCGCCTCGCCCACGAGCATGGCGATGTGACCCGTAGCGAATGGCAGGAACGGCAGGAAAGAGAGGCACGAAAGGAACGGAGAGAACGCAGGATCGGTCTCCCCGCACTCGGCCGCCGCCCGACGACGGTCTTCGACCTTGCGGAAAATCAGAACGGCAAGGAGCCCTTGCGCCGCCGTGAGGTCTCGGAAAACGAGCTCGTAGAAGGCTCCGAAGTGCGCACTGCGCAGGTACCGCCCGCTCTGGGGGCGACCCCGCCAGATGGAGAGCACGGCTTCGGCGAGTACCGGAGCGGGAATCGTCGTGCGTGCGTTCGTCGTCGAGACCGCGTCGCGCTCGCGCAGGTACCTCACACCCAACGCCCGGAAGTCCGCTTCGAGTTGCTTTTGTTCGGGGCTCAATGCACGCAGGTCGCGCCAAAAGGCGGAGGGGCTTCGACCGTCGTCCGCGAGCGCTGCCGCCATCCGCACGACGTCCGCGTTGCGCGCCGAGAAGGCGTTCCACTCAGCCGTTCCATCCTTCGAGGTTTTCGTTTTCGCCTGCACGATCCGGATCGGCACCGAGGCCCAAGACGCTTCGACGAGCGGAGCCGCTTTCGCGACCTCACGAAGCGCGAGACAAAAATCGCGCCCATTCAAGAACCGCATGTCCCCGAGCCTCACCAACGTGTTTTCTTCGAGCGAAGCGTTGAAGTTCAGGGATTCGCAGAAAAGCGTGATGCCGTCCGTGAGAAAGAAGAGCGGTCCCGAAGCGTTCGTTGAGCCCGTCACATCCGTTTGCCCCGTTTGCGGCTTTCGAGCCGTACAGGCCGACCGGGCCGACTGTCGAAGCGCATAGCGAAGGCGCGCCTCGCGTGCGGGGTCGTGGTCGCGCCCGAATCGTTCGAAGAGCCGCTCGAAGAGTCGATCCAAGCGCCGATCGAGGTCACACTCGAAGGCGGCGTCGGCTGCGTCGAACGGGGCCGAAGCGTCGGGCGTCTCCAACGTTTCGTCCGGTCCTTCGAACCGTTTCACGCCGTTTGCAAGCTCCGGAAAGAGATCCTCGCGCTCCTTGCAAAGACGCAGAAGTTCACGCACGTGCACGCGTCCGACGAGGACCCTCTTGAAGTCGAGGTCCTCGACGAAGAATGCGCCCGAAAGCTGAAGTTGGTCGAAGACGACTCCCGTATGAGCCGTAGGGAGGGTGTCCCAGTCGGCCGTCTTCCTCCGTCGGGGGCGCAGCACGCTTCCGAGCTCGAGAAATTCGACGGTCAACCCCGGGAACGCCGTTTCAGCCTCCTCGACCAAAGCCCGAACGGCGGGACTCTCGGGGAACGCGCGTCCGAGCCAAAGCACTCGAACCCGCGGAAGGAACCCTTCGCGAAGACGCGAGCGCACGGCTTCGAGTCGCGAAAGGAGCCGTGCGGTCACGGCGGGGGTGTGGGTGTCTCGGGGCTTCTGCGTTTCACGTTGCGCGTGCGCTTTCCTTTCGCCCGAGAGCGCCGCATACGGGTCAAAAAGGAGCTCGGCCGCCCGCAGCGCCCGACGAAGGGGCTGCTGAAGCGCCCGCACGTACGTCTCGTCGTCGCCCGGCTCTCGCTCGTCGATCTCCTTGATGTCGCCGAGAACGCACAGCGTCACGGGGAAGAGGCCTTCGGTCGGGTCGCCTTCGATCACGGCATCGGCGTCCGCGGTGTTGTCGCTCTCGGCCTCATCGGTCGTGGTCGCGGTCGCGTTCTTGGCATCGGCTTTCGGGCTCGGTGCCGCGAGCACGCTTTCGAGCGCCTCTTCGTAGGAAACGCCCAGGGAGCGCGCGACGGCCACGATCAAAAACGCGCGGCGGCGCTTCTCGGGAGCCTCAAGGTGCGCGAACCATTCGGGGTTCGCCTCGACGAGACCTTGGGCGTGCAGTTCGAGCATTCCGAAGTTCGGCATGGCGGCCATGGATCAATTCCTCCTGCGAAGGGACGGTGAGGGATTCGGGAATTCGACGTTGGAATTCGACGTTTCAGGCGGACGGGGCGAGGAAGGAGGACGCTGCGGGCGTTTCGAAAGATGCTGACGTTGCTGAAGTGGCAGAGGTTGCGGAAACTCCGGGCATCGCGCCCGAAGCGCTCGATGAGCCCGATGCGCCTGAAGCATCCGATGCGCAGGCTCCCCGTCGACCGTCTATGCGGCCATTTTACGTCGGAGGCCCTGAAATTCCGGGGGCTGCGGGGGCTTGGAGCTCTTTGACCTCTCGGAGTTCTTGGAAAGTGAGGCATGCGGGAAAGAGCGAAGAGAGGGCGGAGCGGCGAGAAGGAAAGGAACGATCGCGCCCGAGTCCCGAGCCCGACCTTCGCCCCCCGATGCCCCTTCGGGTTCAACCGTAGAATCGACTGAAGAACCGACACGCCGTCGGCAATCGATTCCTACACCAAGCCATGCCCATGTCACCCGAGAACCTCACTGCTTCGGCCTCATCACCCTCCCCCGCTCCCGCGTCGTTCCCGACCGACTACCCCGAGCACGCGCTCTTTGCCCGCGAAGCCGAAGCTCTTCGCGACGAGGTGCTCCGTGCGGGACACGAACCCGTTGCGGCATTCTTTACGCTCTGTGTGAATGCCCTTCGTCGCGACGGGCTCTCCGGCGCTCGGATGCGACAGTTCGAAGCCGCTATGAAGCCCGTCGACGAACTCTTTTTCGCGAACTTTCCCGAGGACCCCAGGTTTTTGCGCGAACTCGCTCATGCGTTTTGCGCCGGGGAAGGCTTTCCCGCGCGGCGACTCCCCACGGACATCGACGACACGCTCCTCAACGTACTTCTCGAGGGACTGCCGCTCACGTCGAAAACGCGCTTTTTCGACCCGTTCATGGAAGGGGGGCGCCTCGTGCGACACCTCTACGCCCGAACGCCCGTGCGGAGGATCATCGGTTGGGACACGGCCCCCTATCGGGTTTTGCTCCTTCAGGCCGAGCGCCTTCGCACAACGCGCGGGCGCGCGACAACGCCTGCTCCGCGCTTTGCCGAGCGCAATCTCCTCACGAAACGTCCCTCGACCGTGCTTCTACTCTTGGCGCTTGCGGGCGGGATCGATGCGGGTGCCGCCATTTCTCCCGAAGGAAGCGAGGCGGCTGCCTCGCCCGACATTCCTGCCGCCTACCGCGCGTACGATCTCGGTCTCATCACGCTCTACCTCGCGGGGCGAGCGCTGGAGCCGGGCGGGCGCTTTGCGCTCCTTCTCTCGAAAGAAGCCGCCCGCAACGAAGCGAACGCCAAACTGCGCCGAGAGATTCTCAAGTTCGGGTCGATTGTCGGCATTACCGGTCTCGGGAACGACGACGAGCGGCTCGTGCTGCTTTTCGAGCGGGGCGCTCTTCCCGATCAGACGTACTGCATTCTGAAGGAAGGCGACGCGAGCGAAATCGCGGAAGCCTCACGCTTTTTGGCGGACCCGCAGGCGCGGTTTGAAGTTCGGTAACCATGCGCGGAAGGCGAAAAGTGCGGACCGTTGAGCGGGAGTACGGGCAAGAGACGGCCGGAAAAGGTGAATCGAGCACGTAGCTGCAGGCAATCCGTCATTCGGGGCGCTCGAACCCGTCCGACCTTACCGCTCCCCGTAGTTCGCAAAGCGTGCGGCAACGAGTGCTGTTGCAGGCACGATTGCGAACTCGGCGATGCACGCACAGAAAAAGCGCTCCTGTCGGACGGAGTACAATTTTTCAGTTCGCCCGTCGTTCCCCAAACTTCGCCGCACGACGCCATTCGACGCCGCTCGCTCGGTTCTCGCCTCAAGCCACCCATGTCCGGCCTTCTTCTCGTTCTTCCCGACTTTCTGGTGATCCTCCTCGGCGTCTTCCTGCGCGCCCGGTTTTTCACGGAATCGACTTTCTGGTTGCGCACCGAGAAGCTCGTCTTTTACGTGCTACTTCCGGCGATGCTCTTTCTTTCGGTGGCAGGGAGCACCGTCGCACTCGGCGACGCCGCGATCTTTCTTGCGGCGGGCGTTCTCTCGATGAGCCTTGCGGCGGGGCTTGCCTGGGGAATCCGGTACCTCGTCCGAGCCGACGACGTAACGCACGCGTCCGTCTTTCAGTGCGGGTTTCGATTCAATTCCTACATCGGCTTTGCGTTGGCAGCCCGTATCGGCGGCGACGAAGCGCTTGCGCTCCTTGCGCTTCTCATTGCGGTGTGGGTGCCGATCAGCAACGCGCTCGCGACGGCCGAGCTCGCGCGGGCGGTGGCGAAGGCCGAAGGAGATCCTGAAAGCGGAAACAACGGCGGGGAGATGAACGGTAAGGAAGACAACCGGCCCCACACGGCCCTTACCGGTCGGACTCTTCTTCGCAAGACCCTGCACGGCGTCGTCACAAACCCGTTGATTCTTGCGACCGTGGGCGGCCTCCTCTGGAAAGGCTTCGGGCTGCCTCTTCCGGGAACGCTCGTACAAACGCTCAAACACCTCGGGGACGCGTCGCTTGCGCTCGGACTTCTTTGCATCGGGGCGGGCCTCACCGCGGGAGCGCTTCGGAAGTACGCGCGGCTCATCGCCGCCGCCACCGTCGAGCGGCTCGTTGCCGCCCCCGTCACCGCGCTTCTCGTCACGAGCGCGATCGCTTTCTGCTTCCCGCTCTCTCCCATGGGAGCAGCCGTCGTGCTTCTCTTTGCGGCGCTCCCGACCGCACAGTCCTGCTACGTAATGGCCAGCGCCATGGGCGGAAACGCCCCGGTGGTGGCGGGCGTCACAACCGCGCACATTCTCGCGTCGGCGGTGACGCTTCCCCTGTGGACGCTCGTCATTCAGCGGGTGTTGGCGGGGGCGACGGTATTTTGACCCACCTGGGTACGAAAAGCCCTTTTAAGATCCTCCTGAAGTGTGAATCGATTATTTATAAACAAAAATTTCCGTGATCACACCGACGTTCTCGAGAATATCTGGTGATGGATCTCGGAGTATAATTCATGAGATTGTATTTGCGATCTGGGAATGCGATCATCTATAAACTACAGAACCGTGCTTGGCACGCAAACCTGAAACCCCAGCCAATACGCTCCTCTGTTAGCAGATCCGCAAAACGCGCACCACTCCGATTGTAGAGGCGTTATTAGTGAAGCTACCAAGAAAGTGATTTGTAAAACATAGAAGGAATAGCGATGAATCTCGAAGAGATTAAAGCTTGTCTCCAAGCCGATAGTTTTGTTGTCGTATCGGAAAAGACTCTGCCTAATGGTACTGGAACCCAACTCCGCTTGGCGAACGGTGCAATTGTCAATAGTTTCCATACTGGAAGCTTCACTATTCAGGGCAAGAATCAAGATGCTGTAAAGATATGCCTTGGAAAGTCAACCGCGCAAGCAACGGTAGCACCACAGAATGGCGTTGCTACCAAACCAAAGCTCAGTAAGGTGTTCGTGGTCTATGGGCACGATAATGCTGCGAGAACTGAACTTGAAGCAATGCTTCGCCGCTGGAAGCTTGAGCCTCTGATCTTGGATCAGCTACCATCCGAAGGACAGACCATCATTGAGAAGTTGGAGAAGTACGCAACTGAGGTGAAGTTTGCTGTGGTACTGGCCACACCTGATGACGAGGGCTACCGCGCGGGACATGAAGACGAAAAGGCGTTCCGTGCGCGTCAGAACGTTGTAATGGAACTAGGCATGATGCTAACACTACTCGGTCGCAAGAACGTTGCCATTCTTATGAAGCAGCAAGACAACATGGAGCGTCCGTCCGATATTCAGGGGTTAATCTACATCCCGTTCAGGGACAACCTGCAAAAGGACGCGGGGCCGCTACTGGCAAAGGAAATGGAGGCTCAGGGCTATCCCATTGCTCTAGCAGACCTGTAACAGGCGACATACTCAGCTCCCAATGGGAAACCCTGCGACTCAATGTGAGCTAGCCACGAGGGCAGTAAGCGGGGGCGGTTACCTGAGAGGCGCCGCCCTTCTGCCCTACGCAGTATTCACCCCGTCTCTGGCCACCTAGAAAGCTCGGGAAACTACAAAAACGGCCCGTAGTCACCCCACAACAGATGCCCCATGTGGCATCTGCTGAAGGTAGCATCAGGAGTTGGGTGTAGCGCGTCTCCTCCACTGCGTCCGTTTGATGAAACTATCGACGTCGTCGACAAGAAGCTCGGCCGAGACCGGATGCATCGCAACATCAATCGCAAAGGCTCCCACCTCGAGGCAATTGGGCATAAGTTCGAGCGCACACTCTTTTTCGGCTCCCTACTGCGCGAGTCGGAGAACGGCAACGGATTGGTCCCGAGCTATGCCAAGCTCGATACGAAGTAGGCCGCTACGGCCACCGCAAATGTCATAAAAGAAACGACACGGTTCGCCGTAGACTTGCCGTGTCGTTGTCGCTTCATTCACGCCTTATTTCGCGGTCTTTTGCGACCAGTGGATCCCAAGCGACTTGGTGAGGTCTTCGTAGAAGCCGAGTTCCTTCTGGAGGAAAGCCGTCGTTTCCTTGGGGCCCATCCAGGCCATCGGCTCCCAGTTTTCCTCCGCGCTCTTCCGAACGGCTTCGCTCTCGGCGACGCGCTTGAGCGTTCGGGCCAGTTGTTCGACGATTTCGTCCGGCGTGTCTTTGTTCACGACGATCGTGCGCCAACTCGTTTGGGCGTAGTCGTAGCCGAGCTCCTTGAGGGTCGGTACGTCGGGAAGCATGGAAAGACGTTCTTCATTGAAGGTCGCCAACGCCACGAAGTCGCCGTGCTTGATGAAGCGCTCCGCGTCGGGGGTATGGGTAATGAGCACGTCGGTGATGCCGGTCAGCGTATCGATCGCGCCTTCAAGCGGGCTTGTCGGTTGGGTCACGAGCTGAACGTCGAGCTTGGCAAGCTTCTGAACGAAATACGTCATACCCGAGTGAATCGAGCTCGGGAAGTTGGTGAGGGCCACGCGAACCTTCCCGGGATTGGCACGAGCGTAGGTCTCGAATTCTTTGAAAGTCTTGTAGGGGGCGTTCTTTGAAGCAACAAGGACGATCGGAAGCAACGTCATGCGGCAGACCGCCTTGAAGTCGGCGGGCGTAAGCGCCCCCTTCTGAACGTTGGGCTTCAGAACCATCGGTCCGAGCGCGGCGAAGTAGAGATAGGAGCCGTCCTTCGGGCCCTGAACGACTTCACGAGCAGCGCGCCCCATGAGACCGTATTCGAAGAGCACGGGCCGCTTCGTCTCCTTCGAGAGTTCCTCGTTGATCACCCGACTCAAGACGTCGTAGGGGCTCGGTTCGAACGGGTGAAAGACGGTAATGGGCTTGGGAGACGAGGCGGCGACGGCGGAACTCGAGGAAACCGCTCCGAGACCGCTGAGGCCTAGGGCCACGGCGGATCCGAGAAGGGTACGGCGTTGAATGGTCATGGTGATTCTCTCTTTTTTACGGTGAGGGAGCTGCCGTTCCGGCAACTCCCTCCGGGTGGTCGAAATTAACGAGCGCGGTAATTTTGGTTCGTGTGGCAGGCCTCGCAGTAGACCTTCGGTTGCGAGTGTTGCTTGTGGCACGTACCGCAAGGAACGCTCTCGCCCCAGTGCGGCGAGTTATGGGGATTGAGTGCGTACTTCCCGGTCGATGCGATCAGCTTCTCCATGGGGCCGTGGCACTTCAGGCAGGCGTCGTTGGACGGAATGTTCGTCGTATCGGTGCCGTGACAGCTTGCGCAATCGAGCGACTTGTGGGCTTGCGGGAGCACTTCGCCGGTGTTCGCCGGCTGGGCGACCGCCGCCGTTCCGAGAAGGAAAGCGGCGGCCGAAACGACGAGACTTTTCACCGTGGTTCGGAAGACGGACATGATTTTTTCCTCTTGTCGTGTCGGGTTGGATGTCATGCTTTGGCCGCGATTTCCCGAGCGGCGATCATCCCGAAGGTGATCCCGACAACGATCGAGGCGGACGGAAGCGACGCTTTGCCGTGAACGCCGCTGGCGCACTCGCCGGCGGCGTAGAGCCCCGGAATCGGCTTCCCGTCCGTGACGGAAACCACTTCCGCCTTGGGCGTCACAAGCATGCCGCCCACCGTGTTGTTGGCTCTCGGAATGAGCGCCGAGGCGTAGAAGGGGGCCTTCACGCAGGTCATGAACTCGGCCTTGGCGAAGTCCTTGTTGAATTCCGCATCCTTCTTGGCGGCGACGGCGGCGTTGTAGGCATCGACCGTCTTGCGCACTTCGTCGAAGGGCAGTTTTTCCGCTTTGCAGAGCGCCTCAAGCGACGCGTATTCGCGAAGCGACCCGAGTTTCAGCTGGCGCTTCGTTCGGTTGGGATCTTCGAAGTGCGTGAGCGTCTCGGAGTCGACGATAGCGACGGGGAAACGCCCCGTGGCTTCGGCGATTTCGAGCGCGGCGTTTGCGAGCGGATCGCGCGGGAGCGACTCGTCCATAAAGCGCTTGCCCGTTTCGGGGTGAAGGAGGATCGTGAAGCGGCAGTCGCCGCCCGCAAGGTCGAAGCCGTAGCGCATGAAGCTCATGCCGAAAGGACGGGCGCCCGCAGCGAAAGCCGCACGCAGACCGCCACCCGTTGCACCGAGGCTGGCCATCTCGACCATTTGCGGGTTGAAGAGCGGGAAGTCCTCACGGCGCCACTTCGGATCGCGGGCGTAGCCGCCGAAGGCCAGAACGACACCCTTTTCCGCGCGGTAGTACTTCACGACGCCCGAGGTGTTTTCAAGGTCGTCGCTCTCAAGCGTCTGATCGAAGTCGTAGTGTTCTCTGACCTTGAGCCCGACGACGCGTCCCTTTTCGTCTTTGATGATGGCGTCCATCTTCGTGCGGATGCGAATGTCGCCCTCGTACTTCTCAAGGAACGCTTTGCGAAGAGGCTTCAGAACTCCCTGACCGCACCCGCCGACGGGGTGATGGATGCGGAAGGCCGAGTGTCCCTGGTGCTTCATCAGCTCGTCGGAAAATTGGCAACCTTCCGAGATGAGCCACTCGATCGACTTCCCCGATTGTTCGGCAACGGCACGCGTCAAGGGTTTGTGGTTGTAGCCTTCGCCCGCACGCGTGAAGTCCGCGACGAACTGCTCGACGCTGTCTTTGACGTCCGCTTTGCGCGTGATGGGGCTGTCGACGGCGCAGATGTCGCCGACGGCAATCGACGAGTTGCCGCCCTGAACGGGAAGCTTTTCGATGACGACCACGCGCTTGATGCCGAGCGATCGGCAACGAACGGCGGCGGTCATGCCGGCGGCGCCCGAACCCACGACGATCACGTCGAAGGTTTCGTCCCAGTGCGGAACGCCGCACGGAGTGGCTTGAGCATTTTCCTTGGCGCCTGAAGCGGCGGAGAGGCCGAGAGCGGCGCTTCCCGCACCGGCCGCAATGATGTTTCGGAGGAGACGGCGTCGAGTCGTCATGTTGGGGTTCTCCTTGGGGTCTGACGAGGTGATTCGTTCGGGGATCGTTGACCCGTTCACCGGAGAACGTCTGAGCCGGCTGCGTCTTTCGAGTGCCGCTGCTCGGTTCAGAAAGTTCGTGTTGGGGGCGATCCTTTCATCCGGCGACGGCAAACGTTGAGGGGAGAGGCTTCACGCTTCTCCCTAGTCGGATCTGTAAATCATAGGCCCGCCGATCAACAAGCGCCTCTTGGTAGAAACCTGGACGGTTACAAGGAGGAGGACGCGACGCGATGCGGCTTTGCGTCTTATGCCGAACGAGCGGCACTGGGAATCACGCCGAGACGCCGTGAAGGCGGGGCAACCGAGGCTCGGAGGCGGTCGGGGGGCCAGCCTGCACTCCAGGCTTCGTGGCGGCGTGGCCAGAGTCCTATTGCGCCAAACAACGCCGGCAGTGATGTTCGGATCTCCAGATTACGCTCTGCCGCCAAAGCGGCGACGAGGTAAAGACTCCCTATGGGCCACTCAAGCAGAGCAAAGCTCTTATTGGACGAGAAACAATAGGTAAACTACCACGTTTTAGGTAGTTCTGAATCTCTGAGACTTGCGAACGCATGTAGCATCCCGTTACTATCGGTTCTCAGTTCCACCCTGAGAAACTTCCTAGTCTATTGGATAGACTCACCTCAATACCGTTGGAAATAATTATGGCAACCGACAACGAACTCATTGAAATACCATTTGCCGATCTTGTAGCCTACCTGCAACGCTTCCTTCCTGGTTCCTGCGATTTTTGTGGCTCAAAACAATGGACGGTTCACACCAATGAACATGAAATGGCAGCAATCGTAGAGCCGAACGTAAACCTTAAGCCCCAGGAAGGAGGTCGTGCGTTGGCTTTGGGCGGCGGGGCTCAAGTCATTCAACTTCAGTGCCGACAATGTGGGCAAATTAAGTACTTTTTTGCCAAACACATTATTGAACAAATCAAAAATGAGAAGACTAGAAATGAACAGGTGGAAAAATGACAAACTCGTCCTCTTCAGTCTTTGAGTCCTCAACAAATTACACGCATTTTGTCCAACCAGGGAATATTGAAAAGACTGTTAGTAGCCACCACGAACTTTTAATACGCCTTGACGAACGGCAAAAAACATTCGCAACTAGGGACGACCTTTCAACATTCGAATCTAAAATAAGTAACAAAATTTCAAAGGAATGCGAGGGAACAAGAACAGAATGCCACACTCTCATCAGGTGGTGCATAGGAACTGTTGTTCTTGCAATATGTTCCATCATTTACGGTGCATATTCATCGTCAAAAAATGAAACTGCAATTAAGCTCTTTGTAGTGAAGGAATCGGACCTCTCCAATCCAATGGGTGCACAAGCCGCAGAAATACCAAAAGAACTATTTGTAAACCCTAAGCATAATTGACAGCATCATATTAACAAATATTTAAGTATCAAACACTATGCAATCCGAACCCAGAGATATTATTATCTTAAAATCCGACATAAAAAGAGGGCTCCACATTACCCTTACAAATCTAATCAAGAGCAAGAAAAAACATAATAATTGCACTGTATTTCTCATCACTTCTGGGGGCGATCCCGATGCCGCCTACCGTATCGGAAGATGCTTACAACATTCCTATGAAAATGTTCGTTTAGTTGTGCCATGGTATTGCAAGAGCGCAGGGACGCTCGTATGTATGGCCGCACACGAACTTGTAATCAGCGATCTAGGCGAACTTGGTCCACTTGACGTACAATTGCTTAGAAGGGACGAGGTGGGTGACCGTAGTTCAGGCATGGACTTGGTCGAAGCCATGGGCATGATCGCAAATCAGGTAACAAGTGCCTTCAGAAATAACCTCCTATCAATAAAAAACGAAACTCGCTTATCCACTAAACTTGCAGGGGACTTCGCCGTAAGACTAGCGACAAGCATTATCGAACCCCTTTACTCTCAAATAGATCCAATTAGGCTGGGAGAGAATCAAAGAGCCACTTCTATTGCTCTTCAATATGGAATAAGGCTATCGGAAAAAACTAATTCCATCTCCAAAGAATCCTTAATGCGTCTGATAGCTGGATACCCATCTCACGGCTTTGTTATTGACAGAAAAGAAGCAAAGACACTTTTCAATAAAGTCGATCATCCGACACCGCACGAAGAGAAAATTTGCGATTATCTCATGCAAATCAATCTTGATGAAAGTATCGTAGATCTACTTGAGGAAACGGAGCTTTTTCATGAACACGACGAAAATAACTCAACCACCGAGCAAGGCGATTGTCACAGCACCCCTTCGAACGACTCAAATCAAACCACCCAAAACAATTCCGGAACAGATCAACCTTCAAGCAAGGAATGCTCTTCTGATTCGAATGCAGCAAGCAACTGAACTTGCGTGCCGAATTAGTGTAACGCGTAGAAGTATCTAAAATTCTGAACTTCCACAAAAGTTAGTAATGACTACCTTTCCATTCAGGGCACTTAAACCCTTGATGAATATAACAATATTTTCAAGGGTTTTCTTGTGATACAGGAAGTTCCAAATAATCAAGAGCACCAGCCGCGTTCTCGATCAGATACGTTTTTTACGACATCGCGACCAGCGCAAGAGCCTCGGCATCCGAATGATACCGAGGCCTTTTCTTGTTGAGGATCCAGTCATTAGGAAGGGCGGTGGTGCGATCGCACTGGTCGTTTCGCGTTTATTCAAACTACATGAGGTGTACGTTGCAGTCTCCGGCCCGTACCTTTGTTCCAGCTCCGTTGGCTTTCGAAGCTCGGCACCCCCATTCCCGCGCCCGCCCCTTCCGCCCTTCGCACCGCTCCCGCTCGTAAGCTTCGCCCCTTCGCGCCCGCAGCGCCCCTTCGCATCGCGTCATCGCCTCCCGCCGATCCCTCTCGCGCCCCTCTTCTGGCTGTACGCCTCCCCCCGCTTCCCGCTCCACTCACCTCTCTCCGCCCGCCTCTTCCTACGAGCGATCCTTTACGCTCTCCGCCCGTGCCGCATTAACCGATCACCGAGAAAAGGCATGCCAACAACGAACCTGGTGAACCCTCACTTCGTGTGCGTCTCCGACGCACACGCTCGAAGCAGAAAGGGGAGCGTCTCCGCTCCCCCTCCTCGTATGACTCGCGTATCGGTCCGACCTCAACGCGTCACTCGCGCGTCTCCGTGTCGTCCCTTTTCCCCGTCACCGTTTCGCCCAACTGCTTCACGGCGAAGACCGCCATGAAGAAGGCACTCACCGGAATGGCAAGATAAACGTAGCGAACCTCCATCCACGGGATCGACTGCATGTGAGCGTTCGAGCGCATCACCCAGACGACTCCGTACCAGCAGATGACGACGTAGGTGACGAGTTCGATCAGAAGCACCGCGACGCGCATCCACCGCTTCACTGCGGGAGAAGCGATCTGCGAGGTCGCGACGTCGACAACGAAGTGGTTCTTCGTACGCACGAGCTCCGCGGCCGCAAGGAAGATCATCCAGATGAGGCAGAACTGGATCCAGTCGTCCGTCTGCGTGAAGTTGTAGATCGGCACGAACCGCACGAAGACGTTCAAGAGGAACATGACAAAGATCGCCGCGAGGAAGAACGTGCACGCAGCCTGCGTCACGCGGCTGAAGATCGTTTCGAATTTCGAGTACATCGTCTTATTCCCCGATCAGTTGAGCGAACCCGACCGAGAGCTCGGGCACGAACGCGACCGCCACGGCCATGAGAATCATGATGAGGACGTAGCCGACGGCGTCCTTCGCAATATTCATGACGTGTTCTCCGGTGATGGAAGAGAGCACGTAGAGGTTCAATCCCACGGGAGGCGTCAGAACGCCGATCGCGAGCGCGATGCACATGACGATCCCGAGTTGTGTCACGTCGTAACCGAAGCTCTTCGCCAAGGGCACGAAAATCGGCACCGTGATGAGGAGAATCGCCGTCCCCTCCATGAAGCACCCCATGATGACGAGGATTGCGATGATGAGAAGGATCACGGGCGTCATGGTTGCAAAGTTCGCCGTGATGAAGCCGATCGTCTCCTGCGGGATGCGCGTGTAGAGAAGCACGAACTGAAAGAACCCGGCCGTTGCGATCACGAACATGACCTTGGCCGTCTGCTCGACCGTCTCCCAGAAGATTCGGGGGAGGTCCTTCAGGTGCAACGTCTTCGTGATGCAAAACCCGAGGAACATGACGTAGAGCGACGCCACGGCTGCGGCCTCCGTCGCCGTGAAAAGCCCCGCGAAGATCCCGCCGATCACGATGATGGGGGTCAAAAGGGCCCAGAATGCTTCCTTGAAGGCCGCCCACCGTACGGCATAGGGTTCGGGAGCCGCCTTCGCGTAGTTGTTTTTGTAGCTGATGTAGGACGACCACGCCATGAAACCCAAGCCCAGCAAGAGCCCCGGAAGCACCCCCGCCTCGAAGAGCGAGTTGACGCTCGTCGACGTCAACCCCGCGTAGAGAATCAGCGTGATGCTCGGCGGGATGATGGGCCCGAGCGCACCGCCCGCCGCAATCGTGGCGCAGGAGAAGGACCGGCTGTAACCCGCGCGCGTCATTTCGGCAATGGCAATCAAACCGATCCCCGCCGCGCACGCCGCGGCCGACCCCGACATTGCGGCCATCACGATGCTTGCCGCAATGGCGGCGTTCGAGAGCCCGCCCCAGCGGTGCCCGAGGCACACGCGACCGAACCCGAAGAGGCTCTTCGAGATCCCGCCCACCGACATGAGGTTCCCCATCAGGAGGAAGAACGGAATCGACATCAGCGTGATGCCCGACACCTGCGAGAACATGCGCTGCGGCACGAGGAAAAGCCTCGCCGGGTCACCGCCCGCAAAGAGGTACGTGGCGATGGACGCAAAGCCCATCGTGACGGCCGTGGACACCCCCAGGAAGAGGAGGACCACCACAGCCGCGAAAATGAAAAATAGGGTCATGGGAAGCATGCGGCCGCGACGGACATACGTCCGACGCGGCCGACCGGGGTTCAATCAAGTTAGCGCGTCACTTGATTTTATCAATTGCGCCGAGGAGTTCGTCCATGGCCCCCTTCCCGGAAAGCTCGCTCACCTTCTCGTACGCGGGCTTCATCTTCGCGACGAACGATTCGCGGTTCGGGACCGTGACGTTCATACCCTTCTTTTTGAGCTCCTCGATGGCGGCGGCTTCGCCGTGCGAGACCTTGTCACGCGTCAGATCCTGCGCCTTCACGGCTTCTTCCTTCAGGATCTGCTGCACCTCGGCAGGCAACCCGTCGAAGAAGGTCTTGTTGGCGAGGAACACCTGGCAGTCGAAGTAGTGGTTCGTGAGCGCCAACTGATCCTGGGTTTCGTAGAGCGAGTCGGCGAGGATCGTGAAGACGGGGTTTTCTTCACCGGTCACGACGCCCTGCTTCAGCGACGTATAAAGCTCCGAATAGGCGATGCGTTGCGTGTTGGCACCGATCGCGTCAAACGCGGCGAGCAAACCCGTCGAAGGCGGAACGCGGATCTTGACTCCCTTGAGGTCGTCGGCCGAGTTGACGACAACGCCCTTCGTCGTCGTCTGACGGAAGCCGTAGTCGAACATCGAAAGGCCTACGGCGTCGTGGCTTTCGAGCTTTTGGTTCATCCAACCCATCACGAACCCGTCGATCACCTTATGCGCCTGATCGTAATCGGAGAAGAGGAACGGAGCCGTCATGGCGTTCAGTTCCTTCGCGTACATGGCCATGTTGCCGAGCGACACGACCGAAAGGTCGAGCGCGCCCAACGTCACCTGCTCCGCGAGCGCCGGCTGGTCGCCGAGCTCGCCCGCCGGATAGACCTCCACCACGTATTCGCCCTTCGTGCGGTCCTTGACGTTCTGAGCGAACTGCAGGGCCGCTTCGTGGTGCACGTGCGAGACGTTCGCGGTGTGGGCGAGGCGGATGGTCGTCGCAGCCCAAGCCCCACCCGAGAGGGAGAGCGCGAGGGTTGCGACGGCGGATGAAAGGAGGAGCTTTGTGGCTGTGGACATGGATGTGGTCTCCGAAAAGGGTGTGGCGGGGCTACCCGAGCCTGACGCTCGAGTTCCCCGCCGTGCGAGTTTCGGGCATTGTAGAGGATTTTGGTGGGAGGGCCGATCGGATGAGAGGAAGCTGAAAACAAGCTTTCAAACTCACCCAACAGGAATATTTACGAGGTGCTGGAAGGTAAGCATCAACCCCCCATCGGGGTTGATGCTTTGGCCAGACAAGAACAGCTCGTCTGGCGCGCTATTATATTTTGAAAAGATAACTCTGACTTATCTATGCTGTTTTTCAAATTCGTTAACAGTTCGAATATCCCATGCAACATTGGTTCGAATCGTACGAGCAGGAACTCCAGCAATAACAGAATTTTCTTTGAAGCCCGAAGAAGAGGTAACTAGAGAACGGGCTCCCACGATACATCCATCCGGAATTTCTACATCCTTCATTATAAAGACATCTTGACCCAGCAAAACATGTTTGCCGATCTTGACGCCAGACTTGGGTTTATTCAGAACCTTCCCCGAACTAATATCGTAAATTGCATGCCTGTCATTTACGCGAATCACCACACCAATGGCAAAAATAGTTCTATCGCCAATAGAAATTTCAAGGTTTGGCTCTCCAGCAGCAAATATCTGTGCATTATTGAAAGCCACTCGCTTACCAATATTAACTCTTATGTTGTCAGAGTTGACATCAATGTACGAATTTGTACAGTTCGCCCCTTCATCGATAACAATAGAGCATCCATTACCAACAGACAGTCGAAGCTTATTAGCTACGAATGTCTCATGAATTTTCACTTTGTTATTGAATCCATGAAAGTCGATATCAACCCCCGTAAATTTATCCACGAGTTCTTCAGATCCATTTTTTAAGACCTTGAATATTAGATTGCGATTATTTTCCTCTACTTTTTCCTCAACTTTGTTAGTAAATTTATCCTCGATAAGTTTTTTGATTTCCACTGACGTCTTCTGGATAAATGCAAAAAGCTCATCAATAACAACGTTGTATTTTTCTGCAGTCTTATTCAGAACAAAAAGAAACTCACGTTCATATACCGCAAAACCATTCTGCAGAGCTATTTTGCGCAAGCCATCCTTAATTGAGTCCGTCAATACACTGTTGTTGATATGAAAACCAAAGTGACAACGTTCTTGAATGGTATCTGCAACACAGATGTCATATCGATACTCGAGACCATAACGTTCGAAAAAAATATTTACATGATCAACCCTAGTCTCAATCTTAAATTCAGATACTGAGTTTTTAATGAACTTTTCTGAAATCAACTCACGAAGTTTAGTTGTTGCCTTCAGAAGAACGAGATTGTACCTTGAATTAACTTGCTGTAGCAAATTATTAGCCAAACTCCTTACTCTAGGATCATTTCCGCCATACTCAGAAAAAAGTTCAGAAAGCAAAACAAAGATGGGGAAATTTGTCTGATCGTAAAGATAATGATGCGTGGGCTGACAAATATTACTCCCGCGAAGGAGGAGAATATTCCCAACAACAGAAACAGATTCAGGATTTTTCTCATCCTGAATATTATTGATTTGCGCTACGTCGTAGTTATTTTTGGAATTATACAGAATAACAAAATTTGACTTGCGATTCTCTACGATTCGCTTAATATTAAAACGCTCAAATTTGTCGTTATTCTCAAGAGCATGAATTTCGGGATACCATGAATACTGATTCCACTTAGAAAGTATCGTTTGAGGGCAACACACAACCGCAGTTGACCCCTCTATTTCATTAGCCAAATAGAGCCCCGCATAACCTCCAGCAGAGGTCCCCATGAAAATAACCGATTCGTACCTCGCTGTCTCCTTAAGGTTTTTTAAGAACTCCGAAAGCAGCATCAGGTAAGAAGTATCTTTATCCCCAAAATACCAGCCTGTAACAGTTCTTTTTTGACCGGAACCCAATAATTTCTTATAGGTTGGATCCTCAATACACAACATATCTCCATCCAGGAACTTACACCAGGACCAAGCTTGAAATTGTGTTTTCGGTTCCGATCTTCCGCCTGCACTCAAGCCAACGTAGAGTTTTCTACTACGTTTTTGATGTGGAATGTACAACAACTCGAATACAGTTCCTTGCAATTCGAGGTTGATGACATTGGACATTTTACTATCGATTCCCGAGAAAATCGAATTGAAGTTTTCATTTCGGTATTTCGAAATTTTATCCAAAAGTAGCTTCTGATTCAACGTAATTGAATCAACAAGATCGTCTTTTGAAATGGTCTGGTTATTCTTCAACATTCTCAAATATCCTTGTAGTTTTCAGGAAAAATCTGTCTCTCAATTCCCTCAATAAAGATATGAAGAATTTTAATATGTAGTTCCTGAACTCTATCCGCCCATTGACCTGCCTGAGCTACAATGCAGACATCAGACAATGACTCCAACTGACTTCCCTCACGGCCAGTTAAAGTAATCACAGAAATTCCTTTTTCCTTCGCCTTTTCTGCGGCCTTAATGACATTACCGCTATTTCCTGAGGTGCTAATTGCAACAAGGCAATCTCCTTGTCGCATGTGAGATTCAACATACCTGGAAAATACATAGTCATAGCCAAAGTCGTTCGAGATACAGCTGAGGTGTGCGGCATCGGAGATGCACTCACCGGGCAAAGGTTCGCGATCCTTCCGGTATCTTCCCGTGAGTTCTTCGGCGAAATGCATAGCATCACACATAGAACCGCCATTGCCACAAGAAATGATTCGCCCGCCCTGCTTGATAGTCTTAACCAAAAGATCTATTGCGGTATGAATCTTTCTTATAGACTCCGGTTGTGCAATGAAGTTTTGAAGACTATAACTAGCTTCGGTAAGAGCATTGATGACGTAATCTGACATTATTTTCTCCTGATTTTCTCGATAGTTTTTGTTGTCGAGTTATTATGCTCGAACGACACGGTGACGGTCTTGGCGCCCCACGTCGCGGCAAGCTTTGCCTCGGGCAGGTCTTCGACGTTGTAGTCGCCTCCTTTCACGTAAATGTC
>ENA-UERU01000462-UERU01000462.1-human-gut-metagenome-genome-assembly--contig:-NODE-462-length-32850-cov-8.028255_pt1 | contig 32850 bp, 17 predicted proteins | sample MGYA00242988_ERZ507989 | MGnify/ENA primary metagenome ERZ507989 (study PRJEB26167, sample SAMN06115519) | human gut metagenome | host: Homo sapiens | place: China:Hunan | collected 2015-08-21 | study...
CGAGCCAGACGCTCCACGCCTATAATATAGCAAAAAGCAATTCTTTTTTTCATTTATTCCGGTTTTTAGCTAAAAGACAATAGTCGATTACAAATATACAATATAAATAAGACGTTGTCAAGTAAATCTGTTATTGGCAGAGTTAAATAATGAAAGAATGAATCTTTAAAAAGTTATGCATATCATTTATAAATGTCTTTATTCAAAGATATACCAATTAAATCCTTTTGCGGGTATTCTAATTTTCAACGAGATAGAATAGTCTCTGTCAACAGTATAGGTCCGGGCTTTGCCATCCTGTTCTTTTACCCGAACTTTATCATGCAAACCAGTATAGTATAATGGTACCCGAATAGTGCGTTCGATGTCAGTTAAAAGAGGGTTATACACAGCCAGAAAGCCTTTCTGTTGAATGTCAGGATTAACATGCAGGATACCATCCCAGTCTCTGCCATCAGGGCGACGTAAATGAACAATATCAGAATCTAGAATACGACGATATTTCTTATAAAAAGCGACCCAATGACTTACCATTTTGCGAGTATCCTCTGTATCATACAGTCGGGGACCTCGAAAACATGCCTGGACTCCCGCCCCGAATAGATTCTGCAAACGAATCTGGTAATGCTCCAAATGTTCGCAAAGAGGCTCAATAGTCGCAGCTTCCCCGCCTCCATGATATTGTGTAAGAGGAACAAACATAAAGCCCATAGTCGGAGTTTTCTGCCAAGTTCCATCATATATGTTTTGGCGTTCAATAATTTCCTGATATGCACGGGGCAACGACCAGTTTGTTTCTACATATCCCATTGGGGTTTTGTTGGAGCCATTGAGAAAATACCAATCGGGAACATTCAAATATATGCCCTGTTCACGACACCAACGATAAAAGTCCCGTATCACCTCCCATTGCTTCCATTGGGAATCCAAATAGCCGCGATGATGTTTGTGTTGTGTCGAAGCACAAGGATCTCCGGGATAAGAACCGTCATTCTCAAATACCCCCATACCCGTCTGCGTAAAGAATGAGCGTAACTTGCCAAAGTAAGTATCTCCCCATGAAGAAGCAAGACAAGGAGATTTTCCAAAGCGGCTTCCCTCTTCCCGTGTTGTAGCAGGTTTTCCTGTCTTTCTACTGATAGCGGCATCTTCCGTCTTGGCGCCTCTGCTTGCCAATAGCGAATATCCGCCGAGTGCTATACCTTTAGAGTGAGCATAAGCATTCAGACGTTTCATCATTTCCATATATTCCGGAGAATTGTTTTCTATATTAAACCCGCTGCCAAAAGTCATTATTACCATTTCAAAACCAACAGCGGCACATTGGTCTATGGCGGCCTTAACAGAAGCTTCATCCGAGCGGCGAACGTGCATAAAAATAGGATTCTCTTGAGTCCAGGGTGCCATCATTCTCCAAAAACGGCATTCCGCTAACCCGCGGCGTTCATTATCAGTGGCATCTCTCAGCATTTCAAAAGCTGTGCATGAACGGAAAGTCATTCCCGGAGTTATTTCATAATCAGGACCAATAGGCGGGCATACTTCTAAACGCGCCGGTTTGTACTGTCCGTAATACCGTATTCCGGTAGCTTCATATTCCGGATGGTCGAACACCCAACGGACTGCCGGATTGTCTTTCATCGCTTCCATATCACCTCCCATAGCATAATCAGTCACTACAAAGAGCTGTGTAAAGCGATCTATATATTCACGAGGCGCGTCAGTCTGTGCAGGAGATTTCCGATAATTACGAGTGTAAGTACCCGGTTCCTGAGCCAACATACGTATTTCATGCGGTTCACCATAGTGCACTTTGGGAGCTGTTTCCGTTAAAGCCAGTATTTCAGATTTAAAAGAATTCAGAACAATCGAAGATTTTCCTTGATTTTCAACTTCTATCTGTTTTGACAGGATAGGAGCCCCATCATATAGCTCATAGATCACTTTTACCGACACATTCCGTATCATTTCCGGTGCACGTGGGGCAGCTTTATATGTAAAAACAATCCGCTTGCCGGGAGCCGGCCATGGATTTTTGTTCGACAGCCATTCTTGTTTGGGACGATAGGGAAAACGTTCGATCGTTTCTCCCACTGTATGGCTCACATACGTGAATGCAGTGTCGCAACTTATCATATCCTCAATAAAATCGCTATTCAGAAAATTTTGAACCGGTTGTTTATAAAGCCCTCCTACCGGATATTCCATACCATTAATGGTCAATACAGCTTCCGGACGGATAGCACGCAGCTCCGCATTGCCATTCATCAAATTGTCAAATGCAATCGTTGCGACATTAGGAGATAATATGAATGTACGTGAGAGTAGCCCGTTACTAAGGCACAATTCTTTATCGGTAGTTGTCACTTTGGCTTGATAGGATGATCCGTCAATCAACCAATCTTTTTGAAGATTCAATGCAAGAGAATATTGTACTTGTAATGCACACAATATCACCAGGATGTGTTTTTTAAGGTGTTTCATATAACTCAATATATTAATAGATAAATTCAAACATAAGCAAAAATACAGGAGGTGCATAATTTATATACACACAAATATTGTAAAAAAGTACGGTTTTCAATCTACATGAACAAAATAAGCACATTTTATGGAGGATTTGAACACATTTCTACTAAAAAAGTCTATCGGCAGAATTAAATACACACAAAGTCAACTCCGCCAACCGGTCAAATAAATCAAGAATATGACTCTTTATCCCATTAACCTGTATGTTCAGAAAGCAAATCCGGTGCCCGCTAAAAGATTAATGAAGCTGTCAGTATCATAAAAAACGTGAGTTCTTTTCGTCCTCATATGAATTTATTTCGTATTTTTGCGTGGACATCCCCTTTTTTGATGTTCAGGAAGATTATTTGTTGTAAAAGCAAAGTGAAGATTGATTTATGAGTGACGAAATTAACGAGATACCGGAAGAACATTCAGACTACAAACCGGCGGACGCACGGGACGAAAACGTAAAACACCAGTTAACAGGCATGTATCAGAATTGGTTTCTGGACTACGCCTCATACGTTATTCTGGAACGTGCCGTACCCCATATCAACGACGGTTTGAAACCTGTGCAACGCCGTATCCTGCATTCTATGAAACGTCTGGACGACGGGCGATATAACAAAGTGGCAAATATTGTGGGACACACGATGCAGTTCCACCCTCACGGTGACGCTTCTATCGGCGACGCTCTGGTGCAACTCGGACAGAAAGATTTGCTAATCGACTGTCAGGGTAACTGGGGTAATATCCTTACGGGAGATGGTGCTGCCGCCCCTCGTTATATCGAGGCACGCCTTTCCAAGTTTGCACTGGATGTTGTCTTCAATCCCAAGACTACCGAATGGAAATTGTCTTATGACGGACGAAACAAGGAACCGGTCACTCTCCCTGTGAAATTCCCGTTATTGCTGGCGCAAGGAGTGGAAGGTATCGCCGTCGGGCTTTCTTCCAAGATACTGCCGCACAACTTCAACGAACTTTGCGATGCCTCTATCAACTACCTCCGTGGAGAAGAGTTCCAACTATATCCCGATTTCCAGACGGGTGGTTCTATCGACGTAGCCAAATACAACGACGGCGAACGTGGCGGAGCCGTAAAAGTACGTGCGAAAATCAACAAGCTGGACAACAAAACGCTTGCTATCACGGAAATCCCTTACGGAAAAACCACTTCATCCGTAATCGACTCTATCCTGAAAGCTGTTGACAAGGGAAAAATCAAAATCCGCAAGGTGGATGACAATACGGCTGCCAACGTAGAAATACTGGTACACCTCGCCCCCGGCACTTCGTCGGACAAAACGATTGATGCACTATACGCTTTCACCGACTGCGAAGTGAGTATCTCTCCCAACTGCTGCGTGATTGACGACAGCAAACCTCATTTCCTCACCGTCAGCAAAGTCCTGAAAAAATCGGCAGACAACACGCTGGATTTGCTGAAGCAGGAACTGGAAATCAAGAAAGGGGAAATCCTGGAAGCACTGCATTTCGCTTCCCTCGAAAAGATATTTATCGAAGAACGTATCTATAAAGACAAAGAGTTCGAGCAGTCCAAAGATATGGACGCTGCCTGCGAACACATCGACGAACGGCTGACCCCGTTCTATCCGAGCTTTATCCGTGAGGTGACCAAGGAGGATATCCTCAAACTAATGGAAATCAAAATGGGACGTATCCTGAAGTTCAACTCGGACAAAGCGGACGAACTCATTGCCCGGATGAAAGAGGATATTGCCGAAATTGACGACCACCTGGCGCACATCGTCGACTATACCGTCAACTGGTATCAGATGTTGAAGAACAAATACGGCAAGAACTTCCCTCGTCGTACCGAACTGCGTAACTTCGACACGATCGAAGCCGCCAAAGTGGTGGAAGCCAACGAAAAACTTTACATCAACCGCGAAGAAGGATTTATCGGAACAGCCTTGAAGAAGGACGAGTTCGTAGCCAACTGCTCGGATATAGACGACGTGATTGTCTTCTTCCGCGACGGGAAATATATCGTCACTCCGGTAGCCGACAAGAAATTTGTAGGCAAGAACATACTTTATGTCAATGTCTTCAAGAAGAATGACAAACGTACAATCTATAATGTCACCTACCGCGATGGCAAGGAAGGCACAACCTATATCAAGCGTTTTGCAGTCACTTCCGTTGTCCGCGACCGCGAATATGACGTCACGCAAGGGACACCGGATTCACGTATCACTTATTTCAGTGCCAATCCGAACGGGGAAGCCGAAATCATCAAGGTGACTTTAAAACCGAATCCGCGTGTGCGGCGTATCATCTTCGAGCGTGACTTTAGTGAGATCAGTATCAAGGGACGACAAGCACAGGGAGTTATCCTGACCCGCCTGCCGGTACACAAGATAGCCTTGAAACAGAAAGGCGGTTCCACACTCGGCGGACGTAAGGTATGGTTTGACCGTGATATCCTCCGTCTCAATTATGACGGACGCGGCGAATATCTGGGCGAGTTCCAGAGCGACGACACCATACTCGTTGTGCTGAACAACGGTGACTTTTACACCAGCAACTTCGACCTGAGCAATCACTACGAAGACAACGTAAGTATTGTCGAGAAATTCGACTCCAACAAGGTATGGACTGCCGCGCTATATGATGCCGACCAGCAGAATTACCCGTACCTGAAACGTTTCTGCTTCGAAGGTTCCAACCGTAAGCAGAACTATCTGGGCGAAAACAAGAATAACCGCCTCATCCTGCTGACCGACGAGTTTTATCCCCGCCTGGAAGTGATATTCGGCGGACACGACAGTTTCCGAGAACCATTGGAAATCGATGCGGACGAGTTTATTGCTGTCAAGGGATTCAAAGCTAAAGGTAAACGTATCACCACTTACACAGTGGAGACGATTAACGAGCTCGAACCGACCCGCTTCCCCGAACCGGAACAGGAACCGCAGGAAGAGGCAAGTGAAGAACCCGAAAATCTGGACCCGGACAGTGACAAAAGCGAAGGGGATATTATTGATGAAATCACCGGGCAGATGAAATTATTCTGATGAAGAAAAAACTAATATACTTGGGGCTGACAGGATGCATCCTGTTCGCCCTTTGCACAAAATTACAGGCACAGATTGATTCCCTGCAGACTCATCGTTATGTAACACGTGCCACCATGTACGGCATCGGTTTTACCAATGTGTTCGACACCTACCTGTCACCACAGGAATATAAGGGAATCGACTTCCGCATTTCCCGCGAAACAATCCGTATGACAAAGTTGTTCGACGGCAATGTTTCCGTACAGAATTTCTTTCAGGCAGATATCGGCTATACGCATAACCGTGCCGACAACAACAATACATTCTCCGGATTAGTCAACTGGAATTACGGCCTGCATTACCAGTTCCGTCTGACGGAGAACTTTAAATTACTGGCCGGAGGACTGATAGACGCCAACGGCGGCTTTGTCTACAATCTCCGTAACACGAACAATCCGGCTTCCGCAAGGGCATACGTCAATCTGGACGCTTCAGGAATGGCTATCTGGCATCTCAAAATCAAACGCTATCCAATGGTGTTGCGCTATCAAGTGAACCTTCCTGTCATGGGAGTTTTGTTCTCACCGCACTACGGGCAGTCTTATTACGAGATTTTCTCATTGGGCAATGCCGGCGGAGTGATTAAATTCACTTCTTTGCACAACCAGCCTTCCCTCCGGCAAATGCTCTCGATTGACCTGCCGATAGGATATACCAAGATGCGTTTCAGCTATCTGGCTGATTTGCAACAATACAAAGTAAACAATATCAAAACACATACCTACTCTCATGTATTCATGGTAGGATTTGTGAAAGACCTATACCGAATCCGAAATAAAAAAGGAACAGCCCCTCTGCCTTCATCGGTAAGGGCCTACTAAGAGAACGAAAGATTTAATGTTGAAATTTCAAAGAGCGATAGATAAGAAGAATGAAAAATAAGATTATACAATTACTTTTACTAATCTGCTGCCTGCCGGCGCTGACCGGTTGCATCAGGGAAGAAGAGTACGCCAATGATCCCGTAGGCAACTTCGAGCAACTATGGAAGATCATTGACGAACAGTATTGTTTTCTGGAGGCAAAAGGCATTGACTGGGATGCCGTACACGAAAAATACCGAAAACTGGTGGTACCGACCATGTCCAACGATGATTTGTTTGACCTTCTGAGTCAGATGTTATATACCCTGAAAGACGGGCACGTCAATCTTTCTTCCGCCAAACGCACTTCTTTCTATGATGAGTGGTATCAGGGGTATGATTGGAACTACCGGGAAGACATTCTTTACCAGACCTATCTGGGCAGTGCCAGCAGCGGTTACTACACAGCAGCCGGACTGAAATATAAGATATTCGACAATAATATAGGATATATCCGTTATGAGAGTTTCAGTGCAGGGGTAGGAAACGGTAATCTGGATGAGGTTCTTCTCTACCTGTCACCTTGCAACGGATTAATCATTGATGTACGCGACAACGGAGGGGGAAACTTGACAAACTCCACCCGTATCGCCGCCCGGTTCACCAACCAAAAGACGCTGACCGGATACATTCAGCACAAGACCGGACCGGGACATAATGATTTCTCCCAAATGGAACCGATTTATCTGGAACCGTCCAACAGTATCCGGTGGCAGAAAAAGGTAGTGATATTAACCAACCGTCGTTGTTACAGCGCAACAAACGATTTTGTCAATGCGATGCGCAGCATAGAAGATACAGAAATTATCCAGTTGGGCGACCGGACCGGAGGTGGTTCCGGTCTTCCGTTCTCGTCCGAACTGCCGAACGGTTGGAGCATCCGCTTCTCCGCCAGCCCGCATTTCGATAAGAACAAACAGCCGTTGGAAGAAGGTATCGCACCGGATGTTGCTATCAATATGTCTAAGGAAGACCAACTTGAGAACAAAGATACACTGATAGAAAAGGCATTTGAGATACTAAGCGAATAACTTTATTGCCGAATAATTTGTCAAATCAGAAAATCTTCCTATCTTTGCACCGCTAAACAAAAAAGCTACCTGCGGATGTGGCGTAATTGGTAGCCGCGCCAGACTTAGGATCTGGTGCCGTGAGGCGTGTAGGTTCGAGTCCTATCATCCGCACCAAAATAAACTAGAAAGCCTTCAAGATACATTCTTGGAGGCTTTTTAATTGCTTACAATATGAAGAAACATCAACTTTGCTGTATTGGTCACATCACATTAGATAAAGTAGTTACCCCTCAAAGCACTGTTTATATGCCGGGAGGAACCGCTTTTTACTGTTCACACGCCATTCGTCATTTCAATGATATCGACTATACACTGGTCACGGCAGTTGGTGCAACAGAAATGAACGTTGTAAAACAGCTGCGTAAGGTCGGCATTGACGTCACTGCATTGCCCAGCCGGCATTCCGTATATTTCGAGAACATCTACGGGACCAATCCCGATGACCGTACCCAACGTGTACTGGCAAAAGCTGATCCTTTCACCGCTTCCCAACTCCGTGAGATAGACGCGGAGATTTACCACCTCGGCTCCCTGCTGGCCGACGACTTCTCACTGGAAGTAATCAAGGAGCTTTCCCTAAAAGGATTGATTGCAGTAGACTCACAAGGTTACCTGCGTGAAGTACGTGACACTCATGTATATCCGACAGACTGGACCGACAAGCGGGAAGCCTTACGATATATCCATTTCCTGAAAGTCAACGAACACGAAATGGAAGTGCTGACCGGCCTTTCCGATCCTCACGAAGCCGCCCGGCGGTTGCATGAATGGGGAGTAAAAGAAGTGTTAGTTACATTGGGAAGCATGGGCTCACTTATTTTCAACGGGACGGACTTTTTCCGTATCCCGGCTTATAAGCCTGCGCAAGTGGTGGACGCGACAGGCTGCGGCGATACATATACAATCGGCTATCTGTATCAACGGGTATCCGGAACCGGCATTGAGGAGGCGGGGCGTTTCGCCGCTGCGATGTCGACACTGAAAATCGAGAAATCCGGTCCTTTCAACGGCAACAAAGAAGATGTCGTCCACTGCATAGAGACAGCGGAAGAAATGTTTTAAGGTCACTATTGCTATTTCACATCGGTTCCTTTTGTGTTAAAATCGGACATTCCTGTATTTTCCAAAATCTTTTTTGCCTTTCGTTTGTTCACTTTGTTACTTTCGCCAAATAGCGGCAGAAAAAGACTTCAACCTAAATAGTAACAAATGGAAAAATTTAATGCAATGAGGACTAGACTTTTACAACATCTTCAGAAGAAAACCACTTGGTTTAAGAGCATAGTGGCGCTCACTTGCTTATTGCTTACCTCTGCATCTGCCTTTGCACAAACAAAGACGGTGACGGGTACGGTAACAGACGCTGCCAATGAACCACTAATAGGCGCATCGGTGCTCGTACAAGGAACTTCCACCGGAACCATTACAGACATGGACGGTAAGTATTCAATCTCTGTCACCCCGGACGACGTACTGGCATTTTCCTATGTGGGAATGACCTCGCAGAGCGTCAAGGTCGGTGCGCAGACCGTTATCAACGTCACCCTGAAAGAAGATTCGCAAGTGCTAGCCGAAACGGTAGTTATCGGATATGGTAGTGCTAAGAAAAGGGACTTGACAGGTTCTATCACCAACATCAAAGGAGAAGAACTTGCCAACAAACCTGCCATGAACCCGCTTTCTTCCTTACAGGGAAAAGTGGCCGGCGTGCAAATCGTAAACTCCGGACGTGCCGGCTCCGACCCGGAAATTCGTATTCGCGGTACAAACTCTATCAACGGATATAAACCTTTGTATATCGTTGACGGACTATTCAACGATAACATCAACTTCCTCAACCCGGAGGATATCGAATCCATGGAGATTCTGAAAGACCCGTCTTCACTGGCGATCTTCGGTGTCCGTGGTGCTAACGGTGTGATTATCATCACCACCAAAAAAGCCAAAGAAGGACAAACACTGGTAAATATAAACACCTCCTTCGGCTTCAAGAAAGTAGTAGATAAGGTGAAGCTGGTAAACGGATCGCAATTCCGTGAGTTATACAGCGAGCAGCTCGCCAATCAGGAAGACGCCCCGTTCGACTTCACCGGCTGGAATGCAAATACCGACTGGCAGGATGAAATCTTCCAGACAGCTTTTATCACCAACAATAATATAAGCATTACGGGAGCTTCGCCCAAACATAGTTTCTATCTGGGCGTAGGTTACTCGTATGAACAGGGCAACATCGAACATGAGAAATTCAGCAAAGTGACGATTAATGCAAGTAACGACTACAAGATTACGGATTATCTGAAAGTCGGCTTCCAGTTCAACGGGGCACGTATGCTTCCCGCCGACTCCAAACAAGTACTGAATGCCCTCCGTGCCACCCCGATCGCTCCGGTATATAATGATGAATACGGACTATACAGTGCACTGCCGGAATTTCAGAAAGCACAGATCAACAATCCAATGGTAGACGTCAGTCTGAGAGCAAACACCACCAAAGCCGAGAACTACCGGGCGTCCGGTAATATCTACGGTGAAGTGGACTTCCTGAAACATTTCAACTTCAAAGCGATGTTCTCTATGGACTATGCTTCCAATAACGGACGGACATACCAGCCTATCGTCAAAGTGTACGACCCCACTGTCAGCGGGAATATAGCCACCTTGGGAACAGGCAAAACCGAGGTCAGCCAGTTCAAGGAAAATGAAACGAAAGTACAGAGTGACTATGTATTGACATATACGAACAGCTTCGACAATGGCAACCATAACCTGACTGCTACTGCAGGTTTCACGACTTATTACAATTCCCTGAGCCGCTTGGACGGAGCACGCAAACAAGGTGTAGGTCTGGTGATTCCCAACGATCCGGACAAATGGTTCGTGAGTATCGGTGATGCAGCCACTGCCACCAATGGAAGCACGCAGTGGGAACGCAGCACACTGTCCATGCTTGCACGTGTTATCTACAACTATAAAGGCAAATACCTGTTCAACGGTTCGTTCCGTCGCGACGGTTCTTCCGCTTTTTCTTATACGGGCAACGAATGGCAGAACTTCTTCTCTCTGGGAGGCGGCTGGCTGATGTCCGAAGAAGAATTCATGAAAGATATCAAATGGCTCGATATGTTGAAAATCAAGGCTTCTTACGGTACGCTGGGTAATCAGAACCTAGATAAAGCCTACCCTGCCGAGCCGTTACTGAGCAACGCTTATTCCGCCGTATTCGGCAAACCGTCTATCATCTATCCGGGCTATCAGCTTGCCTATCTGCCCAATCCGAATCTCCGTTGGGAAAAAGTGGAAGCTTGGGAAGCCGGATTTGAAACGAATCTTCTCCGCAACCGACTGCATTTTGAAGGTGTTTATTATATGAAGAATACGAAAGACCTGCTGGCCGAAGTTCCCGGTATTTCCGGAACAATTCCGGGGATAGGTAACTTGGGACAGATTCAGAATAAAGGAGTAGAAATGGCTGTGACCTGGCGCGACCAGATCGGCGAATGGGGATATTCTGTCAGTGCCAACCTGACCACCATCAAGAATGAAGTGAAGAGTCTGGTTCAGGAAGGATATTCTATCATCGCCGGAGACAAGCAGCAAAGTTATACAATGGCAGGCTATCCGATCGGTTACTTCTACGGTTATAAGGTAGAAGGCGTTTATCAGTCGCAAGCCGACATAGACGCATCGCCCAAGAACACGCTCGCCACCGTCACCCCCGGTGACTTGAAATTCGCAGATGTCGACGGAAACGGAGAAATTACTCCGGAAGACCGTACCATGATAGGTAATCCTACCCCGAAAGTAACTTACGGTTTCTCCCTCGGAGTGAACTACAAGAACTGGTCGTTGGGGATCGACATGATGGGACAAGGCGGTAACAAGATATTCCGCACGTGGGATAACTACAACTTCGCCCAGTTCAACTACCTCGAACAACGGCTGGACCGTTGGCACGGGGAAGGTACTTCCAATACCCAACCGTTGCTGAACTCCAAGCACTCTATCAACTACCTGAATTCGGATTATTACATCGAAAGCGGCAACTTCTTCCGTATCCGTAACGTACAACTTGCCTATGCATTCGACAAGAGCCTGCTTGCCAAAATCCGCCTGCAAGCCCTGAAAGTGTATGTCAACATACAAAACCTGAAAACATGGAAGCATAACACCGGATATACCCCGGAACTGGGAGGAACCGCCACCGCATTCGGCGTAGACAACGGAAGCTATCCCGTACCGGCAGTCTATACGTTCGGTATTAACCTGACATTCTAATGGCAAGATAGTAGCGTAGGGGCGAAAGAGGAGAAACCATGCAGGCCCCTTGCGAAACTTCAGCAACTTTAATCTTTAAAACTATAATTGTATGAAACTAGATAAATATATATTTTCAACCTTTATTGCTGCGGCCGCACTCACTTTGGGCAGTTGCAGTGACTTTCTGGACCGCAGTCCGCAAGGACAGTTTACAGAAGACGATAATCCCAATGCGTTGGTCAACGGTAAAATCTACAATGTCTACACGATGATGCGTAGCTACGATATCACCGCAGGCACTACCGCCCTCGCTATCCACTGTCTCCGTTCCGAAGACGAAGAAAAGGGAAGTATTGCCAGTGACGGGTCGGATGTAGCCGAGATGTATGACGACTTCAAATACACGGCCTCCAATGGTCTGCTAGGTGCTTATTGGGGAAAGAACTACGCCGTTATCTATCAGTGTAACGACATCCTCGACGCCATTGCCGAGAAAGAAACTGCCGGACAGACCGAAGCCGAAGACATCATCAACAAAGGTGAAGCCTCTTTCTTCCGTGCCTATTGCTACTTCAACCTGGTAAGGGCATTCGGCGAAGTCCCTCTGGTGACTTACAAGATCAACGACGCTTCGGAAGCCAACATTCCGAAAACCACCGTCGATAAAATCTACGAGCAGATTGATGCCGACCTGAAAACCGCCGAGGAGTCACTGCCGGAAACATGGAGTACCGAGTACCTGGGACGACTGACATGGGGAGCCGCCCGTTCTTTGCACGCACGTACATATATGATGCGTAACGACTGGAACAATATGTACACTGCCTCCACCGACGTCATCAAGAAAGGGCTCTACAACCTGAGAACTCCGTATAATGAAATCTTCACCGATGATGGCGAAAATAGCGGCGGTTCTATCTTCGAACTGCAATGTACCGCTACTGCCGCCCTTCCTCAAAGCGATATTATCGGCAGCCAATTCTGCGAAGTGCAAGGTGTGCGCGGAGCGGATCAATGGGACTTGGGCTGGGGCTGGCACATGGCAACCGAACTTATGGCGCAAGCCTACGAACCGGGCGACCCGCGCAAGAACGCCACCCTGCTTTACTTCCGCAGATCGGACAGCGAACCGATTACTCCGGAAAATACCAATGAGCCTTACGGCGAATCTCCCGTCTCTCCGGCAATAGGTGCTTACTTCAACAAGAAAGCCTATACCGACCCTGCCCTGCGTAAAGAATATACCAATAAAGGATATTGGGTGAACATCCGCCTGATCCGTTATGCAGATGTCTTGCTCATGGGAGCCGAATCCGCCAACGAGAAGGGTATCTCCGGTGAGGCAATCGACTACCTGGAACAAGTACGTGCACGTGCCAGAGGCACCAACACCAACATTCTTCCCAAAGTGACCACTACCGACCAGGGAGAACTGCGTGAAGCTATCCGCCACGAACGCCGTGTGGAACTGGGACTTGAGTTCGACCGTTTCTACGACCTCGTCCGCTGGGGCATTGCAAAAGAAGTATTGCAAGCTGCCGGCAAGAATTATCAGGACAAGAACGCTTTACTTCCATTGCCTCAGACTGAAATAGACAAGTCCAAAGGGGTACTGGTGCAAAATCCCGATTACCAATAAAACAAAATAGAATATAATAATATGATATACAAGAAACTAAGTTTATTAATCCTGTTCTTTGCGACAGGACTCCTGACCGCATCCGCTCAGAAGTCGCCACAAGACATGGATCGTTTCATCGACGCATTGATGAAAAAAATGACCACCGAAGAAAAGATCGGTCAGTTGAACCTTCCCGTCACGGGAGAGATTACTACCGGACAAGCCAAGAGCAGCGACATCGCCGGCAAAATCAAGAAAGGCGAAGTGGGAGGACTGTTCAACCTGAAAGGGGTGGAGAAAATACGTGAGGTACAGAAACAGGCTGTGGAAGAGTCACGCCTCGGCATTCCGTTGTTGTTCGGCATGGACGTGATCCATGGATACGAAACGATGTTCCCTATCCCTCTCGGACTCTCCTGTACATGGGATATGGCGGCTATCGAAGAATCCGCCCGCATTGCAGCCGTAGAAGCCAGCGCCGACGGTATCTCATGGACGTTCAGCCCAATGGTGGATATTTCGCGCGACCCGCGTTGGGGACGTGTATCCGAAGGTAACGGTGAAGACCCGTTTCTGGGAGCTATGATTGCCGAAGCCATGGTGCGCGGCTATCAGGGCAAAGATATGAAACGCAATGACGAAATCATGGCTTGCGTAAAGCACTTCGCCCTGTACGGAGCAAGTGAAGCCGGACGTGACTACAATACGGTGGACATGAGCCGCCAACGGATGTTCAACGACTATATGCTGCCTTACGAAGCCGCCGTTGAAGCAGGCGTAGGCAGTGTCATGGCATCATTCAACGAGGTGGACGGCATTCCGGCCACTGCCAACAAATGGTTAATGACGGACATCCTGCGCGGTCAGTGGGGATTCAACGGATTTGTAGTCACCGACTATACCGGTATTTCCGAAATGATAGACCACGGTATCGGCGACCTCCAGACGGTAACGGCACGTGCCATCAACGCCGGAGTGGATATGGATATGGTCAGCGAAGGTTTTGTTGGTACTCTGAAAAAATCCATTCAGGAAGGCAAGGTTTCTATGGAAACATTGAACACCGCCTGCCGCCGCATCCTGGTAGCGAAATACAAACTGGGGTTGTTCGACAACCCGTATAAATATTGCGACCCGAAACGTCCGGCACGTGACATCTTTACGAAGGCACACCGCGACGCTGCCCGCAGAATTGCGGCAGAAAGTTTCGTCCTGCTCAAGAACGACAGCCCCGACGGAAATCCGAACGGCAATCCTCTGCTGCCTTTTAATCCTAAAGGCAACATCGCCGTGATAGGCCCGCTAGCCAACAGCCGTGCCAATATGCCCGGAACATGGAGCGTAGCCGCCGTGCTCGACCGTTGCCCATCACTGGTGGAAGGCTTGAAAGAGATGACTGCCGGAAAAGCGAATATCATGTATGCCAAAGGCAGCAACCTGATTAGTGACGCCGCCTACGAAGAACGCGCCACCATGTTCGGCCGTTCACTGAACCGCGACAACCGGACCGACCAGCAATTGCTGGACGAAGCCTTGAATGTAGCCCGCCGCTCGGACATCATCATCGCAGCCTTGGGCGAATCGTCAGAAATGAGCGGGGAAAGCAGCAGCCGCACCAACTTGGACCTCCCCGACGTACAACAAAACCTGTTGAAAGAATTACTGAAAACCGGAAAGCCGGTAGTACTGGTGTTATTCACCGGTCGTCCGCTTACGCTAAACTGGGAACAGGAACACGTGCCCGCTATTCTGAATGTATGGTTCGGAGGCAGCGAAGCGGCCTACGCTATCGGCGACGCCCTCTTCGGTTATGTCAACCCGGGCGGCAAACTGACGATGACTTTCCCGAAGAACGTCGGACAGATCCCTCTTTATTATGCGCATAAGAACACCGGACGCCCGTTGGGACAGGGTAAATGGTTCGAGAAGTTCCGCAGCAACTATCTCGATGTGGATAACGAGCCACTCTATCCATTCGGTTACGGACTTTCTTATACCACTTTCTCTTACAGCGATATCGACTTGAGCCATTCCAGCATGGACATGAACGGCTCGCTGACCGCAGCAGTGACAGTCACCAACACGGGTACATGGCCCGGTTCGGAGGTAGTGCAGCTTTATATCCGCGACGTCGTCGGCAGCAGTACCCGTCCGGTGAAAGAGCTGAAAGGTTTTCAGAAGATATTTCTCGAACCGGGTGAAATGAAGATTGTCCGTTTCAAGATTGCTCCGGAAATGTTGCGATATTACAATTATGACCTGCAACTGGTAGCGGAGCCGGGAGATTTCGAAGTGATGATCGGCACCAACAGCCGGGATGTGAAAACAGCAAGATTCACTTTGAACTAAAGTAACCGTGAAAAGTCGGTAGTAACTCAATTCTCCTCCTTCGGGAAGGAGGAGTACCCGTAGGGGGAGGTGGTAGGTGAATGCGTAAGTCTATTATTATCAGCATTGTGCATCCACCTACCACCCCGGCTTTCAGCCACCCCTCCTTCCCCGAAGGAGGGGAATGAAGATACAACCGCCTCTTGCCCCTTTTACAAACCAAACTTACCTTTTACAAACCAAACTTAATAGTATCAGTTATGAAAAATAAACATCATAGAAGAATCACAACAGGAAGCCTACTCCCTCTCATGCTACTGTTTCTATCCACCCTTACCCTGACCTTCCAAAGTTGTAAGGGAAAAAGCAGCAGCAACCTCACCGCCGCCACCGACTCACTATCGGATGACGCCTTAATGGATACCGTTCAGCGAAGGACTTTCCTTTATTTCTGGGAAGGTGCAGAACCCAACAGCGGTCTTGCCCCCGAACGTTATCACGTAGACGGCGTATATCCGCAGAATGATGCCAACGTGGTCACCTCCGGCGGCAGCGGCTTCGGCATCATGGCTATCCTTGCCGGTATAGACCGCGGCTACGTCACCCGCGAAGAAGGATTGGCACGCATGGAACGTATCGTCTCCTTCCTCGAAAAGGCCGACCGTTTTCACGGAGCTTACCCACACTGGTGGTATGGTGATACCGGAAAAGTGAAGCCGTTCGGTCAGAAAGACAACGGCGGCGACCTCGTAGAAACCGCCTTCCTGATGCAGGGTCTTCTAGCCGTGCACCAATACTACGCAAACGGTAATGACAAAGAAAAGGCCATAGCCCAACGTATCGACCGCCTCTGGCGGGAGGTAGACTGGGACTGGTATCGCAAAGGCGGACAAAACGTTCTTTATTGGCATTGGAGTCCTACTTACGGCTGGGAAATGGATTTCCCCATACATGGCTACAACGAATGCATGATTATGTATATCCTTGCCGCCGCTTCACCGACGCACGGAGTACCTGCCGCTGTCTATCATGACGGTTGGGCACAGAACGGAGCGATTGTTTCCCCGCACAAGGTGGAAGGTATAGAATTACATCTCCGCTACCAGGGCACGGAAGCCGGACCGCTTTTCTGGGCACAATATTCTTTCCTCGGCCTCGACCCCGTCGGACTGAAAGACGAATACTGTCCCAGCTACTTCCACGAAATGCGTAACCTGACGCTAGTCAACCGCGCCTACTGTATCCGCAACCCCAAACACTATAAAGGTTTCGGGCCGGACTGCTGGGGGCTGACCGCCAGTTACTCCGTCGACGGATACGCCGCCCACTCGCCGAACGAGCAGGACGACAAAGGGGTCATCTCCCCCACCGCCGCACTTTCGTCTATCGTCTACACCCCGGAATATTCTCTGCAAGTGATGCGCCATCTATATAATATGGGAGACAAAGTATTCGGTCCTTTCGGATTCTACGACGCTTTCAGCGAAACGGACAACTGGTATCCGCAACGCTATCTGGCTATCGACCAAGGACCTATCGCCGTCATGATCGAGAATTACCGGACAGGCCTGTTATGGAAACTCTTTATGAGCCACCCCGACGTACAAGCCGGATTGACGAAACTCGGTTTTAATACCAACAAACAGGATGTGAGACAACAATAAGGAATCACGGTCGGTGGAAGTGGTCTTACTGACCACCTCCGCCACCGGCGTTTCCTCCGCCTCCGCCGCCTTTCACATCATCATTGCTAATGCTTCGGGCAGCTTTCTTCACGCTGGCTTTCAGTTCTCCGATCCGGTAGCTGACACTGACTCCAAAGCTACGGCTCGGCCATTTGCTGCTGCTCTTTGACACGAAGTTGGCTCCTTCCGTATGGTTGTTGTAGCTCCTGTATTTTTCAAAGATGTTATTACAATATAAGTTCACAGACAAACGGTCCTCTTTCAGGAACGAGCGGTTCAGGCTAAGACCGTAATATTGATAACCGGACCCCTTTCCTTGCAGACTGATATACGGCGTACTTCCACCGCCATTCAGGCTCAACCGCAACTTCAAAGGAAGCGTGTGCTGGATACCCCCGTAGAAAGAACCGTTCCATCCATAGTTGTGCAATCCCTGCGCCTCACTTTTCATATCTGTATAACTTCCGCGTCCGTTCACATAAATACGTGTTTTCGGAGAAGCATTCCAGTTCAGATAAAGGGAAAGACCGGTATTCCGGTTCTTGCCTATATTATCATAGGTGCTGTATAAAGCCCCTTGCGGTGCTATATGACCTCCGCCAAAGTCTTCCCCGTCCTCGGCAGTAATCAAACGGCTGATTCTCTCGATTCCATTATTATTAAAGGAGTGACGCAACGAGACATTCACGTTAAACTTAGCACTGAAACTGCTGTAAGCCACATCGAACGCATGACTTTTCTCACTCTTCAAATCCGGATTACCCTGACTGATAAACATCGGGTTCTGATCGTCAAAATAAGGGTTCAGGTTCCAGATACCCGGACGCCAGATACGCATATTATAACCGGCACGTATGTTCTGCGTTTTGCCGATCTTCATCCCCAAAGAGACGGAAGGCACCAAGTCACTGAAATTGGTATGGAAATTCTCTCCCGGACCGACAATATATTTCACCCGTTGTATGGTCTGTTCGTAGCGGAGGCCCGGTTTGAAAGTAAAGTCCTTATATCTCAACGTATATCCGGCATAGGCGGACAGGATATGGTTCAAATGACGGTAATCGCTGCTGCGGTCCTCGTTGTATGCATAATCATTGCTGCCTCCTGCTGCCTCGTAAAACTTATTATCACTGGAGTTCCGCCGGAAGATATACTTCACGCCGGTTTCAATCGTATGCAATTTGCCGATCGGTGTCGTATAATCCACCTGAAAGGTCTGTTCCATAGTATTCGTCTTACCGTCCGAATGGTAATTGTACAACTTCAGATTTTCTATCAGTTCATCTTTTCTTTCATCCGGAAGAATATCGAGATAAGTGCTATAAGAATCACTCGTCTGAGGTTGTGTGTTCACCTTATAAGAAAGCGTAATCATCCGTTGTTTGTTCTTCTTGGAAGTACGCTGATAATCAACGTTTCCATTTATGGAGAACCACGAACTTTTTCCATGATTGTCCGTCCGGTAGCTATAAGCAACATCCTCGTAATTTGCTCCGTACATCACGGTACTACCGTCGCTGTTACTCTTATTACTGCTGCCATACATCCCGAAAGCCACCGTCAGCAACCGTAACGTATCAATCTCGTAACTCGCCTCAAGATTCCCGTACTGGAAATTCCCCTTTGACTTGGAACTGCTGCCGGACTCAAGATATTTCTCCGTATCCGACTCAAAGTTCTCACGATAACTGTCCGAATAGCCACGCGGGCTGTTATTATAATTAAAGTTATAATTGGCGGAAAGAGTTAGTTTCCCCTGTTTCACCATTGCATAAGCACCGGTACCTGCCCCGTTATTGTTCGCGCTTCCACGGAAAGTAGCCGTATATCCTTCAAATCCGCTGCCCACTGTCACGATATTCAGGATACCGCCCACTCCTTCCGCATCATATTTAGCTCCCGGTGAAGTGATAACCTCAATATATTTAATCGAATTGGCAGGCATACTTTTCAACACTTCCTTCGGGTTATTGCTCATCATGTTATTGGGTTTTCCGTTCACGTGTACCTTGAAACTGCTGCTTCCGTTCACCTGTATATTATCTTCCCCGTCCACCGTCACCAAAGGAACTTTACGCAACATTTCCAATATACTGTTGGACTTGGAATCGGGGTCATCCTCAATATTATACTCTATCTTATCGACATCTACCTTTACCAGAGGCTTTTGTGCCACGACTTCCACCCCTTTCAGCTCATTGTTGGCTTCCGCCGAGAGCATTGTTCCCAAATCGACCACTTTAGTTGACGATTTCAACGTAAATTCCTTCACCACAGGCGCTTTACCTATCGAAGAAATACTGATTACATAATCTCCTGCCGGCACATTCAGCTTCTCCTGAAATTTACCGTTCGCACCGGTCACCGCCATTTTCAGCGCTTTCTCCGGAGCATTTTTCTTTGTAATTCTGATTGTAGCATACGGTTCCCCTTCCTGCGTCAAAGAATCCAGAAGCACACCTTTGATTGTATAAGAAGGAGCCACGGATTTTTGCGCCCACCCCGCCACAGATGTAGTGAACACGAATAGTAATAGTAGCAACAGTCTGTGTTTCATAACTAGAATGATTTAGTTCTTATTTTATTAGACGTGCAACATTTCGGAATGTTGCAAATTTGGGGGATAAAAGTAGGTGGTTTCCCAACAGTTACGAAACATTCGGAGTTAAGAAAGTAAAAAGAATAGATAAAAAATATTATACGCTCTATTTATTTCAGCCTCGTCCAATGCTTCACGCCTGACAACAACTGCTTCAAATTGTTCCATAATCTATCTACCCAACTGATATGAAAAAGCTTTTCGTATTTCGTAAGCACCTTCGCACAGTCCTGCATCCGTTCGCCTTGTCTTTTCATGGCTATCTGTATCTCATTCATTCGAGCGATTTTTTCCCTCTGCAACAGCAGTTCCTTATCCTGAGCACCTATAATTTCGGCAAGTAGAAATATGGAAATAAATACAAGAAATTCCGTATATTCCAACTACTCTCTACAAAGGGAAAAATGCAAATTCTCTTTCAACCTATCACCACCCTTCTGAAACCCTTTACAGATCGTACTTACAGAACGGTGATAGGTTGTCAGTAACCTATCACCTTACCTATCACCTATCACCGCCCAATTTGATAAATGCCTCTTGTAAACAAGAGTACCACTCAGAGGTAACTTCCGTTTCATGCCTTGTTACAATTTGTTTCAAGGCGAAGAAACTTTAGTTTCAAGCTGCCGGAACTAAAGTTTCAAGCTATTGAAACCAGAGTTTCAAGGTGCAGAAACTAGAGTTTCTCACCGATGAAACCGATCGTTTCCCCGTATGGAACAGGCAGCAAAAAGGCATATAAAACTTAACCAAGTTTTAGTGATAAATAAATACGAAAGAGTTTGCCCGACCGGATTATAAAGCCTACCTTTATCAGCCTTTAATAAAAAAGGAATAAATAATAAACACACTTGACATGAAACTTACTTTGATGCGGGACAACGGCGGGACATTAACCATGCGAACGCTAGATATTACCCTACAAATAGAAGCGATGAAGCATGAAACGAAAGCCCGCCCGATCAGTAATCTACGGACAAGCATACGTCACGCATCACCGGACTGCAAACTAGAAGAAGCGCAAAAACTGACGAAAGTCATCCCTGCCGCCAACTTCCGCAAAACAACCAACGGGACGCAAATGACCGCATACAACGGCATCGTGCAAATAGAAGTAAACCACCTGGCAAACAGGACGGAAGTAAACCGCGTGAAACAGGAAGCGGCAGAACTTACCCAAACCCTCGCAGCCTTCATGGGTTCCAGCGGACACTCCGTAAAAATATGGCTGCGTTTCACACGCCCGGACAAATCACTACCCAAAAGCCGGGAAGAAGCGGAAATATTCCAAGCTCACGCTTACAGAAAAGCCGTCGGCTTGTGTCAACCAGCACTCTCCTATGCCATCGAACTTAAAAAACCGACATTGGATCAATTCTGCCGGCAAACCTACGATCCGGAACTTTATTACAATCCCGACTCTACCGTCATTTATATGCGCCAACCATTAGAAATGCCGTCGGACACCACCTACAAAGAAACCGTGCAAGCGGAAAACTCCCCATTCAAACGGCTGATTCCGGGATACGACAGTTTCGACACCTTATCCGCCCTCTTCGAGGTCGCCCTGAATAAGGCTTACCGTTCATTAAGCGAACTTCATCCCAACGTACATCTCCATTCGGACGATGACCTCAAGCCTCTCTTGGTCCAACTTGCAGAAAACTGCTTTCAGTCGGGCATACCGGAAGAGGAAACCGCCCGTTGGGCCATTGCACACTTCTACACCCAAAAGAAGGAATTCCTGATCCGCCAAACCGTACAAAATGTATACCTGAACGCCAAAGGTTTCGGGAAAAAATCCCCCTTATCAGCCGAACAGGAACTGGAACTCCGGACAGAAGAATTTATGCAACGCCGATACGAGTTTCGTTACAACACGATGACAACCGTCACCGAATATCGCGAACGAAACACGTTCTGTTTTTGCTTCCGTCCGGTCACCAACCGCACGCGCAACAGCATCGCCATGAACGCACGACTCGAAGGACTCAACCTTTGGGACAGGGATGTTGCCCGTTATCTGGACTCCGACCGTATTCCGGTTTTCAACCCTATCGAAGATTTCCTTTTCGGCGTGGATATCCGTTGGGACGGTCGCGACCGCATCCGCGAGCTTGCTTCCCGTGTTCCTTGCAACAACATCCACTGGCCTGATCTGTTTTATCGCTGGTTCCTGAATATGGTGGCTCATTGGCGCCACACTGACCGCAACTACGCAAATTGCACGGTACCGTTGTTAGTCGGTCCGCAAGCTTACCGGAAATCCACTTTCTGCCGGAATCTGCTACCGACCGAATTGCAACCCTACTACACCGACCGCATTGACTTCAGCAACAAAAGGGATGCCGAACTATCTCTCAACCGTTTCGCACTCATCAACATGGACGAGTTCGACCAAAACAGGGAGAGTCAACAGGCTTTCCTGAAACATATCATTCAAAAACCGGTAGTCAACACCCGCCGTCCTCACGGTGTAGCGACACAGGAGTTGCGCCGCTATGCCTCATTCATCGGCACGAGCAATCACAAGGATTTACTGACCGACACTTCCGGCAGCCGACGTTATATCGTCATCGCCGTAACCGGTCCGATCGATTGTTCTCCTATCGACTATGAACAACTTTACGCGCAAGCCATACACGATATTTACAAAGGAGAACGTTATTGGTTCAATGCCGAAGATGAAAAGGTTATGACCGAAAGCAATCAGGAGTTTCAAGTGATCCCCATTGCAGAGCAATTATTCCACCAATATTTCCGAGCTGCCCGGGAAGATGAGGAAGAATACGAGTTACTTCTCGCCATCGAGATACTGGAACAGGTGCAACATGATAGTAGAATCCGCGTTTCCAATTGCAACATTATCCAGTTTGGAAGAATATTGCAGAGGAATCAAGTGCCTTCCATACACGCCAAGCGCGGCAATGTCTATAAAGTTGTCCGAATCAAGCCGAAAAGAGCATAAATATACAATTATCGGTACGGTGACAGGTGAAGGATACGGTGATAGGTTAACGACAACCTATCACCGTTCTGTAAGTACGATCTGTAAAGGGTTTCAGAAGGGTGGTGATAGGTTGAAAGAGGAATTGGAAAAATCAATAGGAATTGCGAACAGTGCCCAATAGTCACTATTCTTCAGCAATGACCCAGTCTCCGATAGTTCTTGTCGTACTGTCGAAGTTGACTCCTATCTTTACAACACTTCGATGATCCGGCTGATAAGGTATAGCATATCCTTTACTGTTTATTTGTTCCAACGCTTCTTCCGGTGTACCATCTACCTTGAACTCAAAGACATAAATAGCATCATGTAATTTTACAACTACGTCAGCCCGTCCGATAGCACTTTTTACTTCCACATCCACGTATTGGCCCATCAAGCGGAATAAAAGATAGAAGATAGTCTGATAATGTTTTTCCTGCTTATTCTCCAGATCATTGGGAATCGAAGCGAAGAAAGCCCTTATTCTCTCCAGACATTCAACCAGTTTTCCAGCACGCAAGTCTTTGATAAAAGAAACCACATAAAACGTATTTTCACGTGCCGGCAAATGTACGTAGGCGGGCATAAGAGACTCGATAAATCCTTTCCGCACTTCTTTGTTGGGATAAGCCAAAGTATAAAGTTGGAATTCCGAATCGTAGCCCTTGATAGTAAGATAGCCACTTTGATAAAGCACAGGGAGAGGATCAGTGATAACACTTGTAGGAGCATCAAACTGTTCGGCAGTAGCCGTAGTCCCATCCAATTCGCGGATATCGAAATTACTCTGCTGCAATATGTTTATCAAGAAAGTAGGTGTTCCGGTAGAAAACCAGAAATTAGCATACTTTTTTTGAGCAAATGCGTTGAACAAGCTAAATGGATTGTAAATATCTTCACTATGTTCACTAAAATGATACCCGTCATACTGCTGTTTCAAGTGCAAACAGGCCTCCTCATAGGTTTCGCCATTAGCCTGTGCCATCATCTCAATATCTGCTTTCAGTTGCGTACGTAATTCCTGTTCGGTAATACCACAAATTGCGCTATAATCATCCCGCATGCTGATATTCTGCAAATTATTCAGTTCACTGAAAATACTCATTTGACTGAATTTGCTGATTCCCGTCAAGAAAAGGAAACGAAGATATTCTCCTTGTGCCTTTAAAGGACTAAAGAATTTCCGCATTTCTTCACGTAATTCATTTTGCAGTTCCGGCAAATGGTTACTGTCTAATAAAGGTGCATCATATTCGTCAATAAGCACTACTACCTGCAAACCGGTTTGCTGATATGCTCTTTTTATTATCCCGGAAAAACGGGCTGCATAGCCCTCCTCTTCCGGAGCGCTCCCATAAATTCGCTCCCACTCACAAAGTTGAAGATTCAAACGTTCGTTCAGATCAGCCATAGTGGTATATTTCGTCATGCTGAAATCTATGTGCAGCACCGGATAGACATTCCATTCTTTCTCCAAACGTTCCATTGCCAATCCTTGGAACAAGTCTTTTCTTCCCCGAAAATAAGCGTCCAAAGTGGAAACCAGCAAACTTTTCCCGAAGCGGCGGGGACGACTTAAAAAATAAACCTTATTGGTATTAGCCAACCGATATATCAACTCCGTCTTGTCAACGTATACGTTGTTATTATTACGCAAGTCTTCAAAACTCTGTATCCCTATCGGGTATATTCTAAAAGTATTATTCATAATGCCTATCCTCTTTAAAATGAAATATAGACAAATATAGGTATTAAAAGACAAACATCAAACAGTACTATACATTTTCTCAAATCTTATCGGCATTTACAACCATAAGACAGGAAGGACACCCGACTATTATCTCATAACAATACCCGAACCATTGCTATTATTTTACATAAGCACACATTTATATTCCTACAGAGTTGTAAAAAGCAGTTATTCTTTTTAGTATTATTACAAACCTTCCTATTTATTTTTTTATTTTTTATTAACCCCTACATACTGTTACACTCCTTAACAGTATCAACTTGTAAAGCTGTAACTCAAATTTAACCTTATTGTAACACAAAAATAGTGGCACAAAGCTTTGTTAGTTTCGTAAAATAAAATATCTTTGTTTGCTAATTACTTAAATCGAAACGTATGATAACAAACAATTCACAAGAAATATTAACTATTTATTTAAAAACGCTAATGAAAAATCTAACTTTTCTCAAACTGTTCGTTACGACGATGTTTGTAATGGCTACAGCATTATTTGCAGGTTGCGTTGACGATAACGACGACACTGAAGCTCCACGTTTGGAGGTTTCTCCAAAAACGTTAGTATTTGATACCGACGGAACCCCGGTAGAGGGAAGTCAATCTTATTTTGAAATTTCAGCAAACCGCCACTGGACAGCAACTGTACTGGACGATAAAACCTGGGTGACACTTTCCAAAATGGAAGGTGACGGTTCTGACAAAGTTCAGGTGAGTATCCCCGAAGGTATTACAGACGAAGCGAAAGTCCTGATTCAGATTTCTAACAAGGTAGGAGTGCTGATGAAAGAGGAAGTTACGATTAGAAGCGGAAACATTGTTCCGGAAGTTGCTATTTATAAAGAAACATTCGGAACTGCAGAACAAATAGATAAACAATGGCCTCTGGTCGCTGACTTCAATGGTTGGGTCAAATCAGGGGAAGGTTCAACCAATGTAAGTTATGAAAGCTCAGGCAATGTATCTTTACGCGAATCCGGAAAACTAAGTGCAGGATATGAAGGTGCTTCCGGTAATGCCAAAGTGTTCTTTGGAACTAAGAGCCCAATCTTCATAATTAAAGAGATTACATTGAAGCCTGACCAGACAAACCTCAAGCTAGGATTTGGAGCAAGCTATTCCAAGAGTATAAACGGAGGAAATTATGACAATACATTTAAGCCCGAAAGTTTCCATTTCTACCTAAGTAAGGATGGCATAACTTGGTCAAGCGCTATCCAATATGATTACAAGCAGGCAGACGAATTCTGGGTTTATGTAACTTCTAACTTTACACTGAAACAAGCAGTGAATACTCTTTATATTAAGTTTGCTGCGGATATTGAGTCAGGTTTTGCAATAGATGATGTAAAACTCTCCACCGGCAATGGCGGACAAGAAATTGATTTAGGTGGCGGTAGCGAACCGGAAGAACCTGCAACAGAAATTACAATCCCAGCCATTATTGAGATGATGTCTACTGAAGGAACTGTTATTGATGCCAATGCCGATCGCTACTTTGAAGCGGTTGTACAAAATGATATTGAAAACGGGAATTATGTAAATAAGAACCTCGTTCTTGCAACAAAAAATGCTACAACAAGCGGAAATGGCGTTATGCTATACGGAAACCTTGCTGATCCAAAGGAACTTGGAGTCACAAAAGGAGACATAGTTAAAGTTACTCTTAAAAAAGGACTCGCAAAAGCTCAACTTTATAATAAACTTTATGAAGTGACTGGAGGGCAGAATGACGTTTGGGCAACTATAGAAAAAACTGGCAATAAAGCTACTATTAACCCAATTACAATCGAAGCAACTCAGTTGCTAGATTATCAAAGTATGACTGTCAAAATAGAGAATGCAAATCCTAAAGTATCAGGAGTATGGGGTGTGGCCCCAGGAACCGTCATATTTACTGCTGCAGGAACCGACTTTACTGTATTTACAAAAACAGGTGCCACTGGATTCGTAAACCAACCATTCAAGCCAGTAGATAATGGTGGAACTGTAACAGGAGTAGTTACTTTATATAATGGTAATCCCCAACTTGCACCACAAAGTTTAGATGATGTCGCAGCATTCAAATCCACAGATCCAACTATTGTTTCAGCCAATCCTAAATCAATAGACTTCCCTAATGAAGGAGGTGCTGAAGATATAGAAGTTACAGTTCTAAAGTCTGGAGATAAAACATTGCAGATAAACGGATTATCAAATCCTTTATCTGCAAAGATTGAAGGGACTAAAATTACAGTTACTGCAGCAGCTAATCCAAAGAATAGTGTAGAATCACAAACTTTGAAAATATCAATAGAGGGAGGTAATGAAATAGAAGTACCCATTACAATCGCAGCTAAACCTTCCGGAAATGAGACTATTATCAATTTGGATTTAACAACAGCCGATAATTACCCAGACAATTTTCCTGTTGGTTCCAAAGAAAAGAAAACAGAAGCAGCTCTATTCAAATTTGGAGAATATGAATATACAGTCTCACCTTCCACTTCCGGAGGATATTATCAAATAGCAAATAGTGGCAAAGTTTATATCTTTTTTGGGAAAAAAGAAGCATATATTGAACTTCCTTCTATTCCAAATAAAAAATTGACTAAAGTCACACTCACAAGTCATACTGGAGCTGCTAAAGCTACTAAAGTAGGAATTACAGATACAAATAATAATATAGTAAAAGGTGGGGAGGCCATTGCTAAAGATGAAAACCATGTATTTACATACAATTTATCAGGAACAATAATAGATACTAAATATAGAATTTATATTGCAAGTGATGCCAATGCTCAGTTAGGTGGGTGGACACTTGTATATGAATAACTTATTATACGAAACCAATATTCTTGGCAAGATTATTTTAGTCTTGCCAAGAGTTAATCAAAATTCAAATGACATCACCTTCCAAATACTACGCAGCAGCAATAAAGTCCGTATTCTTTACGGTGCTGATACTGTGTGCATTTGCGTGTAGCAATAACGACGACCCGGTATCCCCGACCGAAGACGGAGAAGCATATTGGAAAATATCTTCGACCGTGAAATCAGTTTCCGGATCATCAGCAATCATTCTATCCGGTAAAACCGGTACGGAATGGCACGCAGAAGTGACCGAAGGAACAGAATGGTGTTCTTTCAGTAGTAAAGATTATAATATAACGACCAAAAGTGGACAGATAGCAGATGGACTCAATGTACTATACGTATATTATAAGACCAATTCTGGAAAAACTCAACGAAGAGCACAACTAACGTTGCGTTTTGCAGAGAATACTCAAAAGACTTTTGATCTGGTACAGCTAGCAGAATCCCAAGAGAATCTGCCGGCGTTTAACTCATGGGCCGAGCTACCTACTAAAGTAGAAAACACTAACTATCAATATGTTACTCACTATGGACTCTTAAACAATCAAACAATTCGTAACTATTCGATTTGTTTCGATAAAACTAAGAAAGCCGCTTTATGGGTAGCATATCCGATACATGACGCCTACTTAAGAAAGAATGTAGAACGTACCAATCGTTGGGCTTTCGACCCTATTGTTCCTCAAAGTTTCCAGGCAAATTGTGTAGAGCATTCTTATAAAGGTAGTTATGACCGTGGTCATCAGATAGCATCTGCCGACCGCGTGTGTACAGATGAAATGAATGCGCAGACATTCTATATGTCGAATATGACACCACAGCTTGGTTCCCTGAACCAACAGATGTGGGCGACTCTTGAAGGAAAAGTCCGCAGTTACAGTTGTAGTGATACATTGTATGTAGTGACCGGAGCTTATTTCGGTCCCGGAGCAACTACAACCACAGACGGTGTAGGTAGTTCCGTACCCGTTCCTACAAACTATTTCAAAGTACTGCTACGCACAAAAGGCGGTTCAACGAATAAAAAGGTGCCGGATTACTAACCCAACGAATTAATATCTATTGGTTTCTGGGTAGAACAAAAAGGCTATGGAAATTCTATACCGAAAAGTATTTGCACAACAGTAGCTGATATTGAAGAAAAAACAGGTTTTACATTCTTCCCCAAAGTAGATAGTTCTGTGAAGCAACAGATGGATCTCGCTCAATGGGGAATAAAATGAGATACAAGCTTATGAAGAAACAATTATTTTGCACCATATTCTTTGTACTGCTGATTTCCGTTTGTTTTGGTCAGAAACCATACAAAGTGGTATTCTATAATCTCGAAAACTTCTTCGATACGATCAATGATCCCGAAGTTAAAGATGACGAGTTTACCCCCGAAGGACCCAAAAAATGGAATACAGCCAAGTATAATAAAAAGCTTGGCAATATCGAACGAGTATTGTTCGGTATGGCAGCTATCGACAAAGAGTATCCAATCGTTATCGGAGTATCGGAAGTAGAAAACCGGAACGTACTGGAAGACATTGTAGCTACCCCCAAGCTGGCACCGGGTAATTATCGGATCTCACATTTCGATTCACCCGAAGCCCGTGGAGTAGACGTAGCTTTCCTCTACCGTCCGGATGTATTCAAATTGGAAGGACAATATCCTGTAAAGACCGTCATTCCTTCATTGCCGGACTTCAAGACTCGCGATATCCTGACTATGTGGGGAACCATAGAAGACGAACCGTTCTTCTTTATGGTAGCTCACTGGCCCTCTCGTCTGGGAGGAAAAGATGTTTCAGAGTTCAAACGTATTGCGGTCGGACGCCAGATGCGCAGCATCGCAGACTCTGTACTGCAGGCCAACCCGGCAACTAAAATAGTGATGATGGGTGACTTCAATGATGATCCGACAGACAAAAGTATAACCGAAGGGTTAGGAGCCAAATTAAAAATGAAAGATTTGTCTGCCGGTGATTTATACGCCCCGTATGCCGATATGCTGAAAGCCGGTTACGGTACATTAGCTTACGGTGATGCGTGGAACATATTTGATAATATTGTTATATCTGAAAATCTTGCCAAAGGATCTACCGGAAAACTGAAAATACAAAAAGCTCCCGGATCAAAATTCTACGGCAATATCTTCAAACAACATTATATGATACAAAAAGAGGGACAATACAAGGGGTATCCACTACGTACCTATGTCGGAAATAATTTCCAAGGTGGATTCAGCGACCATTTCCCTGTATATATCTATATAAGCAAATAAAACTGAAATACTTATGAAAATAAAGAGTTTTCTAATCATGGTATTATCTTTGATTTCGCTGACTGTCGCTGCACAGAACGGCGGAATCAAGGGTAAAGTCGTATCACGTGCCACGCGTACGGCTATTGACGGTGTGAAAGTCACTTTAACACCGGGCAACGTCACAACGACAACTGACGAAAAAGGTAACTTCATATTTGAGAATTTGAATAAAGGTGAATATTCACTGGCTTTTGAAGCGGCAGAATATGAGCCATTGTCCATTGCGGTCCGGGTAGACAAACTGATAAGGGACATTAACAATGTAGTGTTAGTACCCGACAATCAATCTCCTACTGTGGACGATGCTATTTTTGCAGAATTTGATACGGAGACTTTGGACGATGCCCAATCATTGCCTTCGTCACTGTCGGCATCCAAAGATGTATTCAACAACATCGCTTCCTACAAATTCAGCGAGATGCGTTTCAACCTTCGCGGATACGACTCACGCTATACTGATGTATACTTGAACGGTATCCTGTTCAATGATGCACTGACCGGATATTCTCCTTGGTCATTATGGAGCGGGTTAAACGACGCTACCCGTAATCAGGAAGTTACTTCAGGATTGAATATGGGAGAAATGGGTATTGGTAGCCTCGGCGGTACAACCAACATCAATACGCGTCCTTCACAAATGCGTAAAGGATTCCGTGCCAGTCTTGTAAATGGCAACTCAACATACCGTTTCCGTGGTATGGTGACGTATGCCTCAGGACTGCAAGATAATGGTTGGTCATACGCCTTCTCCGTTTCAACCCGACAGGGAGGTAACTCTTATGCTCGTGGTGTATATTACAATGCATTCGGATATTTCGCTGCCGTAGAAAAACAATTCAACGACCAACACCGTTTGGCTTTGAGCGTATTAGGTGCTCCGACAGAAAGAGGTACTCAACAAGCTGCCACTCAGGAAGTGTATGATCTAGTCGGAAACAACTATTACAACCCGAACTGGGGTTGGCAAAGCGGTAAACGCCGTAATGCACGTGTACGTAATTATCACGAGCCTATCGCCGTATTGAATTACACTTATGACATCAACGACCGTTCACAACTGAACGTGGCTACTTCCGTACGCTTCGGAGAGAACGGTTATTCGGCACTTACCTGGTATGCCGGTCCCGACCCACGCCCCGACTATTACAGATATTTGCCCAGCTACTCTAACGGGACTACTTACGGTGCCTGGTTAGATGAAGCATGGCGTGCCAATACGGATAATATCCGGCACATTAATTGGGGACAACTGTATGACATCAACCGTAATCAGGAAGAAAATGCAACGTATGGTCCGGGACACCGTTCTATCAATATGATAGAAGAACGCCATACCGACCAGTTGGACTGGAACTTCTATACACAGTTCTCTCATACGTTCCGCAATAATTCCAGAATAAATGGAGGAGTAAATTTACGCCGTAACCGTACGGAGTATTATAGCGAAGTGAAGGACCTGCTCGGTGGCGATTACTGGGTAGACATCGACAAATTTGCCGAACGTGACATGGGCGGATTAAATCCGATTCCTTATCAGAACGACATGGAATATTATGAAAAATACGGTCATGCACGCGCTGCCAAAAAAGGAGATAAATACGGGTATGATTACTACGGAAATGTACTCAACGCACGCGCATGGGCTCAGTATGAAATGAGTTTCGGCAAACTGGGTGTCAACCTGGGCGGCGAGATCGGTCATGCTTCTTTATGGCGTCACGGGTTATGGAAGAAAGGTTTGTTCCTGGATGACTCTCAAGGCAACTCTAAGAAACTTAATTATCTGACTTATAAATTAAAAGCCAACTTCAGCTATAAATTCTCGGCAGCGCACTCTATCGAGGCTAATATCATGTATATGCAAGATTCGCCGGAATTTCAGTCCGCATTTGTATCACCGCGTACACGTAACGCCGTTACTCCGGGACTTTCCGCAGAAAAAGTATTCGGTGTAGACGGTTCCTATAATTTCCGTTTAGGAGAACTTAGGGCACGTGTATCCGGCTATTATACCAAGTTTATGAATCAGAACAAGGTTCTTTCTTACTATGACGACGTAGAAGCCACTTTCTCCAACTTTGCGATGAGCGGCATTGACAAACGTCATTTTGGTGTGGAGGTTGCTGCTTCTATTCCGCTCGACGCCGGATTCTACCTGAACGGTGCACTTAGCTGGGGACAATATACATACGATTCGAATCCCAACTACGTTCAGATACAGGATAATAGTGGTGAGATCAAAAACGAAGGTAAGGTATACTGGAAAAACTTCCGCGTAGAAAGTACTCCGCAGAAAGCAATGAATATCGGTTTGTCTTATCGTGGTCCCAAGAATATCTATGCTTCACTGGATTTGAATTATTACAGCAATATGTACATATCCATGAGTCCGCTGTATCGTACAGATGCGGTATTGACTCCGGGTATGACAAAAGAAGATGTTGCAGAACTCCGTAGCCAAGAGAAATTCAACTCTGCCTATGTAGTAAATGCCAGCATTGGTAAGAACTGGTTTATCAAGCGCCAGTACACTCTTGGATTCAGCCTGGAAATGAAGAATCTTCTCAACGACCAGGACATCAAGACCGGTGGTTACGAACAGGTTCGTTTGTTGAAGAACAAAGATACAAGTTACCAGACTTATCAGCCATTTGACTCCAAATATTTCTATATGTTTGGTTCGACTTACTATCTGAATCTTTATTTCCGCTTCTAATCTGTAACGAATAAAAATGAGAACTATGAGCAAATTATTAAAAATATGTATGGTTGTAGCTGCTGTACTCAGTTTTACCGGTTGCTACAATGACTTTGATGATCCTGCACCGGCTAAAGTCTGGACAGAGGCAGATTTCAGTGCAGCCGTAACAGTAGTGACACAAGGTAAGGGTAAAGTTGCTAAGGTAGAAAAAATCTGAAATAATAATCTT
>ENA-UERU01000498-UERU01000498.1-human-gut-metagenome-genome-assembly--contig:-NODE-498-length-31124-cov-9.403163_pt1 | contig 31124 bp, 31 predicted proteins | sample MGYA00242988_ERZ507989 | MGnify/ENA primary metagenome ERZ507989 (study PRJEB26167, sample SAMN06115519) | human gut metagenome | host: Homo sapiens | place: China:Hunan | collected 2015-08-21 | study...
AGGATATAGATTCCAAACAGCTTTTGAAATCATATATACACAAAAGCAAAACACCATATTAATGGCTAACAATCCAAGTGCCAGATTAATAAAAGTAACCTTTTGATGATAATTAAAGAATGCTATAAGAAAAGTAATTAAAGGCCATGAGAAAGCTGATGCAAATAGAACACTCTGCCACTTTCTTTTATGCCATTTCTCTTTTCTCATTTCGGCTTCCTGACACCCGGTATCTCCTATTATATTCTTGCGATGTTGCCAGTTTTTATTATTTTCGGATTTCATGATTGTGCCTGTTTTAGTTCGTTTTATTTTCTGAGAAATTTTCAAGATATATCAGTATTAATGAATCTCCTTTTATCATTTCATTAATTCACTTGATATATTTTACTTCATCCGTTTCACTGTCGCATAGGAAACAGTCGGTCAATACCGTATTGTCCGGGATTACGATGTATTCTACGTTTTCCGGAGCGAAGAGTTTGAACACAAACTGTTTTTTCCAAAGACCGATTAATACTAAATCGTTGTCATTCGGTATTTCAATTCCATGCTCCTGACAATACCATGATACTCTGTCGTAATAATGCACTATCCTGTGTTTTATCTTGGAGAGCCTTTGCTTGAACTCATCCGTACCATATATATATCCCATATATGCGTCGGTAACGAGGATGGTATTGGGATATATCGGTTTTGGGAAACCTGCCGCCTTTCTACGCAGGAAGTCCTTCTCGCGGTAGGGGTCGAACACTTCGCCTTGCGGCAGCGGGCGGTTCTTGTCCATATAGAGTACATAGAATGGCCACCAATCGGAATCATATTCTGCAAGAACAGGTATGGCTGCTTTAGTTCGCGGATGTAAAAAACAAAACCTAAATGCAAGGTTCATAGTACCTTTTGAATATCCCGGAATGACCTTCGAGAAAGGAACAGTACAACGAGGAAAGAACAGATGGCGTGGAAATGTTACAGTACCGTTCATCCTGTCCAGTACAAACCTACGCTTATGTGCAAATAATTGACTGACCAGCAGAATAAATGGAGCTAAAATAAATGCTCCACTTGAGACAGGCCAATAAATTTCACTGTAAGGGTTGTCTATTTCTTTGCAGAACAAGAATATCCCAGTACATAAAATAGCTGCTCCGATACCTATCAGAAATCCGCGTATTTCAGAAGGTGTAGTGAAAATAAGAAATAGGTCATCTGCCCTTTCCACCTTGTAGAAATCGGCAATTTCAGTTGTCAATACGGCTGGGAACGGGTATATGATATGTCCCGGCTTTTCTCTTTTCCCACTCCATATTTTCAATGCTATTAATAAGAATATAGTCATGACTCCTAATAGTGTCAGGTAGATTGTTCCTGATACTAATATGACTAACAGTTTACCCCATATATGCTCAAAAAAACTCATTTTTTTATAAGGAAACTGCATAAGTTCATGAATACCAAAGTTGCCGTACACGAATATTGGAAATGTGCATAATAGAACTAAGATTCCGGCTATAATTCTGATTGTAGAGGGTCTGTTACTGTCTGTTTTTGGTTCCATATCTCTTTCCGTTTTCATTCTACATCTACATTTATGTACAAATTGTTCAAAAATCAAAAGAGTTGTGGCGGTAAGATGTATGTGTACGGTGAATCTTATGCCCTACGATGTATTTAGCACCGCAGTATTTACATTCATGACGCGCTTCCTTCAGTCCTTCGGAGAATTCAGTAGGAGATTTCACCACAGTGTATGCTTCTTTCCGGTGTAAGGTGATACCTTGGCAATCCGGACAATATTCGTAGAGACCTGTTGCAAGAGGGATGCGCACTTTCACCTTTTCTCCGCAGTCGGTGCAGGTGTACACGTGGATGCAGACGGTCTGCAGATTGAGTTCCATTCGTTCCTGTGGGGTGAAGAGCCGGGCATCTTTCTTTATCTCCTGTGCCGACATCTCGCGCAGGGTCTCTTTTCCGCATTTCGGGCAAGTGCGGCTCTGACTGAGTATCTGTTTGCGTAATCTCAGTCTGTACCATAGCATCACAGCTGCAATGGCAGGCCATACGGGAACCAGCCACAGCAGACCGATGAGAGTGCGCCAAGCAAATGCCTGCTCCGTGAGTTGCTGTTCCAAAGCAACGGATGCCGTCTTGCCTTTGGGTTGCAGGTAATTTTTCAGTCCTTTCCATGTCAGCCAGTTAAGTAGAAGAAGGGAAAGAAGGGAAAGGCTTCCCAATATAAGCAAAGGTAGTGTGGTCATTGTTTGCCTCCTTTCTCGTTGGTTTCTTCGATGCGTCTGTAAGAACGCTCTATGTCTTCTAAAATGTATGCGTCCAGCTTACTGCCGTTGAACTTGAACAGGAAGGCCAGAAGTCCCATATATCCGAAGGTGAACAGGGCGGCACTCAGTACCAGCATCGCCACGTCGCTGAACGCTGTTTCGGAAAACAGCCAAGTGAAAAGTGTCATCCCTGAAAGGCTGATGCACAGGGTGGATGCAGCCAGTAGGGCGAGTGTAAGGAATGGGATGAGCATCATTCCTATAAGGCTCCGCCACATTTCTTTGCAGAACTTGGGGTGATGACCGGTGAGGGCAAACCCGAAGAGGGAGCAGCCTGCAGCAGTGAACAGCACAACGAACAGTCCGAAAAATGCCCATGCCACCCACTCCTGCCAGGAGCCTGTGGCAAGCATTCCGCCGAGGTCTGTCCAACGGCTGTTTTCATCACACACGATTTGCCATAAGTAATACAGCACAGAGGTGAAGCCTGCTGTGGAGAGGATGACGAGGACGGACGGCAGGCAGCCTGTCGGCTTTTTGCGGTACTGGCGTATCCGCAACAGTATCAGCATGGAGAACAGCAGCTGGACAGCTATAAGGATATAGAGTCCCGAACCGGTCATTGTTTGTTGTTCCATAGGCATGTGTTTTTAATGGCTTGTTATCTATTTGTGATACAGCAAATATAGAAAATGATTCTTTAGTATGCTTATAGATGGATTTATTTTCACCGGAATGTGTTGTAGAATATGTTTGAACATGCTTTCTTGCTGTGTTTCCGTATCCCACATTTCTGCCATTTTCATGTGACTTAAAAATAGCTTATTATAGCCTGTTTCTTATCTCTTGAACATTTTTCTCTCCAATTTTTGCAACTCCATTGTTGCCTCAATGTAAGGGCCATCTACTTTGATGAGTAAATCTTCAAATTCTTTTTTTGCCCGGAAGAGCTTTACGACATCCTCGCTTTCCATGAACAGTCCGATATATTCGTCATCCAGTTTCCAAAGATACACGGGTATGTCCTTGCCCTTTGATACCATCGAGTTTATCAGAATCTTTTTAAGTTCGTCTTTACCTGTTTCTGCTTTCTGCAGGGCAGGTTTACCATATTTCTGCCTGGCAGTTTCTACCAGTTTTTCGAAGCCTGTTTTATTCATCTTCGTTTCGCAGGACATCGATATTAATTTGCTTTGTGCATTGGTTATCAAATTCAGTTTTCCAAAATCGGTATCACAAAAAGTTGCTTTCTTGGTAGCAAGACTGTCCATACTTATATAATATACTAAAATCGGATATTTCTCAGTCCGCGAAACATACATGTCTTTTGTGTATTTCACATAGCGATAGTTTACTTCTTTGCGGGTCTCTTTGGGATTATCGAAATCAATATATGGAGAGCAAAAACGTTCCACATCGATGTCATAGTCCGGGTTATCCATGTTGATAATCTGTTTGTCTGATTGTGCATGGGCTGTTGCGCCGGATAAACATAAAAATGCTGTCAATCCAATGATGATAAGTGTTTTAATTTTCATATTCCTTGTATTTTCCACTGCTGCAAATTACCGGGTCGCAATTCTTAATAGGAAATGCTCTTCGGTAATTTATATTTTTTGTAGTTACTTTACTTTTAAAACTTTTCCCAATAAAATCGTTTCACAATATTTCGGGTCAATATAAAAATATACTTCATCTATCGGAGCATAGGAAACAAATGCGCATACAGCCCTATGTTCTGAATCCTCATTATCTATATGCTTCATCCAGTCTTGGAAAGAATAATCGGGATTATTGATGATGTTGTTATATATTGTATAAGAAGTAATGGATCTCTCGGCCCTGTTGTTTTTCCACCACACACCGCCTTTCATTCCGATGTATTTCCATTTATCACGTACTTTGTCATAATGCTTGTAATCAAACGCAATGACTATGACTCCGTTTTTGAAAGACAGCAGTTCAAAAGGTATTCCGTCAAGAGTAAATTCCTTGTTTATGTCTGCATCGGTGATTTTGACCTTTTTCCATTCTGTTTGAAGGATACAGACCGATAAATCCCCTTTCACTTGCGATAATGGTTGTTCTGTGCGCAATGTATAGGTTTCATCAGTACCTTTTTGGCGTCCTTGGTCATCTCTTATCGGTTTACGGTCATAGTGGAGGCTGTTTCCCAATAACATGGGCTTGTTTTCGTTGTCGATCATTCGTGAGATGAATCTGATTTTTACACCATCGTTTCGCTCTGCCTGGATACCAATAGCAGGGTCAAAACCATTGTTTTTAGGCCATTCCTCATATTTATATGAACCGCTTTGGTAGCCTGTAAAGTCGTTTTGGTTTGTCCATGCCGAAGGGAAGTCATAATGCAGGTTTACTTTGATTTCATGGTTGTCATCTTCATTGGAGGAAGTTGACAGTGAAACAGTGCTTAAAATTTTGTCATATACATCCAAAGGAACGGAAACTTGTTCTTCCCATGGCTTTTTTTTATCCACCGCTTTAAGATTTTCGGAATTATTATATTGGGGATTTATGATCGGATTTTTAAATGTGGATTGTTCCCAATTGAAATATTCCTTCAACTCTTGAATCTCTTCTTTTGTCAATTTTTCGTCTTGTGCAGATAAATTTGAACCTGTTGTACTTAATAGTCCCATAATGATAAGTGTTTTAATTTTCATATTCGTTCATTTTATAATAAATGGTCAGCTCCTGTTTCTCCGGATATTAACCGGTGTATCACCGAGATTCCGCTTGCAGAAATCAGACAGGTAAGACTGATTCGCAAACCCGCATTGTTCGGCAATCTCCGATAAGGGAAGGTGTGTAGTCCTCAACAGTTTCAGCACCTGCTCGGCACGTTTTTGCCGAAGCCACTGGGCTACAGGACAGTTAAACAATCTCAGGAATGTCCGACGGAAGGTAACGGTACTGTTTGCTCCGCATAGTTCCGCCAGTTCTTCTGCTGTCTTCGCTTCAGTATGGCATTCCATCACTTTCTGAATGAAAGAATGGTCGGTATGGATACCGAGCAGTTCTTCCGCTTGCAAAACGACTTTACGGTTGATATGTTCGTAGGAGGCATCGAGCAGTTTGAATGATACCTCAATGCCTTCTGCCGGCTCGGAAGTGGAAGGCATTCCGCATTGTATTCTCGCTTCGCGGAAGTAGTAGAGCATTCTGTGGTAGATGGCTTCCAGATGTTCTTCACGATGCCTTTGCAGCAACCGGCATAAGGTCAGTAACTCTTCTACGCAGCAATAATGCGTGTACCATATTTGCAAACGCATGACATAACGGGTGGATTCTGCTTCACCGGCAGTCATGAACAGCTCCAGCCATCTCTCAAAGTCCGGCTGTTCATGGCTAATTGCTTCGGGAAGCCCGTTCATCCATCCGGCAATCATATTCATGAATTCCATGTCCGATGCAAAGGGACGCAGTTGCCGCTCTCTTCTCTCCTCCGGCATATCCTTGGATATGGTCACACAAAGCATACGCAGACGTGCTTCCCGGGGATCGTCCGGTTGCAGGCGTGAAAGGAGATAACCGTTTATTGAAAAGTCTTTGTCCATAGCAGAGAAAATTTATCGGTTTTCAAACCTGAGGGCCACCGTCATGCGGAATGCCACATTTTCCAAATCGTATGTTTCCTCACCCCAGTATTGAGGCTGTGCGGCACTGATGTCGCAAAAGAAACTCAAGATTCCCATGATAAAAATAGTTTTCATGATTTGCATGTTTTTGTTAATATTGATATACTGTATTAGAAACGGCTGGATGAACCTCCGCCTCCGGACGATCCTCCTCCGAAACTGCCTCCGCCACCGCCTGAGCCTCCCGAACGTCTGGAAGAGGTGTTGATTTTCGGTATTGTATAGCCTACCATGTATTCGGCATCGCAATGCATACATCGATGGCGAGCCTCCATCAGTCCTTCTGATGAAGTGGTGGCTTTAATAATAGTCCGATATTTTTCTTCCTTGTGCAGCGTCATGTGCCCGCAGGAGGGGCAGCATTCATAGCCGTCCTTTTCAAGCGGTATCCGGATTTTCACCTCTTCGCTGCAAGCGGAGCACCGGTAGATGCGGATGTATGCCGTCTTCAGTTCTGTTTCTTTGCGTTCGCTTTCAGTCAGCCGTTTCGTATCCTGTATCAACTCGTGCAAAGGAATCTCCCGGAGGGTTTCCCGGTTGCATTTCGGGCATGTCCGGCTGCGCCTGAGGGTCTTTTGTTTCTGTCTGCCGAAATACCAGCAGGCAATACCCAGCATGGCGGGCCACACCGGCACTAGCCAGCACAGTCCGAGCAGGGTGCGTACAGTAAAGGGTTTTCGGGTCGCCAGCAAGGTCAGTGCGGCTTCCGTCCCTTCGTCTTTGGGCGTCATCCTGTGTACCGCCGATTTCCAGACAAACCAGTTTATAAGTATCAGCATCAGGGCAAACACGATAAAGACCAGGGAAGGGGTGGTACGCCGGAACTTTTTTATCCATGCTTCCGGCGGTGCTGCCTGATAGTCACTTCCGTACAGAACTGCCGCCACCGCCTTGACACCTTCAAGCATTCCTGTATTCCAGTCATTTTCCCGAAGATGCGGCACCATGGTTTCCATCTGTATTCTTTTGCAAATGGCATCCGGCAATACTTCTTCCAGGCCATACCCGGTCTTGAAGGTGATATCCCGTATATCCCGGGTCAGCAGAATCAGCAGTCCGTTGTCATCTTCCGCCTTGCCGACACCCCACCGGTTGAACAGCGTAACGGCAAATTCATGCGGTTCCTCTTCTCCGATGCTGTTCAAGGCGACAACTGCCACTTCTATGGTCAGTGAGTCCTCCAGTTGTTGCAATATATCGTTGATTTTATTCTTCGTTTCACTGTCCAATATATGGTCAGGGTCGGATACCCAATTGTCCGCATCGTATGTCTTGGGATTAGGTACATCATCGACCGTTCCCCATGCCATCGGGCAGAAACCCACCAGAACGGCTATGCAGATTATAAGTTTTCGTATCATATAGTGCCTCCTTTCTCATGGTTATTCATATCGACCGGTCTGAAAGAACGTCTGCTGTCCTTTTCATCGTATTTTTTTAATTTCTCGCTGTTCATTTCCAACATATAAACGACGAATCCGGAAAATCCAAGCAGGCACATCACACTGAAAAATAAGAGCAGAAGCATCCAGCCCCAGCCGATATAGTCAAACATGGGTGAGGCAAACCTCATGCAGATAACATAGGCAAACCCAAATGCCGCAACCAATACTCCCAATGCCATAATGGGAAACAGCAGGATTATTGCCAGTGTTTTCCATATCAGTTTGCAGAATTTGGGGTGACGGCCTGTGACAGCATAGCCAACTAAAGAGCAAGCGGTGGCAGGTACTAGTATCATTATCAGGCAGATAAATCCAGCCATCAGCCATTCCACAGGAGAAGCGGCGGCGAGCGACCCTCTGCTCTCTGCAAAGATATTGGCAAACAGTCCTTCATTGATGATAAGATGCCCCAGACTGAACAGTACGGTGGTCAGAGCAAATACAATCATGAAAATAAAACCCGCTGCCAGACAGCCTGACGGCTCTTTGGAGTCCTGCTTCCTTCTCCAGATAATCAGTCCGGTTATCAGAATCTGTAGTACAATCAGGATATATCCTTCCATAGGCTCGGTCACTTAAAAATGACGGGGAGAGTGGTGACAAAGGAGATCGCTTTTCCCTTCCATTTTGCCGGGACATACTTTATGCCGTAGAGGCAGTCGCACACCGCTTTTTCCAATAGCGGATGGGGGTCTCCGTTTATTTTTACGTTGCTGGCAACTCCGTCGGTTCCGATGGTTATTTCCGCCGTCATTCTTCCTGTAATTCCTTGCTCGACTGCCTCTTCCGGCTTCCTGAGCAATTGTGCCAAGATTATGTTCCATTCGTCCGGCATTCCTGTCTGCGGGTTGATGGGCTTGGCTGGCTGGAAATCAGGACTGAAATAATCCACTTCCTCCATTTCTTCCGGTTCGGTCTGCTTTGTATTGTCCGGTGATTTTTCTGTGCACAACCATTCGATAAGTTCGTTGCATCGCTCGCGGTTGATTATTAACCGCGATGCTTCGCCTTCCGATGGGGCAAATACGGTTATCTCGGCAATTTCCCGTCTCTTTTCGTCCGGCATGTAGAGCAATAGACTATCCCCCTGCAAGGCTGTCCTGTAGTGTTTTCCCATCATTCCGGCAGCGTCTGTATCGTCATTTTCCTCTGAAGCTTCATCTTCCATAAAGTGTTTCAAGGTCTCTTCCAGGTTGTTCAGGTCGATGCCTTCTTCTTTCAACCACTCTTCAAACGTGATTTTCCTTGTACTATTTTTCAGAATCTTGTCCAAATCTCCTGTTGTAGATGTTGAAGAGGACGGCTCGTACCAGTTCCCGTCCCTGTGATAAAGGCGCTTCATGCCTTTCAGTTTGTCGAGAGTCTCTGCGTCTGCGGAGATGATGAAGCCGTTGCTGTCAACCTTTTCTATGGAAAAAGTCTTGTTGCCCCAAGTCACCTGCACCGGTTTGTCTCCAAAATCCTTTATGGGTACTGTGATGCGGTCGTATTTCTCAGGCATATAGAAAGACAAGGAGATGTGTCCGCCTGCAATTTCCTGATAAGGGACAGTCAGCGGTATCTGCAATCCGAACCATATATTCAACATGTCTTTGTTTTGGGCATAGTCGCCGCCCTCAAGCAGATAGATATCTTCATCCGGGTGTATATAGACCGGTTTGCCCTGTTTATCCGCCAGATGAAGCTGCAAATCAGTCTCCAGGTCGAAGAAAAGTTCTTTGCAGAACCCCGTGAAGTTCCCGTTCTCATCCTCGTGATAATACTTTTCCCACAGGCCGGATCCTTGTCGACCACCGAAATATGAAGATACATCTTCGTCTTTGCCCCTTAGCATAAGGTTGAAAAAGATAGGAGAATCCTTGTTCGGCTCTATGAATGCCTTGTCAAAGCACATGAACAGTCTTGACAGGCTCTTTTTAAAGCTCTTGTGTTTGAATTTGTCCGCCCATTTTTCCCAAGGGAGCCTATCCTGTTTGAACTCTTGGCTTTCTGTCAATGAATCAAGTTCGCCGAATGCCGCTCCTGTCTCTAACTGATAGAGCGCTTCAAGTCCTTCCATGGTCTTTTTTTTCTCTTCTTCTGTCATTTTCGTCTTGTTTTGTGCCCATGCTCCCAGTACGAAACATGCTAGCAGGACGGTTGATAATAATCTTTTCATGGTGAATGGTGATATTGTGTTTTCATTAGAATAATACAGGAATAATGGCAACGGATGCGACGCATTTTCCGTCATATTTTGCCGGCATGAACCGCATGCGGTAGATGCAATCCGTTACAGTTTCGCTCAAAGCCGGATGCGGCGAACTTGTAATTTCCACTTTGCTGACAGCACCATCTGCCTCAATTACCACCGTAGCCATCACCTTACCCGTAATGTTCTGCCCGGCAACTTCTTGTGGGAGTGTAAGCATCTGCGACAGTTCGGCACTTAATTCACTTTGAGAGCCAGTTTCTATATTAAGCGGAATGGCAGGCTGGAATCCGGTTTCGGACAAGTCTATTGTCTCCGTATCTTTTTCATATAAATGCCAGTCAATGGCATTGCGCCCCTTGGTCAGTGTCCGGGCATATTCGACACCCATTTTCAAATGTCCCTCCAGATAATCCCTGAAACCTTCAAGCACCCGGTCCTTATCAAGCCGCAATCCGCTGGCCGTTTGTTTTTCAGGAATATCCCACTCGGCACCGGCCCTGTATATTTCAACGGCATCCATTCCGTTCATAAAGACATAACCATAAACTACATTTTGTCTGTATGCTTTGTTCAATTCTGCTTTGATGGCTTTGTTCATAAGACATATCGAGTCGCAGTCCTGACACAGAATCGCATTTTTAAAACGTTCCGTTATATCCATGGCACTCCTCAGTCCGTCTCCAAAAGCGGCCATGATGGCAGGACTGTTACCCCGGGAAAGTAGCATTGCATCAAACTCCTCTCTGTGAGTTTCTCCTATAAACCACTTATATTCCATAATCCAGCCAGCCTGTGCTACTCCCACTGCATACGAAATCATATCATTAGGTGCCAGCAAGGCATTCCGTTCGTCGGGTGTAAGCTTCATGTTGTCTTTCAGTTTGTGGATGCCGTCCGGGGCCGCAGGAGAATCAAATTTTGCAATTGCCGAAGCCAGGGCTTCTGATTGGGTGATGTCATTGCTTGCTGTGGCGGTATCTATCCACTCTGGAAGAATAAGGGCATCGTCGGCATGCTCTTGACACAGGAAATAAGGTCTGTTGTGATTTGCGATGTCGTAATAGCGTTCTTTCTCTCCATCGAAAAAAGAAAACCATTTATCAGATAAGGTGTAATAGTGCCGGGATATCTCATTTTCAGAAGCGATATGCTTCCTTACCTGTTTCAGCACATCGGAAATTGCGGCATCGATATAATCCAGTTCCGGATAAGGATTTGTTGAGTATGCTCCCATAAGGGCTCCGTTGCGGAAGCAGATCCTTTCCATTCCGGTACTCTCTGCAATGCCCCGCAATTGTTTCCGGAGAGAGGAATAGTCTTTTAGAACGATTTCTTTCCAATGCTTTACGCCAAAGTCATAGCCGGCGTGGATATACGGGGCGTACTCTTTCCTGTAAGTTTTCACCTTGACGGATTTTCGGGCGAGCCTATCATAGGCGGTGATATAGCATAAACTGTACACGATAGGATCCAATGCATCAATTTTGTCTCCCGGTTGTGGGAATTGTACCTTGGATGCCGCTTTCTTTTCAGTCGCCATATTCCATACCGTATCCTTTGTCACCTTTATATCAGGCTCCTCTTCGGTTATCCGGTTCGTATTCTGAGCTCCGGCTGACAATACCATGCCTGAGAACAATGCTATGAATGCTGTTTTTTTCATAGCAGATTTTACAGGATAAGACACCTTGATATCATTCCAAAGGTGATTGTATAATTTATATATTGCGAGAATCTGATTATTCAGGATAGAGAATGGAAAAGGGAAGTAGGAAAACACTTGGTTAGCACAGGTACAGTTCGGCAAACGCAAAATAGTGAAAAGCCATCCTTTCATGGCTATATATCCGACCGATGCCTTTTGCCGGTAGTAAGAGCCGGGATTCGTCAGATAATTTTTCTTCTCCCAATTACAGAGATTAGGGATAAATCCGGTTTTGACTTTCGGTGGCGGACTCTCACCCCAAGCGTTTTTTATTATAGCAATTACGTTTTTCATAATCTTATCCGTTTTTTCTGCGTAAAAATAGCTATATTCTACATATGAGAGTTATGAATGCTGATAAATTTTACGGATTTCTGTTCATATCCGTCAATTATCCAACACACATGGATTCCCTTATTGAAAATTGACATTCGGACTGTTCCGATTTTCGCCATCGGACTTGAATGCCACACTATCTGACAAGAAAGTGTGGAGCCGGTTTACTTATTTGTATTAGAGGTTCTGGTAAAACCCGGAAGCAAATAAATGAAAACAGTACCCCACACCTATATCGCATGTCATTCGCATACGGATACATGTGACAAGTGTTACTGCTCAGCCCTGCTTCCATTTTGAAATTTACCAGATTTCTAATACAAGGTGTTAGCGAAACACATCAACTATATATGTCTGTCGTTTGCACGACTTTACAAAGATAGTCTGTTTTTCGATATAGCAGCTATTTGGGTACTGTAATTTTTCAAAGTTAGAGATTATTTTTATTTGTATCCTTACGCTTTCTGTTTTATTTTCCGTAAATCTGTTCATAGTTTCCAGTTATATTCCAATCGGATTCACTTTCATCGTTTCCAGATTCAGGTACAGCCCGTGATGCTCGATTATCCCGTTGCGGAACATCTTCCACAGGATATTGCAGCCGAGTTGTGCCAGCGTGGAATTGATGAACAGGTCCTGCCTGTCCAATGCTTCCGCCAGCGAGCAGCTTGGACCGGACTCTTCTTCCTTTACCCGAGAGTATCGCACGAAACGGGTGATTACCTTCAGGGAACTGACAGTTTCATACAGTTTGGATGCCGGCTGTTTTATTTTTTTCGGCACCGTACCCATAACGACCTGTCCCGTGGTCTGCGTGTTTCCGAAATCCATCCAATACAAAGGGGTTTCGTAAGTGCAGTATGTCGGTTGTGGCAAAGCCTTCAACAGGTTCCACAGGTCTATCCGGGATTTGATGTTGTCCGTACAAGTGATTGTGATATTGGCCAGATTATCCCGTCGGGCATCCTTCAATACGGTCGGATAGATGTCCGGCTGCGCCTTCCAGTCGTTGCCGAAGAAATTGTTTATCCGAGTGACAAGGCATTGCGCCTTGTTCTGTCCCAGATCAGACGGTCCAAACAGCTGACGGCCGATGTTGGCTTCCGTCACGATGTCGGGATCATACAGGATCACGAACAGTCCCGGATGTCCGAGTCCTCTCAATGCCGCATCAAGCCGGGCCAGACAGGTTAGTACCTGTGAGCCTGTTCCTCCCGCTCCAATCAGATTTACCGTTACCGGATGCTGCGGATTTACCAGATAGTTGTCAATATAGTGTACTCTTTTCATTTCAGGATGTCTTTAAGTTTCAGGTTGTTCAATGGTTTTAACTCTTCGAGGTCGAAAGGTCTGTTCCTGGCTGCTTTCGTCACCAATACAAGGTTTGATCGGGTCGGGTTTCCGTTGCCTCCCAAGTGGGAGAACTCCGTCAGCCAGAATTTCTTTTCCCAGTATTGCAGCAGCTTTTCGTAGGTCATATCTTTCGGTTTCTCCAAGTTGGCAGAGCCCAGGCATACGCCGGATCCGGTCACGTTGAAGAACGGTGCGGCATATAGTGGCGTATCCTTGTCAGGTGTATTGCCCTTGTAGGCATATATATTCATCCCGTCTTCCCTTGCTTCGTAAATCACTCCCGGCAGGTTGTATTCCGCATTCTCGATTTCAAGCCCCGGAATGAAGAACATCATCCTTTTACCCGGAGGATTGTACCATACATACCGTTCGCTTCCCTTTCGTGAATCACAATACATTAGGTTGGACGGTATTTTTCCGTAGGGCGTGCTGCCGTGCCTTTCCGAATACCCCTTCACCAGTTCGTTCATGAATTCCAGGGTCACCGGTCTTCCTTCCGTCATATTCCCCCGTTCGTCTATATCCCGTACCTCCAGAAAGAAATTCCTCTCATTCTCCGAGGCGTAGGCAATCAGTGCCGCCTTGGGGATAAGCAAGGTCTTTAAGGTTCTTGTAAGTTCGTTTGTCTCTATCATGATGTTCAAATGATTATGTTGATGTATTTATCCGCCCATTGGAGAAATCGCTCCGGATAGTCATCCATGCAGAATAACTTTTCAGTTTCCGGTGATAGGGCGAGTGTCGTTGCAGGTATGATGTCGTAGGTCTCCCTGCTGTATGAATTGTAGTAATCCACCAGGTAGTCTGTCACCATATCGTTGCTGTCATAGACTACACGAATCTGCTGGTGGAGATACATCGGCAGGCATTCAGGCTCCTCTTCATAGAAAGGGTCGTAACTGTATTCCATGATGCCATGCTCCGGTGACAGGAAGTCCAATCCCTCCTTCATGGCAGAGATCAGCGACCGCTCATAGTCGTTTTGGGGCTCATACCGGTCAAGTGCTTTCGGAAGGTTCTTGTAGTAACACCTGTTTTCCACCCTCCGGAGCAACGCTTGTACCTTGCCGTTCTCGTAGGAGCGCAGGAGTTTCAGCCGTTTTCTCCTTTCCTCCGCTGTCTCGTCCGAACCTTCTTCTGAGATCCAGGTCAGTACATAGTCCGTGTCATCCTCGTCCAGTACGGTATGTATTCCGTTTGCCTTCATCAGTTTATGAATAAACGTGATGGAGATACGCCTCAGTTCCGGATTGAGATCTTCCACGAATTTCACCGGAAAATAATACAATGTCAGTACGCCCCAACAATGGGTTTTCCAGAGCCTGAACAGCAACCGTCCGTTTTGCTCTTCTATATTGACATTCAGGTCTTCTCCGACAAGGACTTCCATTTCTTCGTGCAGTTTTGCGATTCCTTCGCCGAATGTACGTCCCGGAGTATGTACCGCTTCCTTTCCCAAGAGGCAGGCATACCTGAAATAAGAATCACGCAGGAATTCGTAATTTTCCTGCGTGATGAGATTGTACCTGTTTCCTCCGGTGTCTTCCACGAAGAGACTCGGCAGCGGTCTGGGCAGAAACGTGGTGTTCAGAAAAGAGGAACGGCACCGCTTGGCGCCGTTATCCTTTCTTTCCTGTCCGTTCCATACCGGATATTGCGCACGGTCTGTCCGATAATGAGCCTTGCCAGCCGTTCCGCCTGCTGTTCGTCCAATGGTACACATGATTTCTTCTGTTTCTTGTTGTTGTCTTTATCCATACCGTCAGCCTTTTGTCCCGATGGTTGTCTTGAACTCGTATTCCGTCCTGTCATCTCGGATGACGGGACCATGTACGGTTGCCGTGGTCAGTTCCGGATAGAAGTTAGAATAATAACTCATGACCATATCCGGAGAAAGGTTCGGGTCCGGATCCTGAAGGGTTACATACTCTGTTCCTTTCTTGAATTTGAATGTACGTGACATCCCTTTGATTTGAAGTGCCATAATTTATCGGGGTTGATAAGGTGAATATTTCGGTTCCAGCATGGATTGCGGAAAGTCTATGTAATCCTCGTAGTCTTTCGGATTGTAGGCCGGTTGTTCAGAATCGGAGAAGTAAGGCTGCTGCTGTTCATCCTCCTGCAGGAAGGATTCATCCTGCCATCCTCCCGTTGCCGGAGGCATTTCATACATATCCTGTCCCGCTCCCGTATCTTGTGAAGCATAGTGAGGATGCGGTTGCAAGGGCTGGCGTACCGGCTGCTGTTCCGGTTGCTGTATCGGCCACAGCCCGGTCTGTTGTGTCTGCTGTACAGGAGGCTGTCCGAATTCCGGTCTTTCCGGCTGTCGCATTGAGGTCTGCCTTTGCGGTTGCCTGCTTGCTGGAGCTTGCCGAACAGGGGCATAAGCCGGTTGTGGCTGCATGACCTGCTGCGGTTGCGGTTGTGTACGGTTCTGTACTACCGGCTGCTGTTCCGGTTGGGGCTGCTGCTCCATCAGGTCAAAGAGGCTTCCCTTGTTCATTTCCTTGTCGACAGCCTGAATCTTTTCTTCAATCCCTTTCAGCTGTGCTTCATTCGCATGGGATTTTGCCTGTCCGAGCAGGTTGAGGGCTTCCCGATAATTCTTGGCGGTAGTCATTTCTTCCGCCTTCTTCATTAGCTTCTCGTATTTTTCCCGTTTTTCTCTCTCTTCCTTTGACTCCTTGGATTTCGCTTCCTTGGCGGCCTTGCTGTTGGCTGCCGCCTTGTCCGCCTGTGCCTCGAACTGAACCATGTTCGCAATCAGACCACTGGCTTTCTGTATCGGCCGTGTAACGGTCTGAAGGAATCCTGCGTCAAGTTCCTGAGGTGTACCTGTAACGGTCAGCGGTACAATCCGATTCTGAGCCTCGTCCTTGAGCCCGTTTGACTTGGGTAATGTGGCAACGGTCAGTTGTCCGTTCGCTTTGCGGATGACAATCGTGAGATCCACGTTTTCTGTCATCATCTGGTGGATTGCTGTGAAAAACATAACTTAAATTATTTAATGGTAAAACGATTTGTTTCAATATTCCCGGAAAAATTCAGCCAAAAGCCTGTTCCTGTCGGGATGGTTGCAGATTTCCAATACCGGATTCAACAGCGTGGAGACAGGTACGGGACCTGTCGCTCCCCTGCCGGGCAGCTTGATGTGCGATTCCGGTATCCGGATTTTTTTCTTTTTCTCTATCACCGGAATCCATGCCGGAGCCGGTGACTGTCTTGCGATGATTGTCTGTTGCATACTCCTTTTATTTAAATTGTGAATATCCGGGCTTTGGCAGCCCGTTGAACTACAAGGGCCTTTACTGCAAATGCTTCCGGAAAGACAAGGTTTTCGGGAAAAATACCGCAGCAGAGCGAGGATGATTTTTCCCGGGAAACCCCGCAAGGGGCCTGACCTTGTCGTCCGTACAGAAGCATTTGCCACCTTTGCCCTGTAGTTCTTCGGTCTGTCAATGGCTGTATTATCATCCTTCCTGTTCCTACTTTCCCTATATGACGGACATGGCAGATACAAAAAGAGCCGCCCCTCAAGGCAGCTCCGTTCCGTACGCTGTTTCTGTCGGAATCCATATTATAATAGGTAAAGCATATCCGGTTCATGTTTCCTCCTGTTTGCTAAAAGACCAGATAACTGAGGATGCAGAAAAGTATGGCAGCGGCCACCAGCAGGCAGGCTATCTTATACAGAAACCTGAAGAATCCCCTGAAGCAGACAATGGCTACCGCTGCCCATACGGGGGATATTCCCCGTGAATACAGATAACTGAACACGGCAAAGGCAACAAGCACCAATGCCGCCATCCTGATCCGTTTGTCTGTTTTCAACCTTTTGATAAATTCTCTTGTTCTCATGACCATACAATGTTAATCGGTGAAACATGTCATTTCCTATTTCGGGGGTCGGAAAGCGGACCGCCTCCACAGGCAAGGTTTTCGGGGAAAATACCGGAGCCCGGCGAGGATGATTTTTTCCGAAACCTGCAAGGCCCGACCTTGCAGGTGGAAACCGGCGGTCCGCTACCTTTGTCCCGGAAATGGAATGACTGGATCATTTTCCTTTTCCGCCTTTGGGTTTCGGGAAAATAAGTTTCAGGTTAAAACTCTCGTCGAAGGCGACCATGGCATCGAATGAGACTCCCTTTTTCCCTTTGAAGCCCTTGATGAGCCGGGTGGAGCCTGAAGAGAAAAGCTGTTCCAGATGCTGGTCGGTCAGTTCCTTGTTCAGAAAACAGCGGAATACCATCAGTCCGCAACCTTCCTTGTCACATTTGGCCGCCTTCCCCCGGATGATGACATGACCGCACTTGCATTTGGGACAGGTGAAGGAACGTGATTTAGGCAGAGGAAATTCAAGACGGAGTATTTCACCGGTTGCCTTGTGCGTGTAGTCACGGATCGAACGCATGAACGTTTCCGTATCGAGCGTATGCCCTTCAATCTGAGCCAGTGCCTTCTCCCAGCAGCCTGTCATTTCCACATCCGCCACCTGCATATCCTTTACGGCCTCGAACAGATAGAGCCCTTTTTCCGTAGGACGGATACTCTTTCCGGAGCGTTCTATATAGTCCCTTTTGAACAGGGTGGCAATGATGGCTGCCCGTGTGGCAGGTGTGCCGATTCCGGCATCCTTTACGGCCTCTTTCGCCTCTTCATCGGTAATGTCCTTTCCGCAAGTCTCCATGGCCCCCAGCAGGGTCGCTTCCGTGTAGAGCGACTTGGGCAGGGTCTTCTTCTGCACCAGTCCCCGGCCCATGACGGGAAGGGTTTCACCTTCGGCAAATACAGCCGTACCGACTTTCCCTTCCGGTTCGTCTCCGTCTCTTTCCTCCCTCCGTGAGAAAACGCCGCACCATCCCGGACGGATGACGGAAGAGGATCGTGAACAAAAGACCATTCCCTCACAGGTGCATTCCATGGTCAGCTGCTCTTTCTCGCAGGGTGTCGAAAAGGTTTCCAGCATCCTGCCGGCTATCAGGGTATAGACCGCCGATTCAGCCTCGGAGAGTTCGTTCGGGATGATACCGGTAATGATCAGTGCATGATGGTCCGTCACTTTGGTGTCGTCCACACACCGGGTATTCAGGTCGGACAAGTCAAAGGATTCCCCGTATGCCTTGAAATCCGGTATGGATGTGATTTTTTCCAGCAGGGAAGGAATGATCCGCATGACATCTTCCGGAATATGGCGGCTGCCGGTTCTCGGATAGGAAATGAGTTTCTTCTCATACAAGGACTGGGCTATGGAAAGGGTCTTTTCTGCCGTCAGGTCATAATGGGTATTGCAGTCTTTCTGCAGGGATGTCAGGTCGTAGAGAAGCGGTGGCTGCCGGAATACCCTCTTGCGTTCCAGTCGTGTGACTGTCGCCTGAGAACCGATGCCGATGTTGCCGAATGCCGTTTCCGCTGCTGCCTTGTCCTTGAATTCCCCCGTATGGATGAATTGCCGGTGCGCCTCTCCCTGTGTCAGCGTGATATGCAGTTGCCAATAAGGAACAGGCACGAAATTCCGGTTCTCCTTGAAACGGGTACATATCATGGCGAGTGTCGGAGTCTGTACCCGTCCGATGGAATTGTTGGCCGAACTTGTGGCTATCGCCAACGCTCGGCTGGCGTTCATGCCCACCAGCCAGTCAGCCTTTGCCCGGCAGTCAGCGGCCGCATGGAGACTGTCATAGTCGCTTCCGTTCCTGAGATTGGCCATACCTTCCCGGATAGCCTCGTCCGTCAGCGATGAAATCCACAGACGCATGAACGGCTTGGTGCATCCCAGATAGTCATATATCCAACGGAATATCAGTTCACCCTCGCGACCGGCATCGGTTGCCACAATGATGCTTTCGCATCTGGAGAATACCCCCTCAATGATTTTCAACTGCCGGGAAGCGGCCAGGTCTGTCACTGTACCCCTGTCCGTGCGGATCAGTCTGGAAACAAGCCGGAACGGGTCCGGCAGCATCGGGAGGTCAGCGGCGGTTGTCTTCGTATAGCCATACGTGCCGGGCAGGGCAAGTTGCACGAGGTGTCCCAGAGCCCATGTCACTATGTATCCGTTGCCTGTACAGTAGCCGTCCATCTTTTCGGTAGCCCCGACCACACGGGCGATATCCATTCCCACACTCGGTTTTTCTGCAATGATTGCTTTCATCTTCATTTTTTTGTAAAATTAAAGCTGTTCCCCGTGACCGGCATGGATGACGGGGAACGGCGGTTTGACATTTGATGCTTGATTGTCGTATCGGGTGAAAAGCGGATGCTATGCCACCGGCTTCACGCCAAGGATTTCCATCAGCGGTTCGCCGTCCTTGCGTATCAGTTGCAGGGTGGCATCCATCACCACGTCCACACCGAGGAGTACAAGGCTGAGTGACATTACTTTCGTTTTCTTCCCGCTGAGCAGCGTTTCAAGTTCTCCCGACATTTCCAGTTCGTCCTTGAGGATGCCGATTCCGGCCAGTTCTTCCCAGTTTACGTCTTCCGCCTTGAAAGGCGCGTTGTTTCCATTGTTCTTTTCCATGTTTCTGATTCTTTTGGATTATACATTCGTTTTACTTCAGGCCATGCTTGCACCTTTGGATCTGCGGCTGTTCTGCTTCGCCTCCTGTCCCTGTTTCTGGGCGTTGGCCACGACATTCCGCTGTGAAGCGTCACGCTTGCGGTCCGGATTCTCGTTGTAGAAGTCCAGCCTGCCCTGGTTGAAATTCGCCTTGACATACTGGGAGATGGTCTTTCCGTCATAGCCTTTGATGCCCTCTACCAACACGGCCTTGCCGCTCTGGAGGTCGGCACGCTGCTGGCGGTTCAGCTGTACGTCCCATACCTTGTCCGGAATCTTGAACTCCGCACGCTGTTCGAAGCCGTCCGGTGTACGTGAATAGCTGAGCCGTCCGGTTTCCAGGTCTGCCTTGATGAATGAGGAGAATTCCTCGCCCTTGCGGTTGACCATGTCATTGAGAAAGATGACCTTGCCCTCCCGGAGCTGCTGCTGTTCTTCCGGAGTTATCTTCACTCCGTTGATTTCTTTCGGGATGTAGATTTCACGTGCGCCTTCCGGAGAATCCGGGTTGTAGCGTGTATAGGAAGGTCTGCCGGTGGCTTCATCCAGCTTTACATACGAGGAGAATATCTCACCGTCCTTGCGTGCCATTCCCTCCACGAAGATGGCTTTTCCAAGATTGAGGTCTTCGATCTGCTGTTTGGTCAGTTCCACGCCACCCAGCGACTGGCGGTTGAACAGCTTGTCATTCTCGAAGATGTATTCGATACCCCTGCGCTCGGCATTGATCTGGATATGGGCATCAAATTCCTTTCCACCGTTGGAAATCATCCCTTCAACGAATATCTTCTTGCCTTCCCTCAGGTCGTTCTGTTCCTGTTCGGTCAGCTGCACGCCCTTGACTTCCTTCGGGATGAACGCATTTTCCACACGCATGGCAACCACCTCGTTGGTAAGTTTGTCAATGCTCACGAAGGAAGGAATGTATTCCCCGTTACGTCCCTTCAGTTCCACGACACGCCCCATGTTGCCTGTTTCAAGCAGGTTCTTCTTGTCCTCTTCGGAAAAGATGTGTCCGAAATAAGGACGGTCAAGTTCGGGTTTCTGACGGATACCGTGGATGCCCAATACGATAGGACCTCCCACGGACTGCTGGAATGACAGTCGTGCATCCGTGCGCAAAACGGCGGAACCGAAATTCATGCTGATGGGTACGACCTGGTTGGTCTTGTATCCCTTGAGCATCTGGTCAAGGAGTCCGCGCTCCTGAAGTTCCTCCCGGGACAGTCCGAAGTGTTTCAGTTCCTCCCAGTTGATCATTGATTCATTGTAACGGTACTTGGGCTGCTGCCCGGTTTCCGGGGCGGCCTGCTGCTGTGTCTGGTTTTTCTTTGCCATTTCTTCTTGATTTTGATTGTTTATACTTTGGTTTTCCTTGGTGCGTGGTACAATCTCGTATTTTTTCAGAAATTCATCCACCGCATCCGACTTCCTGCCTGCGGCTATGTCTTCCACCGCCTGTCTGACTTCAGGGCTGTCCAGGGTGTCCTCCTTGATGGTGAGCAGTCCGAAACGGGTCGGGTCCTTGAGCTGGCTCCAGAAGTTTTTCAGAAAATTCTCGAACATGCTGGCATAACGGTCTATTTTCAGAAAGGAGTTCCGGTGTTCCTTGTCTGCCGGAACCGTCTTGTACCTGCCGTTCTTGTCGATTTCGGATATAGCCTGCAACAGCAGTTCCATCTTGTCGAGAATGAAGACAATGTCACTCAGCTGGTCATTCTCGGTGACTTGTGTTTTCATGGGTTCGTCCCTTACATTTTTCTTTGCCATAACTGTGATTTTTAGAGTTGAAAACTATTGTTGTCACCGCAAATATATAGGCATAATTTTGATAAAACATTATATTTCAATGCATTGGGCTATCCGTTTCATCGTATGTCATCACGTTTCACCATAGGCGGGAAGACGAAAGGCAAAAAACGGAAGAATCAGGGTAAAAGTGTGGGAAATATACAGAGTCCGATAAAACAAAAAAGAAAGAAGGAACACACAGGAGGTAAGCCCCAACATACAGAAAAGGCGGAAGCGGTAGAAAAGCCGGAAACAAAAGGAAAGCGATAAAGAGAAATGTATTATGCAGAGTGGAGAGCGAGCTGTCTTTAGTCCCCACTTCCTTCCGTTGCTCCATAAGACCGGAAGATCATTTCTGTATGGTAGATATTGACAGCGTAATCCATTGCGACATCAGCATCGGCAAAAGACCGCCGTCATTTGTCTTTTTGGTTTTGTCCTATGCGTCGTAGGTCGCTTCGCTTGCTAAGTCCCGGACCTTTTCCCCAACTCGGACGATGATACCGGAGCGTTTTTTCGGGCGGAAAATTACCAAAGGGAATTTTGTGTCCCGAAAACCGGAGGCTTGAACGTGGAAGGTATCATCCTCCGAGTTATCTTCTTGAAGGGACTTGCCAAGTGAAGCGGAATAATGATGGAATTTTATGGAGGAATATGGAATAATGCTTGGCACGATTTATCTTTCTATAAATCAATCAGCACATTGGATATATGTTTTAAGAAAAATGAGTAAATTCGCATTTAAAATAAATTTTCAATGAATTCAATGAAAAAAGCATATACGATAGACCAACAAATAGCCAGACTGAAATCAAATGGAATGACATTTGATGATGAGGAGAAAGCGAAAGAGATTCTCCTTGATGTGGGTTATTACCGACTTGGATTCTATTCTTTTCCATACGAAATAAAGTTCCCATGTCTGGAACATCGTGACCATCAGTTAAAACCAGGTACTACATTTAAAAGTGTCTATGACCTTTATGAGTTTGATACCAGACTCAGGAGATTGTTGCTCAATGCTCTTGACCGTATTGAGGTCAATATCCGTACAAAACTCATCTACAACATATCGCTGAAATACATTGATGACCCCTGCTGGTTTGTCAATCGTAAGTATGTAACCTCTAAATTCGTTAACGATTTTGAAGAACAGGTATATGCGGTTATGCGTAAAAACCCCATTATCCAACGTCATCATGCCAACCATCCGGGGATATATGCTCCTGCATGGAAAACCATCGAGTTTATGACAATAGGCAATATCATAACATTATATGATTCGCTGAAAGAAGCGGAAGCGAAAGATCAGGTCGCTAATGCCTATGGCTGTTCAAGAGGTGTTTTTTATAACTATATGGAAACTATACGTGTACTTCGTAACAAATGTGCACACGGAGGTTGTATTTACCGTATGGACTTTCCTAAAGGAATCAAACGTTTGCCTGCTGACATTTCTGCCGAATGCAGACACAATATTAAAGGTGGCATAGATGTTGTTAGGTATATGCTGGGGTGTATCTCACAATCGCGGAAAAAGGATTTGGAGAATGATATTCAAAATCTTGTCAGTTCCATTCAGACTCCCGAAGCCCAAGAAGTTATAGCGCAGGTTTCCAAAATAGAAAGTTGAATTCATATTATTTGGTTGAATAAAAAAGAATCCTTACCTTTGCAATACTAAAAGTGCCCGTGCGAGCTTAGTCGTCGCATCTGCACTATAAAAAGGAAGAAAAGAAATCTCGGTCATTATGGCTGAGATTTCTTGTTTTTATTGGTATTTCATTACTTTTTTCAATATGTTCAGATTTCCTGCATCGGCTTTTCATACATTCCGAAGCCGAAGCAATCAGCAATGACAAAATCTGAGCAACCTTTTTCTGTGAGTGATTTCAATTCGTTCCGGCTGTTGCAATAATAGAAGATTTCTTCATCCCATTCCGTATCGGAATCCATGGACAATGCAATTCTTGTTTCCAATGTATCCAGAGTGTCCTGCCAACGTATGATGCAATCTGCATAATGCGGTTCACATTTACGCATGTTACAGAACTCTTGGTAAAGCATATCTATGTCTTTTCTGATTTCATCCGGCTTTTTCCAGTCGGAATCATCCACGATTTCAAAGCCGATTCCCTCTACCAGCAGGCATGTACCTTTATCATAAACCATCATGGTACGTTTGCCGATATGTCTTTTGCGTATTTCTGCCCAATCAGGCAAATCCCAACGTTCGATAGTCCAAATCCCACGATAGTTTTCCGGAATGGCATTGTATTCGCTCAATGTTATCTTTCTCATATTTTTCTAATTTATAGGTTACAGAACCTGACCGTATAAGTCTTGCACGGTTTCCCGAATGCAGGAAAACGGTCGAACTCCTTATATGATTCCCAATCCACTGACATGGTATATCCGTTTGGAAAACTTTCACCGATAAAGTTGGTTATCATTTTTTTGTCTTCGTCGGTAAGAAACAAATCCTCTTCAACACCATATTCCAATGAATAAATCGCCCATTCGGGAATATTGTCCCAAATGAGCGTTTTACTGTTGTTGTCATTCATAGTCCTGCTGATTAAGTCTGTTTATAATTTCGTCAAGCTCCGTTTCCCACTTGTCCGTCCCCTCAATGAGTGACGGGTAGGTCAGTTGTTGCCACTGCCGGTAATCGAAGAGTTTCATACGCAGCGGATAGTAATCGAAAAGTTTCCGGTCTCCGGAAAATACTCTCAGGTGATTTGTTCCGACTTCCATCAGTCTCAGGCCATAATGGCCAATGATTTCGTAAAATCTTTTCATCGGTGTGAAGTTGCTTCTGCTCATATCTTTTATTTTTAAGTTAGACATTTCACGGCTCGTGAGCCGATTTTTTATTTCTTGCCTGCCTCGCTGTCCCGTGCCGGATTGTGCAAGGCTTTCCGGAAAAATACCGCAAGCGCAGCGCGGAAGATTTTTGCGGAAACCCGTAAGGGCCCGGCCTTGCTCAATCCAGACAGGCACGGGGCTACCTTTGCAGGCTGAAATAAAAAAGCGGTCTATATTATTCCTTATCGCCTTCATCCTGTGGAATCAGATGTTTCAAATCTGGGTCATTTTTTATCCTAAACATCTCATCCTCGATTATCTGCACTACATCCGCCTTGATTTGGGAATAGTTCCGGTCTATCTGTTGCTGCATGATATCGTTGCCATTCTCGTCCTTGAACTCGTTGATGACAGGTATCTTCTTGTAAGCCTTTGTTTCCGCCGCTACCTTTTCGCTATCGACAATAATCCGTGCGTGGAAAATCTTCTGGTCAATTTCTTCCCCGAAGTTGTCTGCCACACTGCCCACGAATGTGCCCTGCGAGAGGTTGGCAATCTTGGATGCAGGTATCAGCGAATCCAACTGCGTGTTAATGGAAGTGGATGTGTCCTGCCGGTTAATAGAGATGGATTGTCGTTGCTGGAGTATTTTACCAAAACGTTCCGACAGGCTTTTTGCCGTTTCCCCGACCACCTGCCCTGAGAATATATTTCCGACCGTATTTTGGATTACCTTCGCCTCTTTGTCACCGTAGTCACGGGTAAGCTGTGAGAAATCCTGAAAGCCGAGACACACTGCCACTTTGTTGCTTCGTGCTGTGGCTATCAGGTTGTCGATACCACGGAAATAGATGGTCGGAAGCTCGTCAATAATGATGGAACTCTTGAGTTGTCCTTTCTTGTTTACCAGTTTCACGATACGGGAGTTGTATAGCCCCAATGCTGCCGAATAGATATTCTGTCTGTCCGGATTATTTCCCACGCATAGGATTTTAGGATGTTCAGGATTATTCAAATCCAACGTAAAGTCATCGCCTGTCATGACCCAGTAAAGCTGCGGTGAGATCATCCTCGATAACGGGATTTTCGCGCTTGCTATCTGGCCATAGGCTAAGCACCCAGCGCCTTGCCACTTTTTACAGTGGTAGGTTTCCAAGCACTCGCCTCCGAACCGTGCATACAGGTCTCCCCGTACACGGCTCTCCACCTTCTCATTCAGTCTAACTTTCCTGCGTGTATTTTGTGATGGCATACTGAACATACTGCTAATGTTTTGCGGTTACGTGAAATCATTTTAATTTCCCAATCACTTTTGCCTTTTAGGTCTTTCAATTTGCGTACATGGTGCATTTCAAGATTGTCCGTAGCACCGCAATTTTCACATACACGTGCCTGAAGTCTCTTGATTAGTCCATTTCTGCCGCCTGTTATGGCAACCGTGTTTGGCAGTTTGTCATCCAAATACCGATTGGGCAGTTCCTTTCGCTTAAAGCCTTTGTCGTAGAACTCACGTTTGAACTCATATCCCCTTTTATTGGTGTACGGTATGGCAAATACTCCGTTCTTCTTGTACTTCGCAATGATTTTCTTTTTAGAAGTGCTGTACTTTGCGGCGTATGTCTTATACATACTGTATTCCATGATGTTATAAAAAGAGTCAATGACGGGACTATTATTTGCAATCGAATAGAAGTTATAGAACCCCATGATTTCAGAGTTATATTGGCTTATAATTTCCAAATCATCAAGACAGCGCATATATGTACGTCCTTTGGGCTTCCAAACCTCCTTACCTTTTTGAACAGTAATCTTTACCGCATCATATTCAAGGAGCTTCTTCCGCATCACTTCGGTAGTCACATACAGGACTATCTTATGGTCTAAGCTTCTTGTCAAATGTCCGTTTTTATCCCTATGGGTGTCATTGGATTTGCGTACAAATACGTCATAGCCGAGAAATTTAGCATGTTTTCTTGCATTGGTTATCAGCGTTTTTTCATCAGATAGTTCCAATTTCAATTTGTCTGCCATAAATTGCTTTATGTCCTCTTTGATTTTGATACAATCCTCTTTGCTGCCAATAACACCAATGAGAAAATCATCCGCATATCTCACATATTTTAGACGTTTCATGTCCGCATCCATTTCATCACTTGCTGGATATTTCAGACGTTCTTTGACAACTTCTTCAATTTGCTTCAACAGTAGTCGCCGTTCCGTTTCATTCTTTGCTTGTTTCAGCTTTGTTGTCAAGTAGTATTTTTTCTGCCCAAGTTGTTTTGCTATCGGATTTTCTTTGCGCCTTTTTCCCTTATTGAATTTTTGAGTGTATTCTTTGATGTATTTGTCGAACTTGTCAAGATAGATATTTGCCAGTATAGGACTTATTATCCCACCTTGTGGTGTTCCGCTATACGATTTGTGAAATACCCAATCTTCCACATATCCGGCATTCAGAAACTTTCGGATAAGGCGTAGAAAACGCATATCTGAAATACGTTCTGAAAGAATAGCTATCAATACTTCGTGGTCTATATTGTCAAAGAAACCTTTAATGTCTCCCTCGATGAACCATTTTGTATTGTTGAATGTCTTTTGTATGCTCCAAAGTGCAGTCTGCGGACTTCTCTGTGGTCTGAAACCGTGAGAAGAATTTTCAAAACTGCCCTCGTAGATTGCTTCCAAAATCATTCGGATAACTTCTTGCAGAAGTTTGTCAATGAATGACGGAATACCCAGCGGTCGCATTTTCCCGTTTTTCTTGGGAATGTACACCCGCTGAGAGGGATTTGGCTGGTACGTCTCATCTTTGAGTGTACCTATCAACCGTTCAATATGGGATATACAGAAACCGTCAATGGTTTTTCCATCGACACCTTTCGTCATATTGCCCTGTTTCGTATAAATACGTTGGTAGGCAATGTAGTACATCTCCTCATTAAACAGTAACCGATACAAACGTTCAAACTTGTAAGCCAAGTCGGAACTATGTTGTGTTAGACTGTTTAATATCTTTTCTGGATTTCTTTTCATGTCTCTCACATTTTCCAAAATTTGACATTAAACGATATTGGCTGCTTCCCTTCGCCATGTACAAGGCTTTCCCTTGCTCGGACTACTACGGAAGCTCTGTTGCCATATGGGTTGCCCCACTTAGGCAATCCCCGTTTAGACATATAATAACTATTGGCATGATAGATTGTCGGATACGACTTTCGTCCTTTACTATGTATGTAGTTGCTCCGTGATAAGTTCTTTTTGCCCATGCATCCTACAAGGCGAAGCTGGGTATCACGGCTTGACGTTTGTAACTGTCTTCCGTCAAGGCTTAACCATCGAGCCGCTTAGACTATCGTTCAACCAGTATAGGCTTTATCCTCATATCTATCGTTTCACCTCGCCACACGGTCAGAACTTGACAGTTAGTTCACTCGTGGCTTTACCGACATGCTACACTCCCCATCGTCTTTCGTTGAATGGATAAGTCGGCTGGTGATAGGTTATTATTTCAAAGAACACGAACCTAATAGCTTGCCAAAGCTATATTTATTATATGCCCTTACGGGCGCACCTGGAGCTGGTCTTGTGCTCCGCCCTGCCAGGCATCCATAAAGGGGGAAAGGTAGTTTTCCAGTGAGGGATACGAGGTCAAAATCGTGAAAATATCAGCATACGGTTTGTTTAAGAATTCTATCGCGTGAGGGAACGTGCAATACTTGCCGTCCTTGTAAATCCGCAAGTACCAGATAATCGCGGCGAGCAAAATAATCGGGGATTCTACGAAGAAATCACCCTGTTTCTGTATCCAGGTCTTGTTCAAATTCAGGAGAATGGTATAGGCTGATTCGTAGGCATCACTGATATCCGCCATGAATTTCGGGTTTATAGGATTGCATCTGTGGCTGCGTCTCGGATCGTCAAAGTTTATCACATAGAATTCCGGTCTGACCTTGTATTTATCCAGATTCTTTAGCAGTTCGTTATAGGCTATTACAGAAAGGTCGTCAAATTTGTAATCATACAGATACAAAGCGAAACCTTTGGAAATCTGCTGTTTGATAAAATTATTCACCACAGCGTAACTCTTACCCGAACCGGGCGTTCCAAGCACGATGGAAGCACGGAACGGGTTGACGATGTTTATCCATCCGTCCCATTCCTTGCCCTGATAAACAAATTTCGTGGGCAGGTTGACGGAATACTCGTTCTCCATGAGCCTTGTTTCCTGCATGAAGCTCTCATTGGCGGTATTGAACACGTCCTCCATCAGATTATTCTTCAACATACGGCTTATCCACATACCCGACATCAAGAGAAGGATATATCCTGCGGTAAGCGTTACCGTATATATGACGGCATTGGCTGTCAGGTTGAACGGCAGGTCGAGCATCCACCAGTTCATGAAAAACAGCACCATCCCCGAAAGGAAAGCGGCATATATCCTGTTCCATGTCATCTTTTCATTCTTCACACCTTTTGTGCCCAGACACGAGAGTGCAAGGAATATGACGGCAAACACTTTCGTTATAAGCAGGTTGCTGAACAGCCCCGCCGTTCGCTGAAAATTAAGCAGTATCCTGTCAACCACGCCTATATTGATACCCATATCCACAAATGATCGGTAACAGAACCAATAGACGTGAATGACAATAAAAACAATGGATATGGCACGCATGAACTCCATGACCTTGGCCAGTCCTCTCAAATCATCTTCCTGTTGCATGATAAACTGATTTTTAATGTTGGTAAATTCGGAAATTAGGATATTCCCCGTGAGCGGTGTTTCTTCTTCTTTTTACGTTGCAGCTTCCGGGCGAGAGCCTCTTCCTGCGGATCGGGACCGTTCGCTTCCAGGTTGAATATCCCGAAAGCCTGTTCGATGGCACTTTCCATATCGGAGGAGAATCCGCTTTGCAAACCGGTGTCCGGCATGTGCGCATCTAAATCCGGGATGCTGTCCGGATTATTAAAGAGCCGCTCAAAGGCGTTTGCCGAGAACTCCTTGCCGAGCCGGGAGCCGTTATAGACCTCCCGGTTCTTGTGGTCGATGAAGGTCGCACCGTAGATGCGTCCTTCATCGTTCTCACGGAATATCGTATCTATGCCTTTCCCGGCAAGCAGACGGACAAATATCTCCCGGTCGCCACGGCAACCGTGCATGGCAAGAGCCACTTCGTTCCGGATCTTCGGCTGCCATTTTTTTGCCTTATACTCACGAACGTTGTAACCGATACGCTTTTCCAGTCCCTCATACCCGTAGCGCTTCCCGATAAGGGAAGACTTGATGGGCGTGCAAAGCGGTTTGCCCGTGTCATCCGTCATAGTATAGACGATACCGTTATAAGGCACTCCATCAAATTCGCCTTTCACTTGCTTCGTTTCGATATTGAAGCAGGAGAGTAATGCGCTGTACTCCCCGAAAGACTGAAAACGGTAAGAGCCGAACACGCTCTTTACGATGTTGGACACCTGCTTCTTTACATCACCGCTTTGGTAGTCCGCTTTTTTCAGGTACGGTTCAAGCAATTCCTTCCGTTTGTTCTCCACCTGCTTCAGTCCGAACTTCCTTTCCAGTTCCCGGCAGGCTTTCATCGAACGGTTCCATTCGTATGCGTCACTGATTTTTTCGCCGTTCTCCTTTACACAGGTGGAGACGATATGGATATGCCTGCGGTCTATGTCCTCGTGCAGATACACAATGTATGGCTGGTCGCCATATCCCATCTTCTGCATATATTCCCTTGCCAGATCCGCGAACTGTCCGTCCGTGAGGCGGTCATCCACCGATGGGTTCAGGGAGATATGCAGTACCGGCTTCTCCGTGTTCCTGTTGGCGGCAAGGTAGCTGTCGAAAGCCCATAGTGTCTGCTGCATGACATTATGGGGATTTCCGGTGATATCGGTAATCATACGGTTGCCCGTGATGATACGGGCGGTGGACTCATCCACTTTCCGTTGGTTGTAGATGACCGCTCCGTAAAGCGATACACCTCTGTTGATTTTAGCCACCATTCTGCTGTTCCTCCTTATTCCTTTTTATCAGGTATTCCTCCTCGAACTCCCGGGTAAGCATGATAATCCTTTTGCTCAGCACCACCAGATCGATGGTGGCCTTCTCCAGATTACGGAGCAAGGCGAATGCCCGTTTTTCACCGAAATTGGACTTGACAGCTTTTACCGTCTGGTTGTAGTTGTTACCGATAGCTTGGAACTGGTGATAAAAATTTGTCAGTCTGATGTAGTAATCCATCGCAGCCTTGTCGATTCTGACAACCTTCATTTCTCGTCCGAAAATCATGGCCTTGATGAATCTTGCCCGCTGTTTCATGCCTGATTTTTCAAACAGAAGCTCGAAATTCCCATTCTCTTCCGAGGTCAGTTTGATACCGTAACGGAAAACTGCAGGGTCAGTTTTCGGCTTTCTGCCCGTACTTCCTGTTTTTCTTCTTTTACTGTTTTCTTCCATACGCATTGAGTTTTTCTGTTGCTGATCTTTCGTCATGGATTTCCGACTTTGGAGGAAATCCCTCCCGAGCCTTCAGGCGAGTGGCAAGTTTGTTTTGGGATGCCCGAATCATTTCGGGCTGCCCAAAACACAACTTGCTATGTTCGCTTGAACATGAATTTTCCTTCGTCAAATTAAGTTTTGACCTTCAGCCTCATTCTTCGGCTTCGGAAAACCTCCGCAGCGGTATCCGTTCCGTTGTCGGTGCAAAGTTATGGCGGTTTATCCTGTTGTAAAATAGTGGGTTATATGTAACGTGATGACAAATGATGACACAGGTCGTCACCTCCCTTAAAACATAGTGCAGGTATGAAAAAATACCCTTTTATTTGCAGCGTGAACGGTAAAACAAACCAATAATCAAGTGGCTGTCCGTTGTATTACCCGTTAGCGAAAACACTTGTTGCAACAGATGGGCAGTGATTGTTTACTTGCTTTGTTAGGGCAGATAACTATCGGTTGGTCGGTTTGCCGGTTGGTGAGCACAAAG
>ENA-UERU01000506-UERU01000506.1-human-gut-metagenome-genome-assembly--contig:-NODE-506-length-30753-cov-8.601904_pt1 | contig 30753 bp, 21 predicted proteins | sample MGYA00242988_ERZ507989 | MGnify/ENA primary metagenome ERZ507989 (study PRJEB26167, sample SAMN06115519) | human gut metagenome | host: Homo sapiens | place: China:Hunan | collected 2015-08-21 | study...
AAGGGCCAGATCATTCCGGGCCTCTTCGCCGCGGGTGAAATCACGGGCGGCGTGCACGGCGGCAACCGCCTCGGCGGTAACGCTCAGGCCGACATCGTGACCTTCGGTCGCATCGCCGGCCAGCAGGCCTATATCTTCGCCAAGCAGCAGGATGCCGCGAAGAAGTAATCCTTCCTCTCTCAATGCGCGTCGTCCATGAGGCGCGCGGAGAAACCCTCGCCCCGACAGGCTTCGGCTTGCCGGGGCGTTTTTCATCGGATAACCGAACCGATTCGCGCCTCGGTTCGGGTATCGATACGGGAAAAATTTCCTATTTTGGAATACTCAATCCCACCAGAAGTACCAAAGTTTGGACTGACTCAAAGAGGCAGCAAGATGTCCGACCGTAGCCTCATCTTCAGGACCCTGATCGATCACATCGGGGCAAACCCCATAAAGCTCTTGTGCCAACCCCAGGGCTTCGTGCACAGGCACCGCTTGAGGAACGGACATTTCAAGCTCATCATGTGACAGAACAACAGGTGCGGCCCCGTATTTTTCATGCCAATGTTTGGCTATGGCCATCATATCTTCGGGGCTCGGACAATCATTCCATCCACCAAACGGCAACCAGGCAAAAATTTCCCAGGGATTCTTAACAGGAATCTTGGCCAATATGACGGGATGGGTTAGTTTCGTCTCGGAATTCCACCATGCGTTGTGATCGATGGACTCTCCGCCGACAACTTTTCCGAGGATTTCTTCATTCCAGTCCACTTCGTCATCCTGGGCCTCGCACCGTCTCTCCCCGATCAGACGATCCAGAATTTCAGATACATCTTTGACCGGATTTGCGAGCAATTTCTTGCGGTATTCGTAGACATTGTCCGGATCAAATTTGTAATCTTCCGCACCGTCGTTTTCCGGATCAGAGTTGAGAATAAGCGTTTCCCACAAAGTTTCGTCTTCAACAATCAGGACGGGAACAAAGCCGTCTCGCTGTCCGTATCGAGTTGCATACGCGAGCGCAGCGCGCAAAGGATCGTCATCGGGCATAGGCGGAAAGTATTCGGTCGGACATCCCAGATACTTCTCAAAGGCTTCGGTCAAAGAGGTAGGCCCATCCCAGTCAACTGCATTTATCTGTAAGTTCTTCCAAGCGTCCCATCGAGTTTGAATAACCTCGGCCATTTCTTCATAGTAGCGCTCATCAAATGGGACGAAAAGATAGGCTTCGTCCTGAAATTCAGCGCTGAAATAACGCTCGGCCCCGAAAAACCGGAATGCATGATCGTCAACATCGCAAGGATAATACGGTGGCTGCTGATTATCGCCGTAGTAGTAACGAGCAAAATCGTATCCCTTGTCATTCAACATGGATCTTAAAAGTTTGCCGTCAAGCTTATCGCGAATGAAGCTTCGCAAGTCTTTTGGATTTTCGAGCGCTTCCGGAAAGTCTTTCGAGAAGCTCTCCCCCATGAGTTGATGTTCAATGCACCATCTCAAAAAGATAGCCAGATGATTGAATGCGCTGATTTCGTCAACCGAAAGTTCTTTTTCTCTAATAGACTCCAGATGCCAATCGGCATCGTCGAGCAACTCATTGGGAACGTCCTTTTCATCTAAGACATTGGGACGCGTTGGATCCACAACCCAACTGACTGCCCGTAAGCGCTCGAGAAGAGCATTTGCGCCTTTCTCAGTGTGGAATTCCGATTCCTCCGGATAGAGCGGAATGACCTGGTAGAAATTTACCTCATCCCCATCAGAGAGTCTGCAGAAAGCAGAACCTTCATTACCTGCCTGCGCACCAATCAACATAGCCGAGTTGAACGGGACGTTATCGGCATAGGGATCCGGATTATCAACTGCATGCCCCCAACCCAACCAAGTATCCATTTTCCCTGGCAGTCGCGCCAGATCCTTGAGCAATCGGATTGGCCAATACCACTGTTTTTCTTGGGATTGGATTTGCCAGTCCTTAGGCAAGGCAATGACCAGTTCAGCCCGGTCGAAAAGTTTTCCTTTGAGCTCATCCGGGACATTCATACGATGAGCCCCCATTCCCATCGTGACGAGCGTGTAGTAGGCATTGTCGTCGTGGGGAGGTATCACACAAATGTCGACATGGATAGCGGGCGAAACGATTTCGTGCAGGATAGTTGCAACCGACCCGAAACACTTTTCGATATGACTCATCACGCAAGCCATCTCTTCAGGAGTATAGAGTTTCGTCATTTTCCACCTCGCCCTTCGTATGCTTTCAGCGGTGCACTTTCGCTTGAAGGCGTGATCACAGGAATGTATCCATAGTTCAAGTCCTGCAACACAGGCCGAAACGATAAGCAGTTTTTTTTTCGGGATGCTCGCCCCAATCCATTCGCTAATGGAAATACCCCAAATAGTTCTGCTTTTCCCGCCGACATACGGAGGACGTCCCCCTGCCGGCAGAATCGATACTCCACAGTATACTCAGAAAACTCGTCGGACACGCCCAAGCAACCGAGCGTCACACGAATAGACCGCTTCGAGAGCTGTCAAGAAAAAACCGCGCCCCGAAGAGCGCGGTTCTTTGTGAAAGTCCGTGCGGGAGGCCCGCACGGACTGCGATGCATCGAAGAGAAGCGCCGCTTACTCGCCGAAGAAGTCCTTGCCGGCCGCCTTCGCCTTGGCGCGATCGCCCGCGAGAACGAAGGTCATGCGATCGGGATCGGCGATGCGGGCAATCGCCGCATTGACGTCCTTCACCGTGAGGGCTCGGATGGCGTCTTCGGTTTCCTTCGAAAAGCTCCAGGTGCGGCCCATTTCGAGGTTGCTCGTCCAACCCGCCGCAAGCATGCCGTCCTGCGCGCGGTTGACAGCGCGGTTTTCAATCATGCCGCGTTTGGCTTCTTCGAGCTCCTGCTCGGTAATGCCGTCCTTGAATGCCTTGCGAAGTTCGTCCTTGAGGCTCGCTTCGGCCTGCGCGAGGTTCTGAGGCGCCACGATCGCACCGATCGACCACTTGGCGCGGTTGCCGAAAGCGGGGATCGTCACGTTCGAGGAGGCGCCGTAGGAGAGGCCTTCCTTTTGACGCAGACGCGTCACGATGCGATTCGAAAGACCGCTCGAGCCGCCGAGGATCCAGTCGGCCGTGATAAGAGCGGCCATGTCGGGATCCGCCAGGTTCGCCGCAAAGTCGACGCGGGCCATGAGGATCGCGTTTTCCTTTTCGGGCGTGTCGACGACGAAGCGCGCGGGTTTCACCTCACGATAGTCGCTCACGATGCGCTCGAAGGGCACTTCGGCCTTCTTGACGCCCACGACCTTCGTCTTCAAAGCGTCTTCGACTTCCTTCGGATCGAAGTCGCCCACGACGGCAAGCGTCCCCTTCGTAACGCCGAAGACGCGCTTCCAGTAATTGCGCACGTCCTCAAGCGTCGCCTTTTCCACTTCGGCCGCAAGCTCTTCGGACGTTTCCGTGTAGCGGGCGTCCCCCTGCGGGTAGGTGTTGAAGTGACGCGTCATCGCATCGCGCCCCTTGACGCGCGGGTCGTCGGAACGCGACTGAAGACCGACGAGCGTCTGGCGCTTCAGGGTTTCGAACTCTTTCTCGGGGAAGATCGATTTCGAATAGAGTTGGCCCACGAAGGCGAGCGCTTCGGAGAGGTGTTCGCGGTCCGTCGTGAAGCCGAAGGGAGAACCTTCCATCTTGAGGGCCGTGAACTTGTCGTCGATCTGATCGCGCGTCATCGTGTCGGTGCCGCGAGAGAGCATTGCGACGGCGAGCATCGGAATCGCGGCATTCACCGACGTTTCGTTGTTGCCGTTGTTGAACTGCATCTGCACGACAACCGTTTCGCCGCGAGTCTTCTTCGGAAGAAGCGCAACCTTCACGTCGCCGATGTCAAGGAGCGTCGTACGCTTGTCGATGTTGTCCTGCGAGACGTCGAACGCTTCCGCTTCGGAACCCTTTTCGGAGAAGGTGTAGCGCGAGAGTACCTCGTCGACGCCCGGCGCCGCCGTGATTTCGGCGCGCTTCGTTTCGTCGGTCGGAATGTAAAGACCCACGACGCGGTTGTCGCGCACGAAATAGGTCTTCGCCGCGCGATCGACGTCGGCGGGCTTCACGTCGCGCACCATTTCGCGATCCGCGAAGAAGAGGCGCCAGTCGCCGAGCGCGATGTATTCCGAAAGGCCCACGGCGAACTGCTCGGGGTCGGAGAGCGTGCGCTCGAACATCGTCGCCTGGTCGGCCTGCTGACGACCGAGTTCTTCGGCGGTGGCGGGCGTACGGGCAAAAGCGTTTTCAATCGCGTCGACGAGCTTCGTCTTAACGAGTTCGATGTCGTCGCCCTTCTTGACGAGCGCGCCGAACATGACAAAGCCCGGCTTCTCGGCCGCAATCGGCCAGCCGAAGACCTGCGTCGCAAGACCCGTTTCGACAAGTTCCTTATAAAGGCGCCCCGTCGGCGCGTCGGCGAGGATTTGCGCCGCCATTGCGGTCGGTTCGTAGTCGTCGTGAAGCGCTGCCGGAATGCGGTAGCCTACGGCCACGAGCTGCGTTTCGCCCTGACGACGGATCGTGAATTCGCGCTCGCCGTCGGCGACGGGCTCGACCGTCCACTCCTTCGGGAGAACGCGTTCGGGCTTCGGAATCGCGCCGAAGTCCTCCTTGATCCAACCGAGCACCGTTTCGGGATCGAATTTGCCCGACACCGTCAGCACCGCGTTGTCGGGCTGATAGTACTTGCGGTAGAAAGCCTGAAGGTTTTCGATTTCGACGTTTTCGATGTCGCTCCGGGCGCCGATCGTGCTACGGCCGTACGAGTGCCAGTCGAAAAGCACGCTCTGCATGCGTTTCATCATGACGGAAACGGGCTTGTTCTCACCCATTTCGTATTCGTTGCGAACGACCGTCATCTCGGTGTCGAGGTCCTTCTGTGCGATGAAGGAATTCACCATGGCGTCGGCCTGCCAGCCGAGCGCCCACTTCATGTTGTCGTCCGACGCCGTGAAGGAGACGAAGTAATTCGTGCGGTCGAGCCACGTGGAGCCGTTCATGCGAAAACCGCGCTTCGTGAATTCGCTCGTGGGCGAAGGATAATTCTTCGATCCCTTGAACATCAGGTGTTCAAGCAGGTGCGCCATCCCCGTTTCGCCGTAATTCTCGTGGCGCGAGCCCACGCGGTAGGTCATGTTGACCGTGGCGGTGGGCTTCGAGGCGTCCGGGTAGAGGACGATCTTGAGGCCGTTGGGCATGCGGTATTCCGTCATCCCTTCGACCGTGACTACCGGGACGGGCGTCATGTCGTTCATGTTTTTCTCCTCGGCCGCTTCGACGCATCCGATCGTCGCGACGGCGGCCGCAGTCATCATCATTGCCGCTTTTTTGTTCATAGCAGGAACTCTCGGGTAGGCGGCCCTGTTGGCGGCAATCCGTCCGTACCCGTCTCTGCGCGGAACACCCCGCGTGCGGGCCGGACGGCCGCACGCGGGCCGTCGAAAGTTATTCGGTCTTCCCGAACTCTACGCTCCCTCGGCCGGGCAAGGGTAACCGGGAAGCGGGAAAACGTTCGGTAATGTTACCGTGCGGAAGGCTTTGTTACGAAGGCCCGGAGGCCCGACCGAAGGACTTGTCCGCGCCCGGGGCGCGACAGGACGCTTCAGGACGGGAAGAAACGGAGCGGACCGCAGCCGGAATACGGCGCTCGGAAAGGAGGTATGCAACGAACGACGCCCCTACCGAGCGGAAGTTTCTCCGAAGGGGAGCGCCGAGCTCTGCTATCCTTTTTCGATTCGAAACGCACCGGGCCGCCCGTTCTTGGGGCGGCAGCGCCATGAAACTACTCTTCGACCTCTTTCCCGTCATTCTCTTTTTCGCGACCTTCAAGCTCTCCGAGCACTTCTCCGCGGACGCGCTCGCGCTTGCGCAGTCCGTCATGGGCGAAGGCGTCACACCCATGACGGCGCCCGTTTTCCTCGCGACCATCGTGGCGATTCTCGCCACCTTCTGCCAGATCGGCTGGCTCAAAATCAAAGGACGGCGCGTCGAAACGATGCTCTGGATCAGCCTTGCGGTGATCGTCGTCTTCGGCGGACTCACGCTCTGGCTCAAGAACGAAATGTTCATCAAGTGGAAGCCCACGATCCTCTACTGGGTCTTCGGCTCGATCCTCGTCTACGGAAACTTTGCGGGGCGAAATTTCATGCGCGCTCTGATGAAGAGTCAGATCGACATGCCGGATGCGGCCTGGCGCACCGTGCAGAATCTCTGGATCCTCTTTTTCGCCCTCATCGGCTGCGTCAACCTCGCGGTTGCCTATCTCTTTTCGACCGATGTCTGGGTCGACTTCAAGCTTTTCGGCCTTACCGCATTGACAATGATTTTTACAATTGGCGTTGCCTTCTACATGACGAAGCACGCGGTCGAGCGGCAGAATTGAAAGATCTTTATTCGGCCAATCACTCTGTGGGACCCGCGGCCGTACTGAGGACCGCGAATTCCGTCAACCAACCCAACGTTTTTTCGGAAGCTTAAAAATGGACAAGAAAGTCATCGCCCTCGGTCTTGCGGCTCTCATCACCGCCGGCACGGCCAGCGCCGAACTCAAGGCCTTCAAGGTGAACGGCGAAACCGTAACCGTTGCCGAACAGAAAGTGCTCTACGATCGCGCGATCGCTCAGGGCCAACCCGCGGGCGACGAGCTCGAACGCCAGGTGAAGAACATCCTCGTTCAGCAGAAGGTGCTCCTCCAGGAAGCCAAGAAGGCCAAGGTTGAAAATCAGGAAGCCGTCAAGCAGGCCATTGAAAACGCCCGTCAGCAGATCCTGGTGACGGCCCTCGCTCAGGACTGGGCCAAGAAGAACCCCGTCTCCGAAGCCGACCTCAAGGCCGCCTACGACCGTGAAAAGGCTGCTTACGGCGACACCGAATACCAGGTTCGTCACATCCTCGTGAAGACGGAAGACCAGGCGAAGAACCTCATCTCCCGCATCAACAAGGGTTCGGACTTCGGCAAGCTTGCCACCGAATTCTCCGAAGACACCGGCAACAAGGCTCAGGGGGGGCTCCTCGGCTGGGTCGTTCCCCGCTCCTTTGTTCCCGCCTTCGGTACGGCTTTCTCGGCGCTCAAGCCCGGTGAAGTCGCTCAGACCCCGGTTCGCACGCAATTCGGCTTCCACGTCGTGAAGCTCGAAGCGAAGCGCAAGGCCGAGCTCTTCCCCTCCTTCGAAAGCCAGAAGCCCGTTCTTCGCAACGCGCTCGCCAACCAGAAGGTTCAGGCTCACTTCCAGGAAGTCGTGAAGGCCGCCAAGGTTCAGTAAGTCGACTCCCCGCGCGAAGACCGGGGATCCGCTCAACTTTCCCGAATCGCCGAAACGCCGTTCGCCCTCAGACGAACGGCGTTTTTTTTCGGGTATATAAGAGATTATGTTGGGAATCGGCTCTGACGTGAGAAGCAGATCGGTTAAAACAGGGGAGGAAAAGGAGATGGAGAGAAATTTTCCTTTCCTAACGCCCGAGAACAACAACTCTCGGATATTAGAAGTTTTATCAGACTTCCCATGGAGGACTTGGGTGGCACTAGGCGTTTCCGGTAACGGTAAGGTTCAGCGGTGAACTCCGCTCCATCTGAATATGTATGAGCGAAGAAATCGGAGGGTACGCTACTGGTAACAATTCGCTCCAGATCGCTCGGCGCAGTGGACCAGGCAACGAACAAAGGGCCTGCCGGAGACGTTGCCCCTTTATCAAGTCACAATGGCAGCTTATGCCTTACGCTTCCATTCGTATGGAACCAAAAGCCTCGACATCCAACGATGCCGAGGCTTCTTTGTGTCAGAAGGGGCTCTGTAGTACCGGACAGAGGTCCCAACCCAGATTACTGGCCTTCGTGGATTCGCATATCCTCAGCCGAGAATCCCGCTTCGATCTGCTTGATGAACCAAGCCGGCTTACGGCCACAACCACTCCAGGTCTGAGAGGGATTTTCGGGATTGCAATAGACCTGCTCAGACTTCGCCTTTTCAGCGGGGAAGAGGTCTTCTGCCGTGATGTCAAATGACGGCACTGCTCGCGCATCGCAACAATAACGCAGTCACGAAGAGCCTTCTTCTTCGCGGCAACCCGCTTTTCTTCCTCAAGAACTTCCTAGAGTTCAGTGTCAAATTTTTTTCGTCATTCTCAAATCTCCAACACTTTAGATGAATTGTGGCTATTTTCAAAAGTCAGAACCCCAATAACTAGACTGCGAAAAAGAATTCATCATTCAGCTTAGATGAGTGAGGCTGTCTGTAAATCCAACTTTTCATGAGGTCGCGTCATTAGCATGAATTCTACCTCCTCGGCTAGCATATCGAAGCCAGATGGTTAATCTCTTCAAAAAGTGCTGACTCAAGCCTTTCGTACCGAAGCTTCTCAACATCTGCTTGCTCTAAAAGGATGCCTTTGATATTGAATTTAACCGTGATCTTTAGCATATGTTCCGACGAGAAATATCCATCTACCGTTACCCCGTTCGCAGAACTTGATCAGGACTGAAGCGAGCATATTCGCACAAGCACTACAGCATCAATAGATTGTCAATGGAGTGAAATGCGTTGAGCATAACGTTTCGCCTTTTATTCATATCCATATCCGAGGAAAAAGGTCCAAAAAATTTATTAACCAATTCTTTATCTTCAGTGTAGAGGATTGAATATAGGATGTACCTTACTGATATTGTTCCGCTGTTGTCAGGAGCATGATCGATCAGCCAGTCATCATGATCCTTAAAAGGATTTGAATTTTTAATATAGTTCTGATAGGTAGTCCCATTGAATGCAAACTGTAGTAATGCATAAATGGATATCAATTTGTATCCAGTCTTTTTTTGAGATAAGCTTGCATCGAATATTAGATATACATACAAGTATTTTACAAGCTTCTCGACGTCTCGGAATGAAAGATTCCGAGATTCCGCGAACTCCGTAAGTAACGGGAGAATATGATGGTCCTTAAAGAAAGGAGAATCAAGGAGTCCACATCGATTCAACTCCATACCCAAGTATGTTATGGAATTATGAACTTCCTCTTTGAATGAGGAGAGTGTTACATTTGGGAGTTTGATTTGGAGCTGGAAAAATTTATCTAAATATCTTTTGGCAACTTGTTCGTTATTTCCGTAGCTGTGTTTAATTATTTCGACTAATTGCTCGGAATTGATAACGAAAACAATTTTTAGTTTAGGCATGTTAAATACATGCTTTACGACCTCTAAGAGATGTAATGCGTAGTCAGGCCTGCAACGGTCAAGTTCATCAATAAACAGCACAAACGTCTTATCGCCAGCTACTTCTTTAATCTGATCTCTTAGTTCATTCAAGTCTTTCTCAAGATTAGCTCTAGCTTCAAAAGCTTCCTTTGCCGTTTGTTCTTTTATTTGCTTTATTGCAGATCGAACATCTTCCGTGATCTTGCCTACTTGAGGACAGTAATATTCGATCAATTTCTGGCCTGCAGTTGTAGCTACAACCTTTATAATTGTTCTTATAGTCTTTTGCTTTTTTCTTCACTACCGAATGTAAGATAAAGTTTTGAGAGAATGCTGGTTAATGGATCATTGTATCGATCCTCAAAGAATGCATCAAAATATTCAGCCACAAACAAATCTTTGTGTTCTTGATTAATGAGATGAACAGTCTTCTTACAGAATTCTGTTTTACCAGTACCCCAGGCGCCATTGATGCTCATAGGGAATAGACTATTTTCATTTTTAAGTAGATCTATTAATCGCTCAGCAAATGGACGTCTGTTAAATTCGTCCCTGGTATCAAATGTAATCTCGTCGATCATAAGTTCCTCTCGGCTAAATAAAGTACTTATCTCTCAAGTAGAGAAGTATTTCATTATAGCGCGAGTTTCAGGATTTTGATGGCTCTTATGCTAAGTGCATACCCAGGAGTTCGTCTGTCTATAATAGTAAGTCTTCAATTTCGATGGACACTTCCTACCAATTTCAGCGAAACAGTCACTGGTAGCCGACTTTTGCGAAGTTCACAGATTATCCGAATTGTTTGAGTGACGTGGATTCTTGCGATTTTTAGGTGTTATTTGCCTCACCTAGAAGAATCACGACCAGATTGGTCTGATCTCAAAGTAGCGGACCTGACGGCTCCATTCGATGCACTGATGTGGTTGCCCAATTTAGCATGATCGTCGAGAATGCCAAATTTAAATGTTGCGAGTCAAAATAGACTGACCTCTTGGAGGACAAAATTAGTTGCCCCCTCTGTGCCCCCAACAGAAGGGAAGTCCATGCCATCCAAAAAGCTCAAACTATGCACGAAGATTGTTCTCAATCGGAGTCATCACTTCGTGATATCCCAACAACTCATCTAAGAAATCCGGCGGCTCAGCGCGAAAGGGTACGGCGTCAAGTGCATCAGCAACGCTCTATGTGTGTGCCCCAAAAGCCAAGCCAAGCTGTTTTTGGAACCTCATGTGCGGCTCCCGCATCTGTAGAAAGAATCACTAAAAACCGGGTAGGGGCGCAGGTATCCCTGCGCCATCCTCTCACACCACTCACCGCACTGTTCCGTCGTGACGGTTACTTATGGTCATGCGGCAGATCGTTGTTACCCATCATCTTGGGCGTTGTCAACGCGTGGGACTGCACCTAAGTTCCTGCAATACGCCCGCAACCCTTGCGCAAGTGGGCAACGCGACAGCGTTGAAAAGTGTTTCATGGCCAGAACGATGGACCTCAACATGGACGTGTTGCACGCTCACTCGACGTACACAATGGAGGGGCTTCATCGTTTCCTTCGCGGCGCTCACGATTCTGTGCGAACTGAAGCGCCGCATGGCGGCGCCCGAGAGCGTCGTCGTGAAGGAAGGAATCCGTCGGAACCTCGCGGACGAATTTACCTGGAACTCGCCGATGTCGTTTCTCTCGCCCGTCAAAGTGATCTACGGTGAAAACGAGTGCCGCTTCGCCGAGGTTACGAAGCGTCAGCACGAGGTTGCGTACCGATTGGGTTGCCCTTCCCTATCTGTACAACTTCGTGCCGAGCTTCTTCTCAAATCCGAGCTAAGCCGGTTCCGTAAAGTTACGCGGAATACGGGAAAAATTCAGAAATCCATCAATTACTCGAAATCGGCGGTTGCGCAATACATTTGCTTCCTTCCTCCGTCATTTCTTCTCCAGATAATTCGAGTAACTGAAGTAGTAATTGCGATTGAGCGGATTGGATTCCATCTCGCCGATTGCACGAAGCGAGAGGACGCGGAGATTCAAAATTTTCTTTCTAAGATCTTCCGTGAAATCCGGGTGCGCCTCAACAAGGTCGGCCAGTTCCAGTACCCATTGGTACTCTTCGGCCTTGTAGGCATTTTTTAAAGCCGTCTCCACGGCTTCTTGACCGCCGAGCAACTCAACAAATTTGACTGCCCTTTCCTGCTTCGAAAGCGGGTGAAGATTCATGGGATTGCCGTCGTACCAACCGACGAGGCCACTGTAGATCGAGCGAGATGCGTTCTCCACAGTACCGTAAACCTGTCTCAACCACGGTTTATCGGAAAGATCCTCGGGCAACTTGATGTTTTGTGCGATCGTAACGGGATCTTCCATTCGACTCATACCCGCCACGGTTTGGTCATAGACCGATTGAATGGCGTTGGCATAATCGTACAATGCACCGGTTGCTTCTTTTTCTCCGATGATGGGAGACGTGTGACCGGGAACCAAAGCAACGGGCTTCAGCTCGGCCATCTTACGGTCGGATGCAGCCCATACGCGCACATCGCGGTACGGTGTTCCGCGAATTGCGTAGAGGTTGGGAAAGGCTTGGTAAAAATTATCGCCCGAGAAAAGAACGCGCTCCTCGGGCAACCAGACAAACATGGCTTCGGGGGTTTCTCCGGGAGCCTGTTCAAGATGCAACTTAATACCGGCAATAGTCGTTTCCAGGACGCCGTCAACCAAAACATTGGGTTTTACATGTCCTTGTCCGCGATCTTTATCGTAGGTATTTGCAGGAGCAATGCCTCGATTGGTCAGTTGCGAAGAGGGGAGACCCCGACCGAACTGAAATTGACCGCGCTTCATCAAGAGCGTTCGAATGTCTGCATTTCCGCCGGTATCATCTCCCATGCCCTCCGGGCCAATAATCCGTACGGAAGCTTTGTCTGAAGCATATTCGATATATGCACTCGCGCCGCCGGTGTGATCGCCATGTGCGTGTGTATAAACGATCGCTTTGACAGGAAGCTTGACGCCACTGGCTGCCCTTAATGCATCCATGGCGTTTTTAGCGGATTTCGGTCCCATCAGAGTATCGATCATAACAACACCGTCCGATCCGACAATCATCGAAGTCGTAGCTCCGTGGAAGCCAACGGCAGTATAAACATTGTCGGCAACTTTGACGACATGCGGCTTGTCGAAGTGATGATCTTGAGAACGGATGATTTCGAGTGCCTTTTCAGGAGTCGTGAGCGTGCTCGCCGACACTGCACCAATCACGCCGAGAGGAACGAACATCCCGAAAAGGAAGTAGAAGGAACGGATATATTCGACCATTTCAGTAACCATCAATGGTGAAACAACGTATCGGACATTGCCGATGTCTCATGCGAAGTTCGAGGACGGAACCGAGGCGGTATTGTGAAAACTGCACGCGAAACCATACCTTCCCGATGTCGCCGCCGATGTACGATGGCAACTCAACGACGAAAGTCGAGCGGCGGCATCGGAAGGAATGGGGGAATGTTAAGTTGAAGCCTTCCTGCATCACCAACCGCTTTCCCCCAAAAATCCCTGTTGGGACACCTCTCGATTCAGGGCGTCGGATGATCTTCTAGCGACTTGAGGCCTTCGTAGATCGCGTCGAGCGTGAGCGTTTCGGCTCGCTTCAGGTCGTCGGCCGACAAGTTCCCCTTCAGGATGCGCGCATCCGCGGCGGCGTTGCGGTCGGGCTGCACGCTCTTGTCGGCGGGAGCGGCCGCGGCGTTGAAAAGCACGAGCGCGGCGACGCGGTCGTGTTCGATCCCGTCGCCCGAGAGGAGAAGGTTCGCCAAAGCAACCTGCGCTTCGGGGTAGCCGCGCATGGCGGCGCGACGGTACCACTTGGCGGCTTCGAGCGCATCCTTGGGTTTTCCGTTCCCGTAGAGGTAGTAGTCGCCCACGTTCTTTTCACCGACGGGGTTGCCTTGCTTGGCGGCCTGAAGATCCCAAACATAGGCCTGCGGCATGTGAACGCGCACGCCCAATCCCTGACGGAAGACGTTCCCGAGCGCGAGCTGACACTCGACATCGCCGAGGTAGGCGCCCTTTTCCCACCAGTAAATGGCGGTCAGGCGCTCCGGCCCCTTGCGACCCAGGCCCTTGAAGTACATTTCGCCGAGGTAATACATGGCCCGGGCGTCGTCCTTCGCGGCAAGGCTCTCGAATTCCTTCTGAGCGGCTTCGTATTTCTGGTTGCGAACGGCCTGAATGCCGTCTTCGATGCCGGCATGGGCTGCCGGGACGGCAAGCATCGTCGCGAGGGCCGCGGCGGCCCCAAGCACGGAAAGCGACGGAAAGCGAATCATTGGTGGTCTCTCTTTTGGATGATGGGTCCGTTCGGGCGCTCGGCCGGTCGATCCGAAACGTCGGGCGCCAAGCGCACGGAACGCGCGAAACGGACGAAATCTCGGGCGGGGATCCCGTTTCGGGCTCCCCGTGACCGATTCACTCTAGCACCCGTTTCTTAAGCGAAGCCTACCGTACGATTCGCTTTCGCCCTGCTTTACGCGCGACTCGGCGGGATGTCGGCAGATTTGTCGGCGGAGGAGTCGGCTCCCGAGTCGGAGGCGCCTTCGGGGTGGTTTTCGAAGTTCGTCCCCGCGATCAGGGCCGACAACGGGGTCTCCAGCGTGTGCTCCCGCGTCCAGGTGTCGTACCACTCGCAGAGCATCCCCTCGCCCTTCTTGGGTTGTGCCGATTCGGGACGAACGAGCGTGTTGTTCGGGTCGACCAAGAGCGCGTGGAAGGCTTCGCGAAGGGTTTTCGTTTCGGGATCGGCAAGAAGCGCCCAGGCGGGCGTCAAGCGGCGACGGCCCGTCGCGAGTTCACCGACGTAGCCCGCGTCCGCCAAACGGGATAGGATGCGACTCACGGCTTCGGGATACGAGTCGACCCGATCCGCGAGCTCTTCGACGCCGAGGGACGAACAGCCCGCGGCGCGCTCCGCCGTCAGGACCCGAAGGAGCGCCACACCCGTCAAAAAGTCGTTCCCGGTACGGTAAGAGTCCGCGTACCGTCCGGAGGTCAGAAGCGGAATCGTGGCCGTAACGGCCGCGCCCGAGAAAACGAGGATCCAGTTGACGTAGAGCCAGAGCAAAAAGACGGGAAAGGCCACAAACGCGCCGTAGAGGGTCGAGAGAGTTCCCGCGGTCACGTAGATTTCAAAGCCCTGCTTGACGATCTGCCCCACGACCGCGACCGACATCCCGCCCGTCAAGGCGTGGGACACAGGAACGTGGCAGTTGGGAACGAGCTTATAGAGAAGCGCGTAGCCCAGGCCCTGAAGAAGCATCTGGAAGACCGCCAACACCCAGGTCGGAAAGAGGGACGCGCCCGCGTCCTCTCCGAAGGCAAGCTTCAGCATCTGGCCCGAGAGCGTGAGCGACAACGTGATTGCGAGCGGCGCGAGCGTCAGAAGCGCCCAGTAGATCACGGCCCGCTGCGACCACGGGCGCATCGTCCGCACCTTGAAGATGCGGTTCACGGTCACGAAGAATTTGTCGATCAAAAGGAGCGCCGTTACCGACAAGCCCCCGATACCGAAGGCACCGAGCCCCGTTGCCTGCTGACTGAAGGCGTGCAGGTACTTCACCACTACTTCGCTGTATTCGATCGGCAGAAAACTCGTGAGCACGGCCTCTTCGAGCGCGCGACGACTCGATTCGAAACTCGGAAAAGCCGCAAAAACGGCGAGCGACACCGCCAGAAGCGGCACGAGCGAAAGGAGCGTCGCAAGCGTCATCGAGGAGGCGACTTCCTGCAGTTGCGTATCGCGCATGCGGTGCGCCGCAAAAGAAAGCACCTGTCGGGAAAGATCGAAAAGTCGGTGCGAACGCACGGCCTGCGGCACGAATCGGGAAAGAGCCACGGGAGAAAATCCTTTGAAAAAATCTCGAAATATCGCGGTCCTCAGTATAGCGGGAGCGGTTCGCGGAGCCGCACGCCTTCGTACCGACCCCGAGGTTTTTCCCGACGCTCCGTTCGGTTTTTTGAAGCTCTTCGTTCTTTTCAATCGGAAGCCCGTGAAGGCCGCAAAAGATCGCCTTCGGAGTCGAGCGCTCTCGCGGCCGGAATGAAAAAAACCGCAGTCCTTCCGAAAGGAAGCGACTGCGGTCGGGGCATCGGACGTTCTGTTTGAGAGCGGGAGAGGTTCGGATGCGACCCCTTACCTCCCCTTGAACGCTCTCGGTGCGAAGGTTACTTCGCGTAGCCGAGCGTCACGATGCGGTTCGTGTCGAGCACTTCAAAGCCGTCGGCCGTCTTCACGAGGCCGCGGATGTCGGTGAGTTCGGCGGGCAACGCCTGAACGTCGACAACAGCTTCCTTCGCAAGGTCGATCGTCACGAGAACGTTGTAGTTCTTCGACACGGCGTAGAGCTTGCCGTCTTCGTAGACCATACCGGTCACGTAGAGCTCGCCGAGCGTACGGCCGTCCTTGAGCATCGCAGCTTCGGGGATGAATTCGCCCGAGAGAACGAAGTCCTTCTGGAGAGCCTTCGAGATCACGAACGTCTTCTTATCCTTGTTGTCGGGAACCGTGGCCGTGTAGACGTACTTACCGTCGGTCGCCGAGGAGTGAACGTAGAACATTTTGGCGCGTTCGGTGCCGATGCGGCCGCGGCCGAAACCGTCCACCGCTTCAACCTGATCGCGACCGGCCGTGAAGTTGGGCCAACCCGTCACGTCGTCGGCTTCGGGATTCTTGCGGATCTTGAGGAACGACTTGTTCGTACCCATGAGGACGATCGCGTCGTCGCGGAATTCCGTCATACCCACGATGTCGAGAACGTTCGCGGAGAACCAGGGATCCATGGCGGCGTGGATCGAGGGCTTCAGATCGTCGCCGAGGAACCAGAAGTCGTACTTCGAAGCGACCACGTATTCGCCGCGGATCTTGGCGAGCGTGTTGAGCTTGGCGTCAACGCCTTCGATCGTACGGGTGTTCGTCACGGCGAGCTTGCCGTTGACGGCGAGCGGGCCCTTTTCGGCGTCGTGTTCGAACGTGATGCCGAGCTTCTTCGCGTTCGGAGCGTAGGCGAAATCCGGATCCTTCACGTCGCGGCGACCGAGGAAATTGATGCCGGCCCACATGCCTTCCCAGGAATCGTCCGACCACTTGATGTACTTCGTATCCCACGAGAAGCGGTACGGATCGCCCTGCCCCCAGTTCGGAGGAAGACCCGTCGACCAAAGCGCCTGGAAGGTGTTCGAGGCGATGATGAAAGCGACGATGCCGAACGCGACCTTGTAGAAGGACGTGAGCGGACGGAAGGGCTTGCCGCGCATTTCGGCGATGAGGGCGTCAAAGCGCGGGGCGAGGAAGGTCGCGAGGCCGAAGAGCATCACGACGCACCAGAAGACCACTTCGGCCCAGAACTGCGTGTGGAGCCCGAAGATGTCGAGACCGAAACCCTGGCCCACGTCGCGGAAGGCGTGGTTGCCGAGGTGGCGGAAGGAGGAGTAGAGACCGCAGGCGGCCATGACAAGCATCATGGCGAGGTACTTCGGCTTGAAGCCGTAGCGCACCATGAAGAGGGCGACGACGCCGATATAGGCCATCTGCTGACGCTGACCCCAGCAAAGCGTGCAGGGGCTGTCACCCATGAGGTAGCCGAGGATGAGGTTGGCGATGCCGACCGGGAGGAGAACGATCAGAAGACCGCCCCAGGCGACGATGTCGTAGAAGGTCTTGGCCTTCTTGATATCCGTTTCGTTTACGGGCTGCGAGTAGTCCGTCATGCTGTCACCTTAGCCTTAGAGATTGAGTTGACCGAGAATGGCCGTCGACACGTGACCGACGTACATGAAAACCACCACGGCCCAGCCGCCGACGGTCAACCACCAGGCGAGTTTTTCCTGTTCGGGTTTGAAGACCATCAGAAGGACCGCAACACACAAAAGAAGAAGCTCTACGAACTCCATGTTGTTTCCTGCTGCTTTGAAAAGTTAATTAGGACACACTTTCCGCAATCGCTTGCGTTTTCGGCCGCATGACGCCGCCGACGGGTGTGGTCCCAACGGGAGAGGCCCGAATTCTTTCATGATTTGTTGAAGAAGTAAACCGATTTTTACATTTTGTTTCAGGGTTATGCCTTAATCGATTTCCCCTAAGGTTTACTCGGATTTAATTTCGAACTCCGATCGGTTCCGTCAACCTTTCGTCGACTCGGTCATCATGACGATGTTTAAGTACTTGAGACCCGAAAAACGGGCATTGACGGGGTTCGGGAATCGCTTGGAAACCGCTTTTCCGGGGGGACCGAACGTTGCGGCGACCATCCGCCTTCGGGCGAAAAAGCCGGCAAAGCATCTCCGGCTCGAACGACGCCGAGCCGGCCCCGGCGTACTGCGGATTACAGCTCGTCGATTTTTGTCGACAATTTTCAAAAAAGATTCGACAAAACGCCGCGACTCATGTATGATGATGCTTTCTCCGACGTGCATGAAAAAGGCGACGCACGTCGGCGGAATACGGAAGCGCGGAAACAAGGCGCCGCGGGGATACTTCCGTTTAAGGGGGAAAAGGGACGGTTGTGCAAGCAATCGTCCCTTTCTTTATGCGCATTGCTCGGATGCGGCCGAAGTACAAAACGAACGAGCCGACCGTTTGGGTTCGGTCGGCTCGCACGCGCCGGGTCTCAGACGTCTCAGGCTTTGTTCCTCGCGGGCGCCGAGCTGCGCGTTGCGTGCCAACAGATGATCGACCCCGTCACGACCAGGGCCACGCCCTTCCAGAAGGCAAGGCTCAGGTCCGCCCCGATCCAGAAAGTCGCAAAGATGCAAGAAAGAACGGGGGTGAAATAGGAGGCGATCGCCAAGAGCGTGAGGTTCCCTTTCATCGTGCCGTACGTCCACGCGGCGTATGCTCCGCCCACCGCCATCGCGCCGAGCACGGCCGAGACGACGCCCTTCCAGCCGATCGTCTGCGGTTCCCCGCCGATCCCGAAAAGCCAGAGGACGAAGAAAATCACGAAGTCGATGACGAAAATCACGATGACCGGATTTTCGCCGCGCGCCCAGGCGCGGGTCATCGAACAAAAACCCGCCCAGGAGACCGCTCCGACGAACGCGAGGCCGTAGCTCCACGGATTGCGCTGCACGTTTTCGGCAAAACCGACGGGGTCGAACCCTGCGTCACCCGCGAGCACCGTCACGATGCCCGCGATCGTGACGAAGAACCCGGGGATGATCCACCACCGGCATTTTTGACCGTTGAAAAGCACCGCAAAGACCACCGTCAGGCAGGGCCACAGGTAGTTGACCATCCCGACTTCCATCGTCTGCGTCCCTCCGTCCGAGAGTGCGAGCGAGAGCCCGAAGCAAATCGAGCAGAGGTTCGCGGCGGGAATGCCGAAGTAGAGATACTTCTTCGGGTAGGCCGAGAGGTTCGGGCGCCTGAGGATGAAAAGCAGAAAGACGACCGAAATCCCGTAAAGGAGCATGAGGCCGCGCGCAAGACCGAAGTCTTCGCTGATCCCGCGCACGAGCCCGACGCTCATGCCCCAGAGAAGCGGTGCGAGAAGCCCCGTGAGAGTGGCTTTGCGAAAGGTCGAAGGGTCGGCCGGCATTGTGGATCTCCGATACGGTTCGGCGCAGTTCGGCTCTGTCGGACGGAGAGTCGCTGCGGGGAAAATGGAATTTTGCACTCCGCCCGAACGCAACGATCCGGCTCGTCAACGCCCGAAGTCGGGCGAGCTCAAGCCGGATCGTCACGGAACCGTCCGAACAACCTCGGACGGCTCGCTCGAAGGGGAGAAACAAAACTTCCCTTCAAGACATCGAAAGCGGGACGTGTATTTTATTCCTCAAACGCGCCTTTCATGAGCAGTTCCCCCTCGCGCATCGCGATGCGACCGCGCATGAAGACCCACTGCGGCTCGAACGCGTCGTCGACGACGAGCATGTCGGCGTCGGCCCCGGGGACGATCGCGCCCTTTTCCGTGAGGTTGAGGGCGTGCGCGACGTTCGTCGTCATGAAGCGCAAAGCCGTTTCAAGGCCGAGGTCCTTCGCCAGTTCGCCGATCGTTTCCTTGTTGCAGTTGATGAGCCCGACCGCGAGTCCCACCATTTCACCCGCGTCGTTGAAGCGCGGCATCGAGCCGTGCCCGTCCGACGAGAGCGTGATGCGCTCGGCCGGAACACCCGCGGCGAGCGCGGCGCGCAAGGTTTCCGCTGCCGTACCCAGGTAGTTGCCGCCGCCCGTCGTGATGTCCATGATGCCGCCCGCTTTGGCGAATTCACAGGCGCGGCGGAAGACTTCCGGGTGCCGCCCCGTGTGGGTCGGGCGGAAGTGCTTCGCGGGAATGCCCGTAGCGATGCAGGCTTCCATCAGATCGAAGGCCGTCGGACGGTCGCCGAGATGGACGTGCACGAAACCCACCTTGCCCGTGAGCATCCCGGCGATGCGCACTTCGGACGCCAGACGCAGAAGTTCGTCCGTCGTCGGCCACGACGAACGATGGTCGCCGAGCGCGATTTTGACGCCGAGCACTTCCGGAATCGCAAAGAGGTCCGTCTTTACGTCGCGCGTGATCGTCGTGGGCGGAAAGGCGTAGTTGCTTGTCCACATCCAGCCCGAAGCGCCTTCGGCGGCAAGCCCCCGAACTTTGGCGAGGAGATTTTCGATCGAGCGCGACATCGAGTCCGTACCCGAGACGCCGAGGAAGGTCGTCACACCCGCTCGGACGAGCTCGGAGAAGACGAGTTCGGGGCAGCGGCTCTGCCAGCCGCCTTCGCCGCCGCCACCCGTCACGTGGATGTGCTGGTCGATCAAGCCCGGCACGAGCTTCGCCCCCTTCAGATCGATCGTCTCGAGTCCCGGAAAGTCGATCGCGAGTTCGGGCTCGACTGCAACGATCTTGCCGCCCGCAACGAAGACGTCGCGGCGACCGAGGTGTTCGGGCGACCAAAGGTCGCAATTTTTGAGAAGCATCGGTTGCATGGAATTCTCCTTTTTGAATTACCGGAATCTCGGGTTTTCGGGTTATTCGGGGCAACCCCGTCGTTACCGAAGGGCACTGAAAAACGGACACGAGCGCCCGTCGTCGGGGCGCTCGTCGAGGAAAACGTACGATCAGGCTTCGTTCGTCTTTCGGATCGCTTCGTAGCGGGCGGCGATTTGGCGCCCCGAACGCGTGCCGTAAAGAAGGCTCGTTCGCGTCGAAAAGAGGAGATAGCAGGTCGCAATGATCGTGAAGACGGAAATCCCCATAAAGTTTTGCGACACGTCGAAGGGAATGCCGAGCAGCGGCATGCGCAGAAAGTCCGCCACGGGGCCCGCAACCCAGAAAGCGACCACCGCACCGTAGAGCGCCCCGGGGCTGCGACCCACGGTGAGAAGCAGAAGCATCACCACCATCCCGACGGCGGCAACCCCCTGAGGAATGATCGTTTTGAGGGCGGGCCAGGCAAAGCTCGCATCCATCGCGATCACGCCCGCCGCTTCCCCCGCGGCGCGCCCGAACTGAAAGAGCACGAACGTCGCCTCGGCGGCCAGGAAAAAGAAAAAGACGAGCATCAAACCGCCGACGCCGCCCGGAACACCCGGAACCCGCACGGCAGGCGGAACGGCGCGCGCGACAAGGGCAAGTGCGACGGTGAGAAGAAGCGGAGCCGCAACGGCAACGAGAATGCCGGCGGTGGAAAACGTAACGGCTACATCGGTCATGAGGGTTTTCCTGAATGAGAAATTTTTTCGATTATATCGAACGGGACCGGTCGGTCAACGACGTTCGCCGAAGCGATCGAGCCTTTCCATTCGCTCGGGCCGCTCGTGAAATTCGCTCGAGCAGCACCCCGCTTCCGCATCGCCCGACTCGAGCCCTTCGAGAATCGCGCAACGCCGTCCGTCGGAATGGTCGCCCCCGCACCGTGCGGCAAGCGCCTCAAGGTGCCCCTTGAGTTCGAGGAGGTCCGCAATCCGCGCGTCCACTTCTTTCAAGTGCGTGTGAATGAGTTCGTGCGCGCACCGCGCCTCGTCGATCGTTCCCGCCCGAGCTTCGAGGAGCGTTCGGATCTCTTCGAGCCCCAGGTCGATGTTGCGGCAGTGACGGATGAAGTCGAGCACCCGCACGTGCTCCTCGCCGTACGAGCGGTAGTTGTTCGCCTCGCGCCGCGCAGGCGCGATGAGACCGATTTTTTCGTAATAGCGAATCGCTTCGGGCGTGTGGCCCGTAGCCTGCGCCAGTTCTCGAATGCGCACGATCGGGTTCCTTCAAAGAGGTCGAAAACGGAAAGATCGGAAAAAAACACCGGGAAGCCGCAATCCCGCAATCGGCTCGCCGAGCGTTTTTTCCATTATGCCTAAAGATCCCCTTGACCTTGTAACCGCTTCAAGGTGTTCAATACGCTCAACACCCTTTCAAAGGAGAAGCCGCAATCGAACTTTCGGCTTTCGCTCAAAGTTTCGTACGGACTTCTCCCGTTTGTTTACAGAGATTGACACCATGCCGCTCCCCTCGACCCTTCGATTCCGCGTACCGGACATGTGCTGTCCGGTCGAATTCGAGCACTATGCGAAAACTCTCGCCCGACTGGCGACCTCGCGAGGCTTCGCCGCCGAGTCCCTTGCGGCCGCTCCGGACTACGGGACACGCATCCTCACCGTGACGGTTGCTGCCGACGCGCCCGAGGCGCTGCGCGAAAGCCTCTCCCCCGAGCTTCTCCTTGAGGCACTCCGCTCGTGCGGAGACCGCGCGGAGCTCGCGGACGCCCCGCACACGGGCACCGTGCTTCTGGCCGTTCCCGCCATGGACTGCCCCGTCGAAGCGGGGGAAATCGAACGCGAATTCAAGCGTTCGGGGATCGGCCCCTGCGAATTTCGCATCATGACCCGCACGATCGCGGTGCCCGCCGAATCGGTCGAGGCCGCGTGCGAAGCCGTGCGCCGAGCGGGCTACGATGCCTCACCCCTCGCAGGCGAGGGAAAGCACCCGGCAGGCAAAGCCGCGGGAGAAGATTCGCACGAAGCACGTCTGCCTCGGGGCCGCTACGGGGCGGGGCTTGTCTTCGCACTTCTTTCCGAAGCGATCGAGTTGCTCGGAGAATACGGCGTGATTTCGGGCGGGATGCTTCTTGACGCGGCGGGGTTGCTTCTTGCCGCAGCCGCCATTTTCACGGTGGGGCTTGGCACCTTCCGAAAAGGTCTTCTCGCGCTTTCCAAAGGCACCCTCAACATGAACACCCTCATGGCGGTTGCCGTCACGGGGGGCGTCCTGATCGGGGCGTGGCCCGAAGCCGCCATGGTGATGGTGCTCTTCGAGATTTCCGAAGCCATCGAAGGGCTTTCGATGGCGCGCGCTCGTCGGTCGATTCGCGACCTCATGACGGTGGCGCCCGAACGCGCGCTCGTGAAGGGCGACGCGGGCTACGTCGAAACGCCCGTCGAAGCGGTGGCGCCGGGCGCCCGCGTGCGCGTTGCCCCCGGGGACCGAATCCCCTTGGACGGTCGGATTCTCGAAGGGTCGACGACGCTCGATCAGTCCGCCGTGACGGGCGAATCGATGCCGGTGGAAAAATCCTCGGGCGACGACGTGTGGGCGGGGACCGTGAACCTCACCTCGACGATCGAAGTGCTCGTGACGAAACCCGCCTCGATGAGCCTCACCGCCCGCATCATCGAAATGGTCGAAAACGCTCAGGCCTCGAAATCCCGCGTGCAACGTTTCGTCGACCGGTTTGCGGCCGTTTATACACCGCTCGTATTCCTGGCGGCCCTCCTTGTCGTCGCGATTCCGCCGCTCTTTTTCGGGGGCGACTTCTTGGAGTGGCTCTACAAGGGTCTGTGCCTTCTTGTCATCGCCTGCCCCTGCGCGCTCGTGATTTCAACGCCGGTCACGATCGTCTCGGCTCTCGCGACCGCGACGCGCTGCGGGCTTCTCATCAAAGGGGGCTTGCCCCTTGAAGAAGCACGTCGCATTCGCACGGTGGCGCTCGACAAGACGGGGACGCTCACGAAGGGCGAACCCCGCGTGGAGCGCATTCACCTCTTCGCAGGCCTCACCGACGATACGATTCTTCCCGTGGCGGCGTCGCTTGCCGCCATGAACAAGCACCCGCTCTCGCGCGCGATTGTCCGCCACGCCGAAGAGCGCAACACGCCCTTCCTCGACGTCGTCGACTTTACGGCTCTTCCGGGGCGCGGCGTCAAGGGGCGCGTTCGCAACGGGGAAGCCTTCCTCGTGAACCTCGCCGAACTCGAAGAGCACGGCTGGGCGACGGACGAAGTGAGGGAAGTCTTTCGTCTTGCGGCCGAATCGGGTCGCTCGACCGTGGCGCTTGCGGACGCTTTCGGCGTCGAAGCGGTGTTCGAACTCGCCGACGAAATCCGTCCCGACGCCCGGGCGGGGCTCGACGCTTTGCGAGCCGAAGGGATCGAACCCGTCCTTCTTACGGGCGACAACCGTGCGGCGGCGCTCGCCCTCGGGCACGCGATCGGGCTTCCCGAAAGCGCGATCGACGCGGAACTCCTTCCCGACGAGAAGCTCGAACACATCCGAAAACTGCAAGAACGGGGCTTCACCGCGATGGTGGGCGACGGCATCAACGACGCGCCCGCGCTCGCTCAAGCGGACCTCGGGATCGCCATGGGCATTCGAGGCACCGACAGTGCGATCGAAGCGGCGGACGTCGCCCTCATGGACGACCGGATTTCGTCGCTCGCCGCCCTCGTGCGACTCTCGCGCTTGACGCACTCGGTGCTCGTGCAGAACATCGTCTTCGCGCTCGGTGTGAAGTTCGTCTTCGCGGCGCTTGCCCTCGCGGGTCACGCCACGATGTGGATGGCGGTCTTTGCCGATACGGGCACGTGCTTGATCGTGGTCGCAAACGGCCTCCGGATGCTGCGCGCGAAGTCGCGCGCCGAGGGGCACTGAGGACCACGGGAATCGCCCTACGGCCGAAACCCCGACGACGCTCCCTTCCCGCCGATATACTGAAGTGCGGAAGGGAGCGTTTTTTCACGTAGCGGAAAGCTTCGAATTTCTTCCGTCTCGGCTCTTCGACTTTCTTTTCCCGGGAGATTCTTCATGCGTGACCCGACGTCGCTCGAACCCAAAAACGGTGACTTCGTCGCCTACGTCGAAGCCCTTCAGGCCGATCAGGCCGCGCTGCTCAAAGCCGCCAACAGCGGCCGCATGTCGCTCTCCGACATGGAAGAGGTGCTCGAAGAAAGCAACGAGCCCCGCGCGAGCGCTACGGCCGCTCTGCTCGAAAGCCTCCGAAAGCGCGCCCGGGACGCCGTGATGTCGCTCCCCTCGAGCGGTTCGAGCAGATCGAGCGCGTCGGAAATGTCGGACGCATCGGACGATACCGCCATCCGCGCCCCGGTTACCCGCAAGAATCCCGGTCGCTGCAATGGCACCCGATCCCCGTCGCCCTTCGGGCGCCTCATCGGGTACGGCGTCTCCGCGATCGGCTTCGCGCTCGTTTTGATCTTTATGAACTTTCCCGACGGTCAAACCGCCGTACCGTTTGCGGTCCTGATGATTTTCGCGGGACTCTATCTCGCGGGCAACGACACGAAACGACGGTAAGGAACCCGGGGTCGGGCACGGCCTGACAGCCGCGCAACCTTCGGATTCTGCTCCTCGGGGCGACGCACTCCGCGCCGCCCCGATGTCTTTTGAAGCTCCCCTATTCCGATCCCCAGAGCCGCAAGCCCGACGCCCGAGACAACGCGGGCTTGGCGGTTCGGGGATACGGAATTTCAAGCCCGCTCAGCGCTTGAGCCCGTGCGCCTTGCCGAGCGCTTCGGGCGTGTGGCAGGTATTGCAGCGTTCGGGCTGAAGTTCTTCGAGCTTGACGCCGAATTTCCCGCCCATCTCGGTAATGTGCGCCTTCGCCTTCTCGTTTTTGACGAGTTTCCCGTAGGCGTCCCGCGTGTAACCGTGGCACGCGAAGCACGTCGCCGCCATGGGCGAAGCGTAGGCGTTCACCTTAAAGTCGGTTGCGGGATGGGCGTTCGAGTCGGGATCGTACGCCGTATCGAGCGCAAGCGGGCGACCGATCTTGGCGAGGCGCTCCAGGCCGAAGCTCTTACCCTCGTGGCAGGCCGTGCAGTCGCCGCGAGACTTCGCCCATTTGACTTCGCGCACGCCGCCTTGCACGCGCTGGCTCGGGCGGGTGCCCGCATGAAGCGAATGGATCCAGACCTTCATGTCGGGATGCGAAAGAACGAGGTCGTCGATGAAATCCGGCGAATCGGCATTCGTCATGTAGTCGCGAATGGCGGCCGTGGGCGGCGTATTCGGGTTGTGGCACGTGACGCACGGCAACGTCAGGTCGTTCGTCGATCCGCCGAAGCCCGGCATCGGACGCGGAGCGTAGCTCTTTGCCTTGAAGGGCGTCGCGTGGCGCCCGTTTTCGTCGTCGTGCCCCGAGTAGCAGGTCGTATCCGCATAGTGCTTGTTTTTGCGCGTCACCTGCGAGTGGCAGCTGCGGCAGGTGATTTCGGTTTCGTCCTGCTCGGCGTTGTAACCGTGACACGTACCGCACTTGGCGTTCGAGGTAATCGTCGGGCGCAAAGCCGTGAGGCGTTCGTGCGAGACGAGTCCCTTTTCGTCGAACACCCAGAGGTCGTTCCAGGCTGCGTTCTTGCGGTCGGCGCCGCCGTCGCACGCCGTAAGGCGCTTCGCGTCGTCGAAACAGTAGATGAGACGGTTGCTCACGACGCCGATCTTCGGCTCGGACGTCGAAAAGCGATCCTCAAGCACCACGGGCCCCACGCGGTACGTGAAGTGTTCGCCGTCCGTTCGGAAAAGGGGCGTCCGTTCGCGCTCGCCCGCGGGCGTGCGGCCGAGCCCCTTTTGCGTGACGTCGCGTTTGTTCGACTTCACGTAAATCGGGGTGCCTCGGCTCGACGTAAAGTCGCTTTCCGCGTCCCAATTGACGTAGAGCTGGAGGTTCTTGATCCAGGGGGCGTCGGCCGGATCCTTCGTCGCGAGGGGAACGGGCCGACCCTCGGCATCAAGCAACCGGAACGTAACTTCGGCATAGGGCTTTCCCGCGTCGCGCACGATCTTCGCGTCGGTCAGGTCGACGGATACGAGCGACTTGAGTCCCTCGCGCGCGGTCTTTTCCTTGGCACCCAAATGCGCCGAACGCACGGTTTCGGGCGAGTGGCAGGACGCACAGGCGGAGTCCGAAAGCTTTTTCGCGTCGTGCGGCGCTTTCTTCGCAAAGTCCGCGTGACACCCCGAGCACGCATTCGCCCGAGCGACGAGGAAGCGTCCGTCGTCCTCATGGCACTGCAGGCAGTCGCCTTCGGGCCGGGCGAGGTCGCCCGCATGGAGAGCGTGGATTTCACGCGGACTGTGAGCACTCAGGTTGGGCGTCACCGTGTGGCACGCGGTGCAGGTGTCGCGTCCGGGGGCGGCAACGTTGGGGGTTGAGCCCGCTGCTTCGACGTTGGACGAAAGCGAAGCCGCAACGGCGAGAACGAGTGCGCACGACGACGGAAGAAACGGAGAAAGGGCGGGAGGGGTCATGGCGGTAACAGTCGTTGTCGGAAAACGCCGGAGCACGGGCGGGCTCCCTGTCCGGACAACCCGTGTGCTCAAGCTTGGGGGCATTCTACGGGGGCTCATCCTCGCATCCGATTCGGGGTTGCCCTCATTCATGCCAAGATCGAGGGATATTCCCTACCCGAATTTACCCAAAACCCCCTAATCCAAATCGCCCACCCTCCTTGATTCGTCCGAAGGGAGGCGACAAAACTTATGTTTACAAATTTTTGACGTCCCCACGACGCGCCTTGCCGTGCGAAAGTTATCGGACAGAAAGTTGTGGATAGAGGCGCGGGGCGAATGAGTAGCCGTCCGAGGGGACACCCGGAGACGACGGTGAAAGGTCAACCTGCCGAAACGTTCGGACGGGTACGTCCGTGCGTTGGGCGCCGACGAAATACGTCGGTGACTCCCGGCGAAGCTTCGCTTCGTCGGAGGCGCTATCGGCGGAGCTTGCGACAATGAGCCCTCCGTTTCCGGCGTCCGACAGCGCTTCGGTCGTCTCGGAAGGGACCCGGGGGCGCGCGGGCCGAGCCGAGGACGGGGTCTCTTATAAGCCGCATCACCGACGATGGTGAGTGCGGCTTTTTCGTTTTTATTTTTTTCGACCCTTTTCCCCCTTTTTCGGAGAACCCCGTGTCCAATTCCCACGAACCCGCAATGAAGCGCGAAGTGAGCCTCTTCGGCGGCATTTCCGTGCTCGCCGGCATCATGATCGGCTCCGGGATCTTTTATATCGGTGCGATCGTCCTTCAGCGCTCCGGGATGAACCTCGGCCTCGCGCTGCTTGTTTGGCTCATCGGCGGCCTCGTGACGCTTTTGAGCGGCATTTGCTTTGCCGAACTCGGCGCGATGATGCCCAAGGCGGGCGGCTACTACGTGTACCTGCGCGAAGCCTACGGCGAACGCGTCGCCTTCATGTGCGGCATCACGAATTTCTTCCTCTCCTCCTCGGGTTCGATCGCGGCGCTGGCCGTTGCGTTCGGCGCGGCGCTTTCGAGTATCTATCCCCTGGACCCCCTGGTGCAAAAGGGGATCGCCCTCGCGTCGATCGTGCTCCTTACGGTTCTCAACATCCGCGGCGTCAAGCTCGGGAGCACCGTGCAGAACCTCTTCATGATTCTGAAGATGCTGCCGATCGTGCTCATTCTCGTTTGCGGCCTTGCCATGGGGACGCAGTCGCCCGATCTTCTCACCTTCGAGCTTCCTGAAACGCACGCCGCGCCCTCCTTCCTCGAACTCTGCAGCATGGTGGGCTTTGCCGTCATCGCGACCCTCTGGGCCTACGAAGGCTGGACGAACCTCAACACGATCGCCGAAGAAATCAAGAACCCGAAGCGCAACATCCCGCTCGCTCTCATTCTCTCGATCACGGGCGTGGCGATTCTCTACGTGCTCTTCAACTACGCGGTCTATCGCGTGTTGCCGTTCGAGACGATCCAGCAGCTCGTCGGCAGCGGCGACTACTACCTCGGCACGGCGGCCGCGAAGGAACTCTTCGGTCCCGCGGGCATGATCGTCGTGGGGGCCGCCATGATTCTCGCCATCTTCAATTCGCTCAACGGCTGCATCATGGTCTTCCCGCGCATGTACTTCGCCATGGCCCGCGACGGCGCGCTCTTCCCGAGCCTTGCGAAGCTCCACCCGACGTATCGCACCCCGATGAACGCCCAGATCGCCTCGGCCGTGATGGCGTCGATTCTCGTGTGCTCGCGTACGCTTTCGGAATTGACGAGCCTCGTCGCCCTTTGCGGGATCATCTTCCACGGCCTCACCTTCTTCTCCGTGATCGTGTTGCGTCGCAAGTACCCGACGATGGAACGCCCCTACCGCGTTTGGCTCTATCCCTTTACGACGATTCTCATCTGCCTCGTCATGATCGGTCTTGCATTGAACACCCTCGAGCAGGATCCCGTGACGGCGCTTCTCGGCCTTCTTGTTCCGCTCTTCGGGCTCGTGATCTACGAACTTTTCTTCCGCCGTCGCCACGACGCGCTTGAAAAGGAACGCGCCCTCGAAGGGAAGGACGCGCTCGGAAGCGAATAACCTTCCGAAGATCCGCCGCGCGACCGTTGCCCGATGAGGAGGCGGTCGCGCGGAGAACGATACAATCCCCGCCCCGAATTCCGTTTTTCAATCGTCCACTCCCGTGTGACCCTTTTTCCGAAGGATTCCCCCATGGCCACCGTCATTCTGAACGCCAAGATCTACCTTGAACGCGGGCGCTTCGCCCGGGCCCTTCTCGTCGAAGACGGGATCGTTCGCGCCGTCGGCACGAACGAGGAGGTTCTCGCTCAAGCCCCCGCCGAGCACGAAACCTTCGACGCGCGCGGTCGCACGATCGTGCCGGGCTTCAACGACTCGCACCAGCACCTCCTCAATACGGGGGTGGCGCTCTCGGACATTCGTCTTCACACCGCAAAGAGCATCGCCGAAGTGAAGGAAATCGCCCGCCGTTACATTGCCGAGCGCAAGCCCGCCCCGGGCACGGTCCTGCACGGCATGGGTTGGAACCAGGACTACTTCGCGGACGAATCGCGCCTTCTCACCGCCGCCGACCTCGACGACATTTCGACCGAATACCCGCTCATCTTCGAGCGCGCCTGCGGGCATCTGCTCACCGCCAACACCGCGGCCGTGCGCCTGGCGGGGATCACGGCCGAGACGCCCGACCCCGAAGGCGGCTCGATCGGTCGCGACGCGGAAGGGAACCCCAACGGTATCTTCGCCGAAAACGCCCGCAAGCCGATTCGCGCCCTGATGGCGGAGCGCTCGGTCGACGAACTCGTCGAACTCATTCGCATCGGCATGGCGCACGCGGCCGAAACGGGCGTCACCTCGGTGCAGACCTGCGACCTGCGCCCCGGTTCCTGGGAGCGTACGCTCGAAGCCTATGAACGCGTGGCGGCCGAAGGCGCCCCGACCCGCGTCTACCATCAGTCGCACTTTCACAACCCCGACGACTACCGCGCGTTCCTCGCCGCAGGTCACGTGACGGGAACGGGTACGCCCATGCACCGCTTCGGTCCGCTCAAGCTCTTCATCGACGGCTCGCTCGGCGCGCGCACCGCACTCATGCGCAAGCCCTACAACGACGACCCTTCGACCTCGGGCATCGCAACGCTCACGCCCGAACAAATCGACGAACTCGTCGGGATTGCCGTTGAAAACAAGTGCTCGGTCGCCGTGCACGCGATCGGGGACCTCGCGGTCGAACGCATGCTCGACGCCTACGACAAGGTGACGAACGGCTCGAACCCGCTGCGACTCGGGATCGTGCACGTGCAGATCACGGACCGTCCCCTGGTCGAACGTTTCACGAAGAACGACATCCTCGCGCTCGTGCAGCCGATTTTCCTCCACTACGACACCCGCATCGTCGAAGACCGCGTGGGGAAGGACCTCGCCGCCACCTCGTACGCCTTCGGTACGATGCGCAAGCTCGGCATCCACATGAGCTTCGGCACCGACAGCCCGATCGAAGACATGAACCCGATCGACAACATCTACTGCGCCGTCACCCGCCGCACGCTCGACGGAGCTCCCGAGGGCGGCTGGCACCCCGAAGAGTGCCTTACGGTCGAAGAGGCGGTCGACGCCTACACGCTCGAAGGCGCCTACGCATCCTTTGAAGAAAACGTGAAGGGGCGCCTGCTCCCCGGCTACTACGCCGACCTCGTCGTTCTCTCGGAAGACATCTTCACGATGCCCGTCGAAGAGCTGCGCCGCACGAAGGTCGATGCCACGATGACGGCGGGACGCTTCGTCTATCAGCGCGAAGGAGTCTGAGCCTCCTCGCAACGCCTTTGCTCAATACCGACGCCCGTTTCTGCCGTGAAAGCGGGCGTTGAACGCTGAGTAAACCGCACGAACCCTCGGGAGAAACAACTCCCGGGGGTTCCTTCTTTTTTGAGGATGACGTTCTCGAATCGCCCCGTTGTTCAACCGTTTACCCGACGTGCCGTAAAGCCCCGCCGTTCACGGCGGGGATATAAGGCACCCGCGCGAAGCGCGGACCGATGCCT
>ENA-UERU01000507-UERU01000507.1-human-gut-metagenome-genome-assembly--contig:-NODE-507-length-30620-cov-10.947124_pt1 | contig 30620 bp, 26 predicted proteins | sample MGYA00242988_ERZ507989 | MGnify/ENA primary metagenome ERZ507989 (study PRJEB26167, sample SAMN06115519) | human gut metagenome | host: Homo sapiens | place: China:Hunan | collected 2015-08-21...
ATTAAGCCAAAAACAAATAAACTTAAATGCACAATTAGAAAAAAATCTATTATTGCAAAAAAATTTAGAGCAAAAACACTGATCCTTACCACAAAGTGTCCAATTATTATAATCACAAATCACTTCAATCTGATTTTCAAGCGCATACTTCATAGCCACATGTTCAGCCCCATTGGCATTTCCAGAAATTATCACTAATCTTTTATCTACAGATAGAATATTAATTATTTCTTGAATTTTATTTTTCCATTTACATTCTTCTTTAAATGGTAAAGTTCCAGATATAATTACAAACATTTTAGGTACGCCTTCTTGAATGTAACGAATTAAGCGATTTATCCGTTCTAGTATGCCATTATGATTTTTTATATAGCTACAAAAATCATAAAATAACCTGTGATCTAAACAGGTTAACTCCGTATAATAGAATCGATTCTCAAGCACTTTTAAAGCGGATTTTCTGCGTTCTTCCCAATTGTCTAAATCACCTTTTAAAGCTTCTTGCTTAAATAGCTGATCATAAAACAACCAACCCATATGTTCCTCCTTTGAATACTTGTCAATGATTTTTCGCTTTTCAGCTGCTAGAACTTCATTTTCATATACTCCAAAAGGAATATTTGGTTTTTGAAAATAGCTTGTATATCCTGAATCTCTTTCAATACATTCTTTTCCTAATCCTATTATATATTTTAAATACGAGTCTGTAATAATAGTATCGTCTAAAAGTTTTGCTTCACGGTAAACAGAGTACGTATCATCATCACCTATTTTAGTTCTGTGATAATCCCAGACTTTTACCCACAATGAGTCTAGGATTCTTTCTAGATCAATTGAATCTATGTATTCTTTAAATTTACTTATAACACCTTTCCATTTATGATCTCTGTACATATCTGAAGCCGATATGTACGTTGTATCATTTTTTAATTTACTAATATATTGATTTGATATAAATCTTTCAAGAATCAACTTGCCGAATTCAATTTCCTTATCTTTAAGAAGATGATTATCAAAAATAGAATTTGAGTTGTCAATTAAATCGTTTGTCTCAACGGAGTCTCCTGCTATTACTTTAATTTGCGTATTTGGAGATATACATTCTTTAGTAAGTCCTTCGATATTAAGGTCATTAAAAAATATTATATCTGTTACTTTATTCCCTTTAGATTTGAATAAAACAGCTAAATTTAATTCATAATAGTTATCTGTTAAATGATGATATTTTGAGGGAATTATATTAGCATCAATAAAGTAAAAGCTAAATGTGTTTCCGTCATAACCAAGAACCAATTCTTGGTAAAGTCTACAGTTATCTGGAAGATGATAAAAAAAACCAAATTTATACATAATACATATTTACAAGATAAATTATTTACAACATATTTTATTGCATATACAAATTTAACAATTTGTTTCTATTTAGCATATATTTATTGATACTTACTAACCAGAATGATGTCATTAAAAAGTATGCAATAAAATTCTTTTATTACATAATCAAATTCATTAGTATAAACGAAAGAAATTCAAATATTACAATTGCCTTAATATTTGGACTACAGATACTGTATAATTCTGATTTTCTGCATACCGAATTTCTTCAAGCCAAAGCAAATAGTTACCACCTTTATACTTATATTGTACTTTCGTATAATAGGCACGTACACTTTCGGTCCAATGATTGAATTTATAGTATTTCCCTGTGTGTGGATTGGTAAGTCCGAAAAGATTATGCTTATTTCGACATACCGATGAACGGAACCATCCGGTCTCCAAAATAGCCTGGGCTAATACGATTTTTGGGTATAGGATTCCGTTTCTTATGATTTCTTTATAAAGGTTGGGGATGGTAAGTTCAGGAAGATTGTTTTCTGATTTAGGGATATCATCTGTTTTCTTTTGCTGTTCTGTTTTCAGGGATGCTTTCCTGTCACTATTCCGGCTGTTATTTCCCAATTTCTTCTGATTGTCTGGCCCGACAATCAGGGTATCCTTTGACATTATCTTATTCTTTTTCCCTTCTGTAGCGTCCTTTTCTACATGCTTGTAGGCCTCTTTTTGTTTTTCTGTTGGCAGAATTTCCGAATCTCTAGTTATCGTATAGAACTGCGCCGACACGCTTACCGGCAAAAACATCAGTAACAATGAAATCAGAATAGTGTTGCGCATTTCTTTTTCAGGGGTTTGCCGTGAATACATTTGTGGCATTCAGGCGGTTAGAACCGCAAATATAACAGCTTAATTACAGTAATATGGAAATTCACAACAGAAATCAGTCCGATTTGTTGCCATACGAAAAACTGGCAATACTGGGTATTGACCGTGAAAAGGCGGACAGCTTACCCATGGAAGTGAAGGAGAAGCTGATGGCAGGTGAAGTGACTCCCATCATGCAGGTATCCATCAACGCAAGGAACGGCAGCATCATCACCATGCCGATGAAACTTCAGATGACTACAGACAAAAACGGTGCTCCGGCTCTGATTGCCTATCCGGTACGTGCCGAACTGGACCGGCAACGCAATAAGGTTCTCAATCTCACTCAGCAAGAGGCTGAACGCCTGGCCAGAGGTGAGGTAATTCAGAAGGCGGTCAATGTGAACGGTGAAAAGACTCAGCAGTATCTGCAACTTGATCCCGAAACAAAATCCGTCATTCACAGGCGTGTCACAGACATCAAGCTGGAGCAACGTCTGAAGGACATGGAGAAGGTAAACGACATTGAACTGGGTATGCAGCAGAAGCAGCAGGTACGGGAGGGAAAACCTGTTGAACTGAATGTGGGCGGCGAGAAGGTTTCAGTCGGCATTGACTTGAAGGAGCAGCAGGGATTCAGGCTTATCAAGGGGGACATGAAGGAATGGGAAAGACAGCAGAAGCTCAGCTATGATGAGATTCATCCTGAATACCTCGGCCTTGTCATGACTGACAAGAACCGTTGGGAGTATCAGAAGGTGGTGGACAGACAGTCCGTGGAGCGTGCCAATTCACTCTCTCCATCCCGGAAGGAAACAAAAGCAAACAGCCTTAAACTCTAATACTGATTCCTATGACTAAAAAAACAGATTCAGATAATGATAACGGTATCATCCGACAGTTCAACGAACTGAAGAAGAAGCATCCGGATGCCATGCTGCTGTTCAGACGGAACAGTTTCTATGAACTCTATAAGCAGGATGCCGTCAAGGCTGCCGCAGTACTTGCCATCGAGATTACAGACAGGATGCTGCCTGACTACAAGAGACCTGTAAAGGTTGTATCATTCCCTCAATCAGCACTTGACGTTTATCTGCCCAGACTGATACGTTCCGGAATAAGGGTTGCAATCTGTGATGCACTGGACAGTTCTTTGAAGAAGACCGGACAGGACAAGGCTGAGAATAATGACAGAACCATTCAAAACAATACAGATATGGGAAAGAAGAAAAAGGAACAGGGTATGCAGGAAGCTCCTGACAGAACAGTGGAGAACACTGTTGATGTAAAACCTGCAAGGGAAAAGAAGTCGAAAGCCAAAGCTGAAACCAAAGCTGAGACCGGGACGGATAATGAGGTAAAGGCCGAAAAGAAGGACGAACAGAAAACGGAGACAGCCCAGGAACGAAAGCCCCGTGAGCCGCAGATGGTAACGGCTAACGGTGAAAAGGTGACTCATGGTCATGCCTATCAGAGTACCACCAATCCTGCCGACTGGTACTTTACCGCAAAGATTGACGGACAGCAGCTCAAACCACAGAAGATGGATGCAGCAGACCTTGCTGCCTATCAGAACAAGGAAATGACGGTGCCACAGCTGATGGAACGCTACTATCCGACAAAGCTGATGCCGAAGGTATCTGAGGAAGCCTTTCGTATGCCAATGGAAATTGCAGGACCGGACGGTTCTATAACCGTAAACAAGTTCAATGTCTATAAGGAGAAAGACGAGCAGCGTCCTGACTTTGGGAAATACAAGTTCTATGTTCAGGTTGGGGATACGAACATGTCTGCCGTGGCTTCACACCAGGACCTGAATGCCTACTTTGACAGGGTGGCCACTCCAAACCAGCTTATTGAAAAGAACTTCGGGGAACGTCTGCATCTGAAATCCGCATACGAGAAGTATCAGCTTCCTGAAGGTGTTGACCCCAAGGGTGTGCGTGTGGCCAAGGACAGGAACGACAACAAATGGAAGGTGTCGGTTGACCTCGGAGAGAAAGGACAGACTTCCCGGCATGAAATCTCCTTTGATGACGGTTATTCGCTTTTCAAGACCAAGACAGCCACAAGGGAACAGATTGCGGCCAAATATCTGAATACGGAAATAACCGGTATGCTTGCAGCCAATACCGCAAAGGTGGAGAAAACGGCTTCTATGAAAATGTAACATAATCAGAAAAATAAAATACAAGTTATATGTCAGCTAAAAAGAATCATGAGGAGCTTGTGGAGCTTCTGCAGGAGGGCAAGATAGGTTTCCTCCGCTTTGTTATGGACAGTGAGAATGCAGATGATTATCTGGAGTGGTGCCGTTCACACGGTACTGACCCTTCGGATGAATCGGCCGAGTTCTATGTGGAACAGACGGACATCGAGCAGATGGACCGTCAGGTAATGGATGACGACAGCTATGGCATCTGGAACTGACTCTCAGGGAAACAGCGGACAGGCGGCCATAGACCGCTTCGCTGCAATGATGATTGAGCGTATGCAGCAGATGAAGGATACCGGATGGAAACAGGGATGGATTGGCGGCGCATCGGGTTATGCCGGACTGCCGCAGAATGTGGGTGGCCGCAACTATTCAGGTTCCAATTCCTTCTTTCTTCAGATGCATACCGCAGCCATGAACTACCAGCTTCCGGTATATCTGACCTTCAAGCAGGCGCATAATCTGAAGGCTCATGTCCTGAAGGGTGAAAAGGCCTTCCCGGTGGTGTACTGGGATATGATGATAAAAGACAGTCACGGCAAGAGGATAAGCACGGAGGAATACCGTGCAATGAGCAAGGAAGAGAAGAAGAATATGGATGTCATTCCTTTCATCAAGTCATTCCCGGTGTACAATGTGGCGCAGACCAATCTGGCAGAAGTACAGCCGGAGAGGATGCAGAAGCTCATGGACAGATTCAAGGTTCCGGAACTTCGGGATACGGAAGGTATGTACACACATGCCGCACTCGACCGTATGGTGGAGACGCAACAGTGGCTTTGTCCGATATGTGCCGACAAGCGTGAGAACGGTGCCTATTATTCTCCCTCAAAGGATATTGTGGTGCTGCCCATGAAAGCGCAGTTCAATATCGGTGATTCCCTGGAAGAAACCTACCGTGGTGGAATGGAGTATTATTCTACCATGCTCCATGAAATGACTCACTCCACCATGACACCTGAGCGTCTGAACAGGGAGATGGGCGGCAGGTTCGGTGATCCGAAATATGCCAAGGAGGAGCTGGTGGCGGAACTTACGGCTGCCATGATCAGCCATTCCATGGGCTTTGATTCCAGAATAACGGACAACTCGGCTGCTTATCTGGACTCGTGGATTGGTGTACTGAAACAGGAACCGAAGTTTATAGTATCAGTCATGGCTGACGTGAACAAGGCTTCCGACCTGATTCTTGACCATGTGGACAAACAACGTCTGGCTCTCGGCGAGCAGCCTTATCTGGCAAAGAATGACCCGCTGACTCCTGTTAGTGCGGACGAGGAGATGCCTTTCAAGAATGCAGCTATTGTCAAGACCCGTTCCGGAGACTATGCCATCCGTGCGTCATACGATGGTGTAGAGCTGGGGCTGAAGAAGGTTTCCAAGGAAACGGCCAGAACATTCTTCCAGCTTACGGACTGGAAGGACAAGGAGGCTTTCCTGAACATGACGGCACGGAAGACATACGAACCGGAGATTACTATGATGGGCAGAAACCGGAATGCCGGTACAGGACTTGGTATATGAAATTCTGTATGACATCTTAAATCGGAAAGCATGAGTAACTACAAGGTTAATTTCAGGGAAATGAAATCCCGTGTGGGGATTGATGACATTGCATACGCCCTGGGATACCGTCTGGACAGGAAGGCCGGTGTCGGACGTTATATCGAGCTGGTACTCGGTGAAGGCGGTAACAAAAGGGATACGCTGATTGTCAGCCATCCCAACGACAAGGCGGCACAGACCTTCTTCCGCCGTGACGGTTCCAAGGGCGATGTGGTGACACTCATACGTGAGAATCTGTCTTCCTTTACCGTTTCGGGAAAGGATGAATGGCAGAAGATAGCCAAGGTCATGGCACGCTTTGCCAACATGCCGGAACCGGAATACAGGGAGGACAGGGAGTATGTTAAATCGGCGGGAAAATCATGCGGTGTGTTTGACGCTTCCAGATATGAGGTGAAGCCGGTTGATACAGGTGAAATACCGGGACTGTTCTTCCGGCGCGGACTGTCCAAAGCGACAGTTACGGTTCTTTCACCCTTTATTTCCCTTATAAGGGACAGGAACAACGGGAAGTTTGAAGGCTACAATATCGGATTCCCATATACTGACGGAAAGGGAAATGAAGTCAGAGGGTATGAAATCAGAGGACATGGCGGCTACAAGTCAAAGGCTGCCGGTACGGATTCGTCATCTTCGGCATGGGTGGCTGTTCCTTCGGGTATCAGTCCGGACAATGTAAGAAGCGTGTTTTTCTGTGAATCAGCTTTTGATGCCATGGCCTTCTACCAGATGAATCGGATACAGATTGGGGACAGTGCGGCTCTGGTTTCATTGGGCGGCACATTTTCCGACAGGCAGATAACCGGAGTCATGGAACGCTTTCCCAATGCACGTGCCTTCGACTGTTTTGACAACGACCTGGCCGGGAGGATATACGGACTGCGCATGATGGCCCTGCAGGAAGGTATTCAGATGAAGATAAGCAGGACTGACGGCGGCATCCGGATTGAAGCGAAGGGAAAGGTATTCGAGCCTGACATGGAGCGTCCCCTACTGGCCCAGGTTGCCAGGCAGCTGAACATCCGGTACCGTATGGGACAGTGGCTTCCTCCGAAGGCTTTCAAAGACTGGAACGACTGTCTGCTGAACAGACCGATGGAGCCGGTGATTTCACCACACAAAGAGGAACGTGAACAGAATCTGAGCGAACAAAGGAATAAAGGACGTAAAATCTGAATGATATGGACAGAATCAAGTTAAGAATAACGGTAGTGACTGCCCTTGCAGTTTTTCTGCTGAAAGGTACGGACACTTTTGCACAACAGACAGACCCGACACTGACGGGTGCTGTCTTTGCACAGACATCCACACTGAAGAATATCTATGACAAACGCCAGAAGGCTCATGAGAAAATCATTGCTGCCGAGACTGCCGTAACGGTTGCTCTCGACAGGGTACACAGTGTGGAGGACAAGATGCTGGAATATCTTTCCAATGCACAGGGTGCCATGCAGAATCTCTATCAGATTAAGCGTGCCGGTGAACTGGTGGCCACGGAGATACCTCAGAACTGCAGCCTGCTACTCAAATCGGTCGGCAGTAACCTGAAGGGAACGGCCATTGCTGCAATCGTCTCGGACGAGCTGGCTGATGCCGCAACCCAGATGGCTGCGCTTTATCCGTTCATGAAGCAGTTGGTGACTTCCGGAAGCTATGATACAGGCGGTTCTGACGGAGGCAAGGAGAAGCACAAGGTAAACCTGCTCAGTTCTTCAGAGCGGTACTACATAGCAAACGAGGTACTGACCAGACTGGAGGCTGTTAATACCGACCTCTTTATCCTGGCATGGCAGGTACGCACACTCTCATGGAACGACCTCTGGTTCTCTCTTGACCCGGAAGGATGGGCAAACGTGATGTCCGGCAAGAACATCATAGGAGGAATCGTTGCGGACTGGAACCGGGGGGTCTCATTCAATTAATTCAAACATTGAAATTTATCAGGAATATGGATTCAGAAAAGAAGATTATAGGACGCTGTCCGTTCTGCGGCGGCAACGTGGTAAAGACCTGTAAGGGGTATCGCTGCGAAAACAACACAGGTGAGCATCCTTCTTGTGTGCTCAACATCAATGCCATCATCGGCAACCGGAAAATGAATGACGGAGAGATTGCCGAGTTTCTGGAGAAACGCCGTATCCTTCTGGACGGCTTTTCCACCAAGGAAGGAAAGACTTTCCCGACAGTGCTGGAACTTACTGATGACGGTGCGGTCAATATGCAGTCTGTTATCGGCAGGTGTCCGCACTGCGGCGGCGAGGTACGTGTGGGAACAAGGGCTTTCAATTGCTCCAACTACAGCAATCAGGAAGCACCGTGTTCATTCGCCATCTGGAGGAATATAGGAGGCCATCAGCTGACACTGGAAGAGGCGAAGGAACTTTGTGAGAAGAACATTACTTCATCAGAACTGGAAATGTACCGGGAGGACGGTTCCATTTACCGCAAACGCCTCGGTCTTGCTCCGGACAAACTTCAAATCGTAAAGATATGAAACAGGGAAAGAAACTACTGATACTGCCTGCAGTGGCAGTTCTGCTCGGAATGGAAACCGGCTGTTCCGACAACAGGGAAAATAAGGCACAGGATATGGCCGAAAAGGCACTGATGGCTTCAGTGGACAATCCAGAATCCGTAAAGATTGTCGGAATCAGCAAACCGGATTCTGTATTTGGCCGTGAGTATGTTACCATGAAGGAGAAGATGGCTCTTTCTGTTGCCATGATGAAAATCAGCCGCAGGTTTATGGAGGATACGGATTTTGATAATCCGGATTCAGAAAGTCACGGAATGTCCGGACAGATGAAACGTCAGATGGATGCCATGACGGCACTTCGCTCTATGATGGTTTCCGGTGAACTGAAACCTATGGGTGATGAAAGCAGACAGGAACGCAAGCCGTTCAGCGGTTGGAAGGTAAAGATAGAGTATGAAGCCACAGATTCTGACGGACAGTCATACCGCTCTGAATACTGGTTCATTATGGATAAGGAAGCGCAATGTGTAATCAGGTCATTTGAAATTCCACTGTTATGAAACTGAAAAGAATTTTATTACCGATATTGGCATGGAGTGGGCTAATGCTTACTTCATGCCAGTATCGGTAAACAGAATATGAATCAAAAGGAAAAACATAAAAATCTTTTTGCAATAACCTGTTGAATAGGGACTTATTCGATTAGAAAGCTACTATACATTCATAAATTTAATACTATTGAAAATATTTGATATTGGTTAAGTTCTTGATAAATATCTGTTTTTATATTATTCTATGAATATCAACTTTATTTTTTCAACAACTCAGTTGTTTTCTATGCCTTTCTCTTCTTACTTATTTACTAAAATAAATTCGATTATATCGCATCAAAATAATAGTATCTATTTATCATATTGAGAAAGTTAAAACAATGCTATAAATAAATGGTTCAATTATATCATGCTGATATATAGTATTTTATGCATTTTATTCTCTTGCTGGCACACCTATTGTATAGTAAAGTATGAATAAAAAAATAAAAATGATGGAACTATTTACAATTGGTTTTGCAGTCTGTATGCTAATGGGCATTGGCTGCTTTGGGTTATTTGAGAAATGTATTGATTGGTTTGAAAACATTTAAAGTAAAAAGGAGGAAAGATTTATGTACACAGTATTATTTATTGTAAGCCTTATTATGTTTGGCTATTTAATGTATGTTTTAGTTAAACCGGAAAAATTTTAAATAGAGCAGGAAGAATATTATAATAAGGCTGTCGAATAAAAAATAGTAAAAATATGAATACAGAAATATTAGGTGTAATAGCGCAAATTATTCTAATGGTAGTATTAAGTTATCCATTAGGAAAATATATTGCAAAAGTTTATAAAGGTAGCAAGGTTTGGAGTGATTTCATGAAGCCTGTAGAAAATTTAATTTTCCGGCTTTCAGGAATCAATCCGGAAGAAGAGATGAACTGGAAACAGTTTTTAAGAGCTTTGCTTGTAGTAAATGCTTTCTGGTTTGTATGGGGAATGATTTTGCTTGTTGTGCAAGGCTATTTACCACTAAATCCGGATGGAAATATTGGTCAGACGGCACATCAGGCTTTCAATACTTGTATCTCTTTTATGGTAAACTGTAATGAACAGCATTATAGTGGTGAAACCAACCTTACATATTTCACACAGCTGTTTGTAATTATGTTATTCCAGTTTATAACTGCAGCTACAGGTATGGCTGCTATGGCGGGTATCATGAAAGCTCTTGGTGAAAAGACCACAAAAACTATTGGTAATTTCTGGAAATATCTTGTATTAAGTTGTACACGTATCCTTCTTCCGTTATCACTTGTAGTTGGTTTTATACTAATTATACAAGGGACTCCAATGGGATTTGATGGAAAGATGGAGATAACAACACTTGAGGGAAATACACAAAGTATATCACAAGGCCCGGCAGCGGCAATTGTTCCTATCAAACAGTTGGGTACTAATGGCGGAGGTTACTATGGTGTAAACTCTTCACATCCATTGGAAAACCCTACCTATTTGTCTAACATGATAGAATGTTGCTCCATTCTTATTATTCCAATGGCCATGGTATTTGCTTTTGGCTTCTATGTAAACCGTAAAAGATTAGGTTACAGTATTTATGGTGTAATGCTTGTTGCATTCCTAATAGGTGTATGCATCAATGTATCTCAGGAAATGGGGGGTAATCCAAGAATTGACGCAATGGGTATAGCACAGGACGATGGAGCAATGGAAGGTAAGGAGGTTCGTCTCGGTGCCGGTGCAACAGGACTTTGGAGTGTTGTTACAACTGTTACGTCTAATGGTTCTGTAAACGGTATGCACGATTCTACAATGCCGCTGTCCGGCATGATTGAAATGCTGAATATGCAGATTAATACATGGTTTGGTGGTGTTGGTGTAGGTTGGATGAACTACTTTACATTCATTATTATAGCAGTATTTATAAGTGGATTGATGGTAGGACGTACTCCGGAATTTATGTGTCACAAAGTCGAGGCAAAAGAAATGAAGATAGCTTCGATAGTAGCACTTCTTCATCCTTTTGTGATACTTGTAGGAACTGCTCTTGCTGCATATCTTTATGTTCATGCTCCTGCATTTGTGGAAAGTGAAGGAGGATGGTTGAATAATTCTGGCTTTCACGGACTTGGAGAAATGTTATATGAGTTTACTTCTTGTGCCGCAAATAATGGTTCAGGCTTTGAGGGACTTGGTGACAATACCTGGTTCTGGAATGTATCATGTGGTATTGTATTAATATTGAGTAGATTTATACCTATTATCGGTCAGGTAGCTATAGCAGGTCTTTTGGCACAAAAGAAGTATATACCGGAAAGCGCCGGAACTCTTAAAACAGATACAGTAACTTTCGGAGTGATGACATTTGCAGTTATTTTCATAGTTGCAGCGTTGTCATTCTTCCCTGCACAGGCATTAAGTACAATTGCTGAACATTTTTCATTGTGATTTAAGATAATTAAGTTGAAGTTGACAAGCAGTACAGTTTTATATTAAAAGATAACTGATACCCTTGTCAACTTATAAACAAAAAAAATTAAGATATGAATTCAAAGAATCAAAATACATCACTGTTTCAAAAGGATCAGGTTATAGAAAGTCTGAAACAGTCATTTGTAAAGCTGAATCCGAAAATAATGATTAAGAACCCGATCATGTTCACTGTAGAAGTTTCAACATTGATTATGTTGTTCGTAACTGTATATTCTGCATTCAGCACATCACAAGGTTCATTTGTTTATAACCTATGGGTATTTATAATACTTTTTCTGACATTATTGTTCGCCAACTTTGCTGAAGCTATAGCTGAAGCTCGCGGTAAGGCTCAGGCTGACAGCTTGCGTAAGACTCGTGAAGAAACACCTGCTAAACTTATTATAAATGGTAATGTGAAGACTGTAAGCAGTTCACAGCTTAAGAAGGGGGATATATTTGAATGTGAGGCAGGTGATGTCATTCCGGCTGACGGTGAAATTATTGAGGGGCTTGCATCAATAGATGAAAGTGCCATTACAGGTGAGTCTGCTCCTGTTATTCGTGAAGCGGGTGGAGACAAGAGTTCTGTAACAGGCGGTACAAAAGTCCTTTCAGATCATATTAAGGTAGTTGTAACAACTCAACCGGGTGAAAGTTTCCTGGATAAGATGATTGCATTGGTAGAAGGGGCAAGCCGTCAGAAGACACCTAATGAAATCGCTCTTACAATTCTTCTTGCTGTATTTACTTTGGTGTTCCTTGTAGTATGTATCACTCTTAAGCCAATGGCAGACTACTCTAATACCGTAATTACCATTGCAGCATTCCTTTCACTTTTCGTTTGTCTGATACCTACTACTATCGGTGGTTTGCTTTCTGCGATAGGTATTGCAGGGATGGATCGTGCATTACGGGCAAATGTGATCACTAAATCAGGTAAAGCTGTTGAAACGGCCGGTGATGTAGATACACTTCTGCTTGACAAGACTGGAACCATAACAATCGGTAACCGTAAAGCTACTGATTTTTATCCTGTAGCAGGACTTGATAAACGTCGTTTTATTGAAGCGTGTATGCTGTCTTCTGCATCTGATGATACGCCGGAAGGAAAATCCATTATTGAGTTAGGACGTGAACAGGGATTACGTATGCGTAATCTGAACACAGAAGGGGCTCACATGATTAAATTTACGGCTGAAACAAAGTGTTCAGGAATAAACTTAAAGGATGGTACGCAAATCCGAAAAGGAGCATTTGATGCAATTCGTAATATTGTAAATGAAGCAGGAAATGAATTTCCTAAAGAAACTGAAGATATTATTAAGAGAATTACAAGCAATGGTGGCACCCCTTTGGTAGTATGTATCAACAAGAAAATTGCAGGAGTTATCGAATTGCAAGATATTATAAAGCCTGGCATAGAGGAACGTTTTGAACGTTTGCGTAAGATGGGTGTAAAAACTGTAATGGTAACAGGCGACAATCCTCTGACTGCAAAGTATATTGCTGAAAAGGCCGGTGTTGATGATTTTATAGCAGAAGCCAAACCGGAAGATAAGATGAATTATATAAAAAAGGAACAGGCTGCCGGTAAACTAGTCGCCATGATGGGTGATGGAACAAATGATGCACCTGCTCTTGCACAGGCTAATGTGGGAGTGGCAATGAATAGTGGAACTCAGGCGGCAAAAGAAGCCGGCAATATGGTTGACCTGGACAATGATCCGACAAAACTTATTGAAATTGTTGAGATCGGTAAACAGTTGCTGATGACTCGTGGTACTCTAACTACATTCTCTATAGCAAACGATGTTGCCAAGTACTTCGCTATAATTCCAGCATTATTTATGGTTTCCGTGCCGCAGCTGGGAGCACTTAATATAATGGGTTTGCATAGTCCTGAAAGTGCTATTCTTTCTGCTATCATATTCAATGCTATCATAATACCTATTCTGATACCTTTAGCTCTTAAAGGTGTTGAATACAAACCTATAGGTGCAAGCGCATTACTTCGTCGTAATTTGCTCATTTACGGTGTAGGTGGTATTATAGCTCCATTTGTTGGTATTAAATTAATAGACTTATTTGTTGGATTATTCTTCTAATAAAATCAAGAAACAGTTATGAAAAATTTAATGAAATCAATTCGAATCACATTGGTATTCTGTGTATTTTTTTCGGTATGTTATATATTGGTATTATGGATTTTCGCACAGTTCGCAGCACCCGGTGAAGGTGGCAATGCAGAAACGGTAAGGCTCAATGGTAAAGTTGTTGGAGTAGCAAACGTAGGGCAAGTCTTTACTAAAGATATATTTTTCTGGGGCAGACCTTCATGTGCGGGTGACGGATACGATGGTACAAGCTCCGCAGGCAGCAACAAGGGTGTTACCAATGAAGAATATCTTGCAGAGGTGGAAGCAAGAATTGATACATTTCTGGTTTATCACCCCTATTTGAAACGAGAAGATGTTCCTGCTGAAATGGTAACAGCAAGTGCTTCAGGTCTTGATCCTGATATAACTCCTGAATGTGCGTATGTACAAGTCAAACGTGTTGCTGAGGCAAGAGATATGGATGAATCGGATGTTAAAGCTATCGTTGACAAGATGATAGAGAAACCATTATTAGGCATATTCGGTCCTGCAAAAATTAATGTGTTAAAACTGAATGTTGCTTTGGAGGAGATAAATCCAACTGTAAACAGATAATCTGCAGCTATCTATAAATCTATAACTGTTTTTTCCCTGATATGTATTTCTGTATCTGCAAGAAATTGTAGATGCAGATACGCAGGGAAAAGATGAGTTATTAAAAACAACGAATATGTTGTAATTCCAAAATATAACAAGAATATATTTCAACAGATTATGAGAAAGATTATAAAAACATTAGCAGCAGCCATGGGTGTAGCTATATTATTACTCCCAACTAAGACTTATGCTCAAGATAAATTTACAGTTAACGGTAAGGCTGATTTTGTTTCTGATTATATATGGCGTGGAGCAGATCAGAACTCAGGTTTTTCAGTACAGCCATCTTTAACTTTGGGATATGCAGGCTTCAGTATTAATGTATGGGGTAGCCAAACATTAAGTAGATGGAATGTTGAAATACCTTCTAAAGAGTTTGATATAAATTTGAGTTATTCATCAAATAATTTCTTTGTAACAGTATCGGATTATTGGTGGTCCGGAGTGAATCGGCCATACGGTCATTATAAAGATTCGCATTTTTTTGAAGGGACTTTAACATATTGTTTTGGTAAATCTTTTCCTTTGACTCTTTCATGGAGTACGATGTTTGCCGGAGCTGATAAAAACGAAGAAGGAAAACTTCAAGGTTCTACCTATATTAATGCTTCATATCAAATCTCATTACCAGCGGACATCACTCTGACTCCTGCAATAGGTTTTACTCCTTGGAAAGGATATTATCATAATAAAGCTGCTTTTACTGACATATCGTTAAAAGCAGGTAAGGATATAAAAATAACAGACAATTTTTCTATTCCTTTATTTGTACAAGCGATTGTGGCTCCGATCTATGATAGGACATATCTTGTAACAGGTTTTAGTTTGGGGTTTTAAATTAATATAGACGTTTACATCCCTTTGTAGCTAATTATAATAATCAATGTCACCCTTATCATTATGGGAATTTATATTTCTCATAATGAGAAGGGTGACGTTTCTTTATACATAGTACATACTTATAACATCTTATTAATTAACGAATTACAATTCTCTTAATTCATGTGGCATACGATTTGCCTATAAGTTTACAAAAGATGTTATATATGGAAGAAACTTATCGAACAAATTCTTTTTTATTCAAAAACAAGAAAGAAGGACTAATTAATTTTAGAACAGTTTCCTATATTTTAGGTATACTGGTTTTTGTTGAAGCTGGTTTATTTGCAATCTGCGCTGGTATATCAGCTTTTTATCATGAAAATAGCTATATCTACTTTATCTGGACAATGTTAATGAATATTGGCATTGGCGGAATAATGGTACTAGCCGGTAATCGTAGATGTAACAATATTTCAAGACGTGATGGATATTGTATCGTCAGTATCTCCTGGATATTATTTACGCTTTTGGGTATGTTACCATTCTATTTAAGTGGATACATACCATCTATTACTGATGCTTTTTTCGAAACCATGTCAGGTTTCACAACAACTGGAGCTACAATATTAAATAATATAGAATCATTACCCCATGGACTGCTCTTTTGGCGTAGTTTTACACAATGGATTGGAGGTCTTGGTATAGTTCTTTTTACTATAGCATTGCTTCCATTATTCAGCGGTAGCAGCCAGCAGCTCTTTTTGTCAGAGGCTACAGGAGTAACGCACGATAAAATCCATCCTAAAATTAAGGTTATGGCACGATATCTGTGGCTTATTTATATAGGACTTACTTTATTGGAAACTATATTATTGATGTTAGGTGGAATGAATTTATTTGATGCATTGTGTCAGGCGTTTGCTACTACGGCAACAGGTGGTTTTTCAACTAAACAGGATAGTATATCTTATTGGAATTCACCTTACATAGAATATGTAGTGTCTATTTTTATGATTTTATCCGGAGTCAATTTCTCTCTGTATTATTTTACTTTGAATGGGAAATATAAGAAATTATTAAAGGATGGAGAATTACACTGGTTTCTTACATCAATAACAGTTCTGACTGTAATAATAGCGTTTGCCTTGTTTATAACTGGTTATTATGATATTGAGACAGCATTTCGCAAAGCTTTATTCCAAGTAGCTACTACCCATACATCTTGTGGATTTGCTACAGATGATTATAATTTATGGCCTACATTTACATGGATGTTGCTAATTTTTGCCATGATATCTGGGGGGTGTACAGGTTCAACCAGTGGAGGTGTTAAAAATTTACGCCTTTTAATCATATTTCAGAACATAAAGAATCAGTTCAAGCAAATGTTGCATCCGCGAGCTGTTTTACCGGTACATATTAATAACAGTCAAGTTCCAGTACAAACAACAGCAATGGTATATACTTTTTTTGTTACATACCTGATATGCATATTTATAGGTTGGACATTGTTGATGTGTTTAGGAGTTGGTCTGACCGAATCATTCAGTACTGTTATATCTGCAATAGGTAATGTCGGACCTGGTTTAGGAACTTTCGGACCAGTTTTTTCATGGTCTGCTTTACCTGATGCGGCTAAATGGATTCTTTCGGCTCTAATGCTTATCGGACGATTGGAAATATTTGGTGTATTACTTTTATTCAACAAACGATTTTGGATTGATTACTAATACTAAAACAACAAAATAATTTTAAATTTACACTATTGATACTGAATACTAAATTTATAAAAGAATAATGGTGAATAAAGAAGAAAATGTACGTCATTTCCTGAATCTTATAAAGCGTTCACAAAGAGGTGTTTTTAAGATATATATCGGAATGATAGCCGGTGTGGGTAAAACATATAAAATGTTGCAAGAGGCTCATGAAATGTTGGACAACGGCATTGATGTACAGATTGGTTATGTTGAGACGCATGGACGGGCAGGCACAGAAGCTCAATTAAAAGGATTACCGGTTATTCCTCGTAAAAAGATATTTTACAAGGGGAAAGAATTAGAAGAAATGGATCTGGACGCTATTCTTCAGTTACATCCAGAGCTAGTAATAGTCGATGAACTTGCACATACCAACGTTGACGGTTGCCGGAATGAAAAACGTTGGCAAGACGTAATGGACCTATTAGAAGCTGGCATTAATGTTATATCAGCTGTTAATATTCAACATATAGAAAGTCTGAATGAGGATATTAAGGGGATTGCCGGAATAGAAGTAAAGGAACGTATTCCTGATAAGGTCTTAGAAGAAGCAGATGAGGTTGTAAATATTGACTTGACGGCTGAGGAACTTATCAGTCGCTTAAAAGCTGGGAAAATATATAAGAAAGAGAAAATACAAACTGCTCTTAATAATTTTTTCAAGACGGAAAATATTCTTCAATTACGAGAGTTAGCTCTTAAAGAGGTAGCATTTAGGGTTGAAAAGAAAGTTGAAACGGAAGTTGTTCCAGAGGAAAAGGCTATTCATAGAGAATTGTATCTTGCATGTATAAGTAGTAACGAAAAAACACCGAGACATATCATACGTCGTACCGCGCGGCTTGCGTCCCGATATAATACAAATTTTATAGCTTTATATGTTCAAACACCTGTAGAAAGTCCTGATAGGATAAATCTGTCTGTTCAGAGGCATTTACTAAACCATTTTAAACTGGTAACCGAACTGGGTGGTGAATTAGTACAAATTGCTTCACCGGATATTATACAGGCTATTATTGATGTATGTCGTGAACATCATATTACAACAGTTTGTATTGGACAACCGACTTTAGGTTGGAGAAAAATTTTAAAAATACATCGTTATGGATATTTTCTTAAAAATCTTTCAGAAATGGATATAAAATTGATTATCTTTCCGCAATAAAATAATGTGTTATGAATATTAAGACAAAATTGACATTAGTGATAGGAGTACTTGTTGCGATGATTGTGCTTCTTGTTTCACTCTCTATTGTAAACTTGCAAATCCTGACAGCTACAGAACCTAATAGTCCTGCTGCAGGGCCAGGATTACAACGTGCATTACTTTGGATATCTTCTATTGGAGGTTTTTGTATAGTAATCGGAATTTTTATGCTGACAGTTTTCCCTGCCTATTTTAATAAACCGATCAAAAAAATTATTGACGGAATCAAAGATATAGCCAATCATAATTATGATTGCAGGTTAAATCTGGAAAGTCATGAATTTGCAGAAGTTTCCGAAAACTTCAATCGGATGGCCAAACGGTTGTCTGATTATCATTCCAGTACTCTGGCACAAATAAAGGCCGCAAAGAATTATATGGAAACCATTATTAATAGTGTAAAGGAACCTATTATAGGTTTGAATAATGAGTTGACTATTTTGTTTATAAATGATGAAGCCTTGAATGTCCTCAATTTAAAACGCGAAGAGGTTTTACAGAAACCGGCTCAGGAAATTTCCATGAGAAATGATTTGTTGAGAAGACTCATACGTGAACTTATGGACTCACAAATAGAAAATAGAGCTAGTAAAGTGGAACCTTTAAAGATATATGCCGACAACAAGGAAAGTTATTTTCAGATGAAATGTATGCAAATTAATAAACAAAGTAATAATATAAATGAGGGATACGTTATTATGCTTAAAAACATAACGGAATTTAAGGAACTGGATTCTGCCAAGACAACTTTCATTTCGACAATATCTCATGAACTGAAAACTCCTATTTCCGCAATTATGATGAGTCTGCAGTTACTCGAAGACGATCGAGTTGGAGACTTGAACGAGGAGCAAAAGGAGTTGGCACAAAGTATTCAGGATAATAGTGAGCGCTTGCTTAATATCACTGGCGAACTGCTTAATATGACGCAAGTAGAATCTGGTAAATTACAACTCAAGCCCCGTATTACAAAACCTATTGAATTGATTGAATACGCGATAAAAGCCAATCGGGTACAGGCTGAAAAATTCAATATCCAAATCGAAGTACAATATCCGGAAAATAAAATAGGCAAATTATTTGTAGACAGCGAAAAAATAGCGTGGGTATTGACTAATTTGCTTTCGAATGCAATCCGTTATTCTCCTGAGAACGGACGAATCATTATTGGCGCTCGTCAAACAGATGATAATTATATTGAAATGTATGTTCGTGATTTTGGTAAGGGTATTGATCCGCGTTATCATCAGAGTATTTTTGATCATTATTTCCGAGTCCCAGGTACTAAAGTTCAAGGCAGTGGGTTGGGATTGTCAATATCGAAGGATTTTGTAGAGGCACATGGTGGTACTTTAACCGTAGAAAGTGAAATTGGAAACGGAAGTTGTTTTACCTTACGTTTGAAATCATAATCAGTCATTTTTATCTCTGTATAAACCGTTTATAGGCATATCTGATATAGCCTATAAACGGTTTTATAATTACATACTTATTTTATATGTTTCAATCTTACGATAAAGAGTTGCAAGTCCTATTTTTAAAAGACGAGCAGCTTCTGTTTTATTGCCATTGGTGTATTGCAGAACTTTGATTATATGCATACGTTCAATTTCAGCTAGTTCAAAATTATCTTTCATTAGTGATATATCCGATTTACGTTTTTGTAAGTCTAGAGGTAAATCCTCAAATGTTATTTGTTCTTCGCATACAATAGAACATCTTTCTATAACATTTCTAAGTTCTCTGACATTTCCTTTCCACTCTGCATTTTTTAATATATCAAGCACTTCCGGAGTTATTCCGATGATTTTTTTATTGAGTTTATTAGCAAATTTGTTCAGAAACATATACGACAGACTTTCAATATCATCTTTTCTTTCCCGTAACGGAGGTAAACATATCTGGAAAACAGATAAACGGAAATATAAATCTTCACGAAAGTTTCCATTCTCTATTTCTTTCTTTAAATCCCTGTTTGTAGCAGATATAATTCTGACATCCACTTTTGTAGGTTTGGTATCACCAATTTTGATATATTCTCCGGTTTCCAGAACACGTAAAAGTCTTGCCTGAAGTTCAAATGCCATTTCTCCTATTTCATCTAAGAAGATGGTTCCGTGGTTCGCAACTTCAAATAAGCCTTTTTTATCCTTTAATGCACCTGTAAATGCACCAGCCTTATAGCCATACAATTCACTTTCCAGCAGGTCTTTACTAAAAGCAGAACAATTTATATCTACAATAGGTTGTGATGCTCTTTGACTGGCTTGATGAATAGCATGAGCAAATACCTCTTTCCCTGTACCTGTTTCTCCTGTTAATAATACTGCAGCATCAGTTCTGGAAACTTTCTGCGCCAGTGTTATAGCCTGTTTAAGTTCGTTTGATTTTCCAACAATAGAGTCAAAAGAGTAAGTTACAGAGGTAGTTTTTTTACCTTTCTTTTTTTCAGTTTCATCAACAGCACGATTTATAGTAGGGATAATCTTACGGTTATCGTCTCCTTTGGTAATGTAGTCAAAAGCTCCATTTTTAATAGCCTGTACTCCATCTTGAATATTTCCATGTGCGGTCAGTAATATTATTGCAGCACCATTGGAGTATTTTTTTATATCAAAAATAAAGTCAACCCCATTACCATCAGGCAAAAATACATCACATAGAATAACATCATATTGTTGTTTGCGTAATTGCTGTAAGGCATCACTACAACAACTTGCAGTTGACACTTTATAACCTTCTAATTCTATAATTCGAGCTAATAATTTACGGATAGGTTCTTCGTCATCTATTAATAGAATTTGTACCATATATTGATTATTTATTTATAAATCTATTGTTAAATACAAAGATACGATTTTATTAGATATAAAAATATTTGTTATCTAACAAATCCAGATGCTTATACCCTTATAAGTATCTTTATTACCGCTTTATATCAATGATCTATTCAAAAATAGTCATACGAATGAATCATCAAAGTTATTATCAATTCCTTTAAAGATATAGCCTTTAAAATTACGCAGTTTTTGAATTTAAAGTCTCTAGTATTGGCAACAGGTTATCGGTACCTTGTCTGAAAACGGAAACAAGCAGGCCGTCCCGATGATGCAGGCTAAAGTTTGCACTGACGGGACGTTCTATATCATTGAATACCCGTTTTAAAATACAGGTAAGCAGCTCCGACTGTTCGTATTTCATGCGATGCCGGAACAACTTGCCTTATGCAACGGAAACTTACCGACTGACTTGCTTCGTATCTCGATACCAGGCAAGTTTCACCCGACAGGCTCATCCTATCATGCAGATAAATCAGGGCAGTTGCCAAAGACAGAGCCTTTAAGGTTACGCTACTCTTCACTTTAACGGCCCTGACATTGGCAACTGGTTACCGGTGGCTCGTCTGAAAACGAAAACAAGCAGGCCGTCCCGATGATGCAGGCTAAAGCTTGCAATGCCGGAACGTCCTATATCCCTGAATACTCGTCTTAAAATACAGGCAAGCTGTTCCGACTGTTCGTATTTCATGCGATGCCGGAACAACTTGCCTTATGCTACGGAAACTAACCGGCAGACTTGCTTCGTATCCCGATACCAGGCAAGTTTCACCCGACAGGTTCATACAATCATGCAGATAAATCAGGGCAGTTGCCAAAGACAGAGCCTTTAAGGTTGCGCTGCTCTTCACTTTAAAGGCTCTGACATTGGCAACCGGTTACCGGTGGTTTGTCTGAAAACGGATACTATGCTCTTCAGAAATCTTTGAATACTGAATATCAGGAAATCATTGGAGCATCATAGCCGGAACCGTTTCTTATGTGCAAAGGTACTGCGGACTGGAGAAACGACAAGTGACGCTTGCGCTTTCAGTCGGAGGACTTGACGGCAGCCTTCCGCAAATTTTCTCATACCTCAAAAATTTGGGTATTCCGTCTGCATTCTCTGACTTCACACTTGTCTTTTTCTCCCTTTAGTCCGCAGTCACGGATGCACATAAAACGGTTTATCCCGGCCATGAAGCTCAATGAGCTTTACCAAAGGGAAAAGAACTGGAACTTCAAAATTCAAGTGTTATGCGAGCAAGAAGAATGGGTATCAAACAATCTTTTAATTTTTTACTGATATGTGCAGATTGATGACAACACAACTGGCGGAAGCTCTGGAGGGTTATCCGCTCTATTCCCAGGACGGCAAGGGAAAAGAGGCTGTTTGCCGTGCGGTTTTTGCCCTTGGTTCTGTAAGGTGGTTTATCCTTGAAGGAAACAGGGATGATGACGATGTGATTCTATTCGGTATCGTAATCGGACTCATGGAGGATGAATACGGGTATATTTCCCTCAATGAGCTTTCGGATGTGGAGCTTGACCTGAGTACTCAGGGACTTGGCAAGCTTCAGGTAAGACAGCAGCAGAACTTTAAGCCGGTTCCGCTGAAACAGATTCAGGACAGCAGGCTTCAGGAATTTCTTGAAAGGTTTGAATAGGCTGTATGAAAACAGAAGTGGCCGGTCCTATCCGTCACGGACAAGACCGGCTGCTTATTATAGCAGGTAAATGAAAACAAAACTATAATTGTATGGTAAATGGAAAATTGTCGTAATATTTTTAATCTCTCTGCCCGGCATGGGTGGAGCGTTTCTATGGAAAATATGGATGGAATCCGGTTTCTTAATTTCAGGAGGAAGACTTCGAGCGGTGTACCGTTCTGCTTTACCATTGAAGCCGGTGACGGCACAGCCGGCTGCATAGCTAAAGAAATCTTCTCTTTCGTCAGTGCCGCTGTTCCTGAACAATGTGCAAGGGAATGGATGATTCAGTCAGGAGCAATGGAACCTTCGGAGTTCCTTCAGGCCGTGTCCGACATGGAGGATGTCAGGCTAAGAGCAAGGCTGCTGGCTCTTGAACTTGCAGCTATGAATGCCAAATGTAATCTTTTGGATACCATTCCATGGGACAGACTGAACTAACGGTTTTTCTTACGCTTGCGGCCACGTTTGGGCAGACCGGTTTCCTTGTAGGCTATCAGGTCAGTTCCTCTGAACACCCTTTTTGCCTTATCAGGTATCTTCAGGAAAGCCAGCGGCTTTTCCAGATAACGGATATAGGCATAGATGGTGCAGCGGTGAACACCCAGGTAGCGTGCTGCCTCCTTTACTGAATATGTCTTTTCCGGAACAACTTTCATTATTTCTCATGCTGGTTAATCTTTTCGTTTATTGGATGCCGTAAAGGTAAACAACTGATTATTAGCTGTCAATACGTCAAATATGGGATTATTCCGGAGATTGTGGGATTTGTATGGATTATGTGTTACCTGTCATATTCAATACAGCAAGGCTAAGGCGGTTGATAACGAATCTGTTTTACGGAAATCAGGAAGGCATATATTTGATGGTTGACAGCGTTGACAGCAAATCCAATGAAAATCCGGCATAAAATCAGTCTTGGAAATTGCTGTAATACAACATATTATATTCTTTCTGATATTTCTTATAAAGAATAGAGTATTATAATGTGTCAACGTTTGGCTATGGATTTTTAGCGGACTGAAAATTGTGGCTACAGTTGTCAACGTTTGTCAACGCATGATTTCTATGTGAAGTATCTGATACACTGACAGATACTCTCTGTCAACACTGTCACCCTTGAAACGGGTGCATTTTATTATCTGAAAACATCTGATGCGAAAGGGATACATGGTTATCCTAATGTACCATTACAGCCACAGGCTTGTTCAGCATGCCTCTGCAGATATTTTTTTGCAAAGGTATCTCCGGCATTGCAAACGTCAAACACAGGGCTGAAAATCTTCCTCAAACGGGGTTGAGCGTATTTTCAGTTTCCCTTGAAGTTTGCCTTATTGAATGCCTGCGCTTCTGAGAACTGCAAAAAATATCCTTCGGGCAAGCTGAAAAACTTGCTGACAGAAGGGAAAAAAATCAGAGCGTATGGTACAGATGGACGAAAGCATCAGAAAGCAGTTAGAAAAACCACAGACATGGTTCTGCAAGTATTTTCCCAAACGTATTCAGAATGTGGGCGAAAAGGAAATCGCCGACAGACAGTTGGTTTATGACTTTAAGGATGGAAGGTCTCATGAAGCGGTGGCACAGATGACGGCAGCAAGAATGATTGAGGAACACGGAGACGGATGTTCTCAGTTGGTATTCATTCCGGTTCCGGCATCATCGGTAAGAAAGAATGAAATCCGGTATATGGACTTCTGCAAAAGGGTATGTGAACTCACAGGAGCAATAAACGGATATGACCATGTAAGGGTATGCGGAGAAAGGCTGGCAGTTCATGAAAACCGTAAGGCTGAAAAGGAAATCAGAAAGGTAAGCATAATTGAGTTTGATGAAGAGTGGTTCAAAGAGAAAGATGTCATTGTTTTTGACGATGTAATCACACGCGGAATCAGTTTCGGTATGTATGCGAATCAGCTGGAGAGTTTCGGAGCGAATGTCATTGAAGGCATCTTCCTTGCAAGAACTCATTATAAAGTATAGAACTATGAACGGAATATTATCAGAAAAATCAAAGTCACTGGCTTTCACGGGACACAGAACTGTTCCCGTAGAAAGACAGAATGAAATAAGGGCACGGCTTGTTGAAGCCGTGCCCGTCGCCTGCAAATCGGGTATAACCTGCTTCTATTCAGGCATGGCCATGGGATTCGACCTGATGGCCGCTGAAGCTGTATTGTCACTGAAGGGAAGGTATCCGAATATACGGCTCATTGCCGTTGTACCTTTCAGAAGACAGAGCTGCCGGTGGCCTTCAATTGAAAAGGAACGTTATCAGAAAATAATTTCCCAGGCAGACCGGGTTATCGTATTAAGTGAATACTATTTCAAAGGATGTCTTCTAAGGCGCAATGACTTCATGCTGGAGCATTCATGTGGCGTGATAGCCTTTTATGACGGCAAACCTTATGGTGGGACATTCTATACCTGCAGGGAGGCAGGGAAGAGAGGTATGGATATAGTCAATCTGTACTGAAAATTTACAGAAAACAGATGTGCAAATCTCTTGCACATCTCATTTATAATGCTTATATTTAGATAGTTAAACAAGTTACAAGAGGTGATTTTATGAATAATATCTACAACCGCTACATTTGGTTGCTGCATACAGTCTATCAGGAAAGAAAGGTTACTTTTGAAAGGCTTTGTGATATTTGGAAGCACCATTTCCTGTACAATGGAAAGCCGCTGAGTCTGCGCACATTCCATCATCACCGGAAAATGATTGAGGAAAATTTTGATATAGTCATTGCGTGCAACAGAAAGGACTATACATACTATATCCAGAATCTGGATGAAATACTCGGTGACAGCTGCCGTAACTGGCTGTTCAACAGCCGTATCATTGATGTAGCTCTTAAGAGCAGTCCGTGTCTGTTCCATCGTGTCGTACTGCCTGACATGTCAAGTGGTATTGAATACCTGCCGGATATATCGGAGTGTATCAGCGATGGGCATGAGCTGTACATATTCTACACCAATGACAAGGGTAATGAAGTGGAAGGCCGTTTCCGACCGGAAGGTTTGAAGCTGTTTCATAACCGCTGGTATCTGCTTGGGTACAGGAACGGATCAGAGTTCTGTGCTGTTCCTCTTGATGCACTGACAAGAATCTATCTCAGCGGAAACAGGTTTCAGACTGACTGCAGATTTTCGCTGGCGACTCGTCTTTCTGACACCATTGGTGTTGTGGCTCCGACCGGACAGCAGCCGGAAGAGGTTACTCTAAGGGCTTACGGTCCATTTGCTGATTATCTGAGAAAACATCCTTTCCACCATTCGCAGGTGGAAAGGAATGATATGGGGACTTTCACGTCTTTTGATTACATGCTTCTTGTGACTGACGAACTAGTTGATGAAATACTGGCTCTTGGTGATAAGGTGGAGATTACTTTTCCGGAAAAGTTGAGAATGAAGTTGCTTCAGAAAATTGGACGTATCAGAAACAGGTATGCAACATAAAAATCTGCAATTGTAGAATATTACTTTTGAGTAGTAAGCATTCGCTCAATCATTGCTTCAAGCTCAGGATTCAATGGACGTTCTGTGTCCATACACTCCTTCTCACCGGCAACCAGGTCATCATATATATTCCTGTAGCGTTCAGCTTCACTGCCATCACAGCAAAGCATAGCCGTCTCAAACTCCTTAATCATTTTCTTACGCTGGCTCTCCGGATATTCCTTACTCTTACCATAACTGGTAATAGTAAATGTTTTTGCCACAATCATAGGATTTATTTGTTATACCTTTGTTTATAGTCTTTTTACTATACTAATATACAGAAATATTCTGAAAAATCAGAAATTTAATACTAAACCCGTAAGAAATTATTTGCGAATTTCAGCTTTACAATATTACTGTTTATCCGAAATTCCTGCTATAGTTGAGATTTAACATGCTTTCCCAAACTTACATCTTCCCATTCACCACCATGAGAATCTTATAAAATTTATATGCCAACAAAAGAGAGAAAATCTATCTTTTATTGGCATAATATTATATATTGCATTTGTTCTCCAAGTCCAAACAGAACAAATCAAGGCTCCGGCTTTTCTGGCGGCATGTCCTAAGTCCTTTTCTCATATCTTTTGATATATTGTCATAGTCCAAGTTCTTTTTGTCGGTGTTGATGTATCTGACTCTTTTTTTACCGTCAATCCTGCCAATAAGATAATGTAACCGTTCTTTTGGATTTGCATACTGTGCAGTTTCTTTACAGGAATTATCGAATAAAGGTATAAGCCATGCGTCAGTCTCTTCAATTGCTATTGCATATGCAACCTTATCACGATAAGTCTCCGGAATAATGTTCGAAATTTTATATTCTACTGCTTTATACAGATAATCACAATATTCTTTCCAATCTGTATCTTTTGTACGTAATGGTTCATTTATATCATACCCAGCTTCACCTCGTTCTGCAGTATCAATCTGAACAACAAGCAAAGCATCATCTGCCAATACATCAAAAAAAGACTGGAGCAGGCTATTGTCCTCACATGATTTCAGGACCAGATTCCAGTTGCTGAAATTCATTTCATTCAAATCTGTTTCGTCAAACTGTTCACTGGGACGCAATTGAACGACATCACTACCATCAATACCCTTCAAGGCCTTCAGAACTGCCTTTATTACAGCTATGTCAGCTTTACCTTCTGCTATAATACCCAATCTCATATCGTCAGAAATTATAAGGTACACCGCCAATAAGTCCCTTCATCCACATTTCTGAAAGCATCATGCGCTGTTCACCTGTCTGTTCTTTAGTCTGGATACGTTTAGCCTGCGTTTTTCCTTCATCATTACGGGTCACAACGTATAATCTCTGACTGCCGTCATTAAGATTCAAACCATCCAATATAGCCGGATTATGCGTTGTTATAAGCACCTGCTTACCATTCTTGACAGCCAATTCACAGATTTTCTTCATGAGAAACCTGCACAAACGGGGATTCAACCCATTTTCAATGTTGTCAATGCCAAAAAAGTCAGGAGTCTTCCTGCTGATAAATAATGTCAGATAAAACAAGAGCTCCAAAGCGCCTTCATTGGCATTCTCTGCAGAGAAAAGATTGTTCTTTTTCTGCATAAACTTATCCCTGAAATAAAGGTTGGATTTACTTCTTCCCAATTTATATCCCTGCATCTTGTATATTTCCTCACTGTCAAAGAATATATCTTCAATCCAGGATATATAGTCTTTAGCTGATTCTTTTATCTGTATGATTTCTTCTTTGGATATGTTGTTAAGAAGCACATCAAGACCTTCTCCATTCAAACCAAGAGGATATTGCAAGCTTTCTGAAGTCAATCCACGAAGTGCGTTGATTGACAGTGAATAAATAAGATACTTGGACAAATATTCCCTTAACTTGTCTGTTTTTTCTACTGCTTCCTTAATATTTCCACGTCTTTCTCCTGTTGAGTAAGTAGCTTTCCAAGTAGAATAAATATCCTCTGGAGTTAAATTGGTAATTGCATATTTTATACGTTCTCCTTCAGTCCCAGATATATTTACATTAATGGTGCTGTTGGATGGCTGACCATAAAATGAACTTATCATCAAGTCTGGTTTCGCTATTCTAATACCTTTCTGTATCATGGAATTTACCTCTATTTGGGCAGAACGCTCAGCTGCAACCATTGCTATAGCTTCAAGAATATTTGATTTACCGGAACCGTTAGCACCGATAAAAACATTGACATTACCTAAAGACAATGTCATATCTGTTATTGACTTGAAATTTTTTACAGTTATAGTTTCTATCATATTGTCTGTTTTACAAAAAGCACCTAATTCCATATCAGGTCGTACATATAAGTACAAAGATACGGAAATTTCACTATAATAATGAATTAAAAAGCATATTTTTAGACACATAACATAACTTGTTAATCAGTATATTAATATAATGGCTCTCTTGATACAGCATAATAATCAGCCAAAATGTAATTCCTCCTGTTTGACTGGATGTTGTTGCCCAACAGGTATTTCCTCCTGTACCTCAGATACCACTTCAGTTTCAAGATCCAGTCCGAAAGTCTCTTTCAGCTGGAGATAATCAAAGCATAAAGCCTTCGGTCGGTTTACCTTTACCTTCTTAACCTGCTCGCCATTTACAATGTCGATGGTATAGTCAGGAAGTCCGCTTGGCAGAAGTATGGTGAATCTGTCCTGTTTCAGGCCCAGATATGAAGCATGGGATTTCAGGTACGACATGATGGTGGACCAGTTCGAGCGGTTGGAGGTGGAACCTGCATTCCGGCTGTTGAACAGTGATGCCACGGCTGCTGTGTTCAGATAGAGAATCGGACGTGCCTCCTTAAATTCTATATCTTCTTTTACAGACAATGGGTGGAAGGATTTCATATACCTTATACGGTAATGTGCCTTCTCAATACATTTCCCTGAAGTCTGGAATCCCTGAAGCATACTCCAGAAGTCCGCTATCTCTGAACTTTCCTGAGCCAGCTCATTCTGGTTGCGTATTCCTTTGACTGCTGTTTCAAAAAGCTCCGCATAGCTGAAAGGCACGTCAATGACAGTCTCCAGTGTTCTGAATGTAGCCAGTGGAATAACCCAGTTCCCGAAAATACGGTCATGGATGGTTTCATTATCCAATTTCGCAGCCAGCTCACGCTTGGTAATGGAGTATATTTCCGGAAAGTTCTTTTCAAACAGTTCCCGGTGTCCCAATATCTCCAGGGTGAGATGGGTAAGTCCCATGTTACAGACTGATACAAGGTCTTCATAAGCCCTTTTTTCATTCTGGTTGAATGATGTCTTTGAAAAGGCAAGGAAGATGACACGGGTATAGAGTGCCATATCCTGTGTCGGCTTGTCCTGGCCGCAAAGGGCTACACCTGTTGTGACAATGGTCTGTGCTGCCATCCCGTCCGTATTCGTATTCTTCTTGGTCTGGCCGCCACCGCCCCAGAGCCCTTTCAGATAGGCTATCTTGCGGATGTCGAGGTCGTTTTTGTATTCATCCAGAACGACAAGTGTATTGACGGCCTGTGATACACGGTCGTTCATGGCCGGTACGGAAGTTACACCGAGATTGGGCGGATCAACTCCGTGCAGAAAGAAGGACTGGAGGGAAGTGGCCAGGGTTGTCTTACCGGTTCCTTTCTCACCGAAAAGGTTCAGAATGGGAAAGTGACGGGTGCGTCTGAATATGATGTCACGGAAGAGGGTGGCAAGAAGGTAACAGAAGGCTACGCTTGCATTCTCACCGAATACTTCCATCAGTCTGCCTACATAGTCATGCAGCTTTATTCCGTTACGGTTCTCATGTACCATAAGCCTCTCAAACTGAAATATCTCCGGATTGTTGAGATAGATTTTTGAAGTGGCCGGTATATAGAAGGCCTTGCCGTTGATTCCACGGACAATACCCAATTCGTCAACGGCATTGAATGCATCTGCAAAGAATATGCCGTTACCGAAAGCGAAGAATCCTTCAGCTGCATTCCAGCCGAGCTTTCTGATGCGTTCTGCCGTATCGGTCTTTGAATACAGGTATTCCTTTACACGGTTAAGTTTGTCTATCTTGGCCAGCCATACATAATTGCCCAGTGAACCAACCTTCTGTTGGAAGTTGCTCAGCGAGCAGAGTTCCGACTCCTTCAGTTCTATGACCCTGCATACATTGTACATATTCCTCATACGGAAGATTCTGGTTCCGTTTATCTCATCCTCGATATGGAATAGCGGTTCCATTATGAAGTTGGAGATTCTTGACGGTTCATCATCATCTTCACCGATGGAGTAGTAGCAGTTTTCCCTGACGAACAGTCCGAACTGGCGCAGCAGTTCAGCTTCACGCTGCATCTCGTTCATGTTAGCTGGTCTGTCGTTCCTTTTCCTGGCTTCTCCACGTGCCTGGATAACGGCATCACGCCATAGCTTTACCTTGCCGTGCAGTCTGGAGAGCTGTTCTATGCATTGGTCGTACACCAGCTGGTCTTTTATATAGCGCAGCAGGTCTGCTATTTCCGCAACACACTTTCTTTCCTCTACCATGGAACCGGCTACCAGAAAACGTTTCTGTGCCAACC
>ENA-UERU01000518-UERU01000518.1-human-gut-metagenome-genome-assembly--contig:-NODE-518-length-30185-cov-16.012555_pt1 | contig 30185 bp, 26 predicted proteins | sample MGYA00242988_ERZ507989 | MGnify/ENA primary metagenome ERZ507989 (study PRJEB26167, sample SAMN06115519) | human gut metagenome | host: Homo sapiens | place: China:Hunan | collected 2015-08-21...
GTACACCCTCAGGGATTCGAACCCTGGACCCACTGATTAAGAGTCAGTTGCTCTACCAACTGAGCTAAGAGTGCATCCGTTTTTAGGGAGGTTCCTGGCGGATTCGAACCGCCGTACACGGTTTTGCAGACCGCTGACTAAGCCACTCATCCAAGGAACCATTGCTTGTTTTCTCAATTGCGATGCAAAGGTACAACTATTTTTGTAATTTGCAATAGCTATGCTTAATTTTTTTAAATTTTATCTTTGCATGAGTTGGCTTTCTGAGACAGTTGACACCCGGAGCATCCACAACCACAGCCATTTCCTTTGCTTGCACTTTTTTTCTTAAAAAATCCGAGAATGTGTTTCCCCGCGTAAGCAACGCAGAGAAACACAATAATATATACAATGATGTTTTGCATAAACAGGTTGTTTTGACTTTAAATTATACAATCAGACTGCCTATCTGGAATACAAGGAAAGATACAATCCATGCCAGTATAGTGGTGTATCCCGCAGCAAAGGCAGCCCATTTCCAACTGCCCGACTCCTGCCTGATGGCTGCAATGGTAGCTATACACGGGAAGTAAAGCAGGGTAAACAGCATATAGGCAAAGGCTACCAGTGGTGTAATTTGCGATTGCTGTGCAATACGGGTAGGCAGTGTGTCGTCGTCCAGATTTCCGTCGTTGGTATACAAGACTCCCAGTGTACTGACCACTAATTCTTTGGCACCAATACCCGACAGAATACCAATCCCCATTTTCCAGTCGAATCCCAAAGGTTTGATTGCAGGCTCGATGGCTTTTCCTACCTGTCCGATGTATGAGTTTTCCTGTTGCTCTGCTATTGTATCATATTTATCGTGATTCGGGTAATATCCTAAGAACCAGATAATGATAGATGCAATCATGATAATGCCACCCATCTTTTTCAGATACTGTGCACCCTTTTCCCATGTATGTCGTAAGACAGCTTTGCTGGTCGGCATACGGTAAGGAGGAAGCTCCATTACAAAAGGCGTATCGTCACCCTTTATTAGGAATTTGGTAAACAGACGGGCCATCAATACAGCCAGCAGAATACCGGTTGCGTAGATTATCAGCAGCATAAGTCCTGCCTGATGAGGGAAGAAGGCACCCACCAGTACCAGATAAATAGGTAGACGTGCACTGCAGGATATCAGCGGGTTAATCAATATCGTGACCAGTCTCGATTTGCGGCTTTCGATAATACGCGATGACATGATAGCCGGCACATTACATCCGAATCCCATAATCAGAGGAATAAACGATTTGCCGTGCAGTCCCATCTTGTGCATAATCTTATCCATAATGAAAGCGGCTCTTGCCATGTATCCGGAATCTTCCATGAAAGAGATGAACAGATACAGCAATAAGATATTAGGCAGAAATACAATGACACCTCCTACGCCTCCTATGATACCATCTGTAATCAGATCCTTCAGCGGACCGGCCGGCATGAATGTCTCTACCAAAGCTGCAATTTGTTCTACAATCCATTCTATCCCTGCTTTAGGGTATTCTCCGAAAATGAAGGTACATTCAAACATCAGATAGAGGAAGATAAAGAAGATAGGGAAGCCCCAGATTTTATGTGTAACGATGCTGTCTACAATGCGGGTAAACATCTCGTTGTTCTGATGCTTGTCGATGAAAGTTTCTTTCAGTGCTCCGGAAATAAATCCATATTTTGCATCTGTAATTGCCTGTTCACAATCCTCGTTCAGCGACAGTTTTATCCGTTGCTCTTCTTTATGCAGTGTAGTGAGAATTTCGTCCCGGTTGGGAAGATTATTGATTACACTGGTTTCAATGTCTTTATCATTCTCCAGTAGCTTGATAGCCAGAAAACGGGTAGAATATTTACTGCGGATATTTTCGTTCTTGCCTATTTCCTTTTTTACAGCATCGATGGCTCTTTCCAGTTTAGGTCCGTGGTTGATGTGGATGTGGCGGATGTAGTTCTGGGTTTCAATCCCTTCCTCTTCCCCCGATGTACTTCCGTATTTATGGTCCGGTACATATTCATCGTGCCAGGTGCGGAACTCCCGTAAGGCTTCGGTTTCTATTTCTTCTTTCTGTCCTTTAAAGTCTGCCCCTTCATACAGTCCGATAATGACATGGAACAGCTCCTCTATACCTTTGCCGTTTCTGCTGATGGTTGGAACAATGGGGACTCCCAACAATTGGCTTAGCTTTTTGTGATCCAACTTGTTGCCGCTATGCTGTAAGGCATCGTACATGTTGAGTGCGATAACCATTCGTACATTCATGTCGATAAGTTGTGTGGTAAGATATAGGTTACGTTCCAGATTTCCTGCATCTACCACATTGATAATGACGTCCGGTGTTTCTTCGATGATGTGTTTGCGCACATACAATTCTTCAGGGCTGTATGCCGACAAAGAATAAGTACCCGGAAGGTCTATCAGCCGGAAGTGATAGCCCTGAAAATCGAAATGTCCCTCTTTGGCATCCACGGTTACTCCACTATAGTTGCCTACATGTTCGTGTGATCCCGATGCCACATTGAAGAGAGAAGTCTTTCCGCAGTTCGGATTCCCGACCAGTGCCACATTGATTGTGCGGCGTTTTCCTTGTGCAATGGCTTTCATTTTCTCGTCGGGCACAGGAATACTTTCGGAAATCGGTTCATGAAAGCTGAATTCGTTGATGGTAGAGCGCGCTTCTTCTTCGCTGATAATTTCAATCATGTCAGCCTCTTGCCGACGTAAGGATATCTCGTATCCCATTACCTTATACTTGATAGGGTCTTTTAATGGAGCATTCAGCAGTACTTCTACGGTTTTTCCTTTGATAAATCCCATTTCGATGATACGACGACGGAATCCTCCGTGACCTAATACTTTGACAATGACTCCTTTTTCTCCAGTCTTTAATTCTGATAGTCTCATGCTTATAATCTTTTGCATCGCAAAGATAAATAATAGAAAAATGCTGTGCAAACTATTTAGATTGTTTTTAAATAACGGTATTTTTATGCTTTATATATCCTTTTCGGAGGACATGTCTCCGTGTGTTTTCGGGCAATGTTTGTAAGACGATATTTTCATTGATTTAAAAGTCCTTTTTTATAGTACCAATGGATTTGTTTTTTGTAAATTTGTGGAAGTGATAAACCTTTTATAAATAAGACTATGAAATTTTTTATCGACACGGCCAACCTGGCTCAGATACAGGAAGCCAACGACATGGGAGTTTTAGACGGCGTTACCACCAATCCTTCACTGATGGCCAAAGAAGGAATAAAGGGAGTGGAAAACTGCAAAAAGCATTACGTGGATATCTGTAATATTGTAGAAGGCGATGTGAGTGCTGAAGTAATTGCTACCGATTATGAAGGAATGATAAAGGAAGGAGAGGAACTGGCTGCCTTGCATCCCCATATTGTAGTAAAAGTGCCTTGCATTGCCGATGGTATTAAAGCAATCAAGTATTTTACGAAAAAAGGTATCCGTACAAATTGTACGCTGGTCTTCTCTCCGGGACAGGCTCTTTTGGCTGCCAAGGCCGGAGCAACCTATGTTTCTCCTTTTGTCGGACGCCTGGATGATATTTCCAGCGACGGTATCGAACTGGTAGAAAAGATTGTGTCCATGTACCGTTACTATGGTTTCTCTACTCAAGTATTAGCTGCTTCCATCCGTACCACACAGCATATCATTCAGTGTCTGGAAGTCGGAGCCGATGTGGCTACCTGTCCGCTGGCTGCGATAAAAGGTCTACTGAATCATCCGCTGACCGATTCCGGATTAGCAAAATTTCTGGAAGATTACCGGAAGGTGAACGCTTAGTAATAGAAGTCTGATTATCTGTAAAACGATAGAAGAGAAGGAGTTTGTAGGCGGAGAAGAAACTACAGACTCCTTTTTGTATATTGGGATAAGGCCGGAAACGGTACTAATACAAAGTAATATTCAAGTATAAATCTTATCTTTGTATTATTTAAGACAATTATGCAGACTATTTTAATTATAGAAGACGAGAAACGGGTAGCCGATTTGCTGAAGGCCGGCTTGGAGGAGAACGGTTACCAGACCATGGTGGCCTACGATGGTGCTATGGGGTTGAGGCTGTTTCAGGCTTACTCGTTTCAGCTGGTTATATCCGATATTATTTTACCCAAACTGGACGGATTTGAGTTGTGCAAGGAGATTCGTAAGCAGAATGAGCGGATTCCAATTCTGATGCTCACGGCTTTGGGTTCTGCCGATGACAAGCTGGAAGGGTTTGATGCCGGTGCCGACGATTATATGGTGAAGCCGTTCGATTTCAGAGAACTGATAGCCCGGGTAAAGGTTCTGTTGCGGAGAAACGGAGAGGCGGTAGTAGCCCCTCCCGAAGAAGTAGTGTATGCAGACCTGGTCATCAACCGGAACCGGCATGAAGTGACGCGGCGGAATATTCCCATCAAGCTCTCTCCAAAAGAATACAATCTGCTCCTCTATATGGTAGAGCATGCAGAGAAGGTAATCAGCAGAGTAGAAATAGCAGAAAAGGTATGGAATACCCACTTCGATACAGGTACTAACTTTATAGATGTGTACATTAATTACCTGCGCAAGAAAATTGACAAGGAGTTCGATGTCAAGCTTATTCATACCAAGCCGGGAGTTGGATTCATTTTAACAGACAAATTATGAAGATACGTACAAAACTGACCTGGCAGAATACCGGCGTTACTGCAGCTGTATTTTTGTTTTGCATGTGCCTGATTTATCTGTTGAGCGAACAGGCACGCAGCCGTACGTTTTTCCACGATTTGAAGAGCGAGGCTTTAACCAAGGCACACCTGTATCTTCAGAATCAGGTAGATGCCCAAACCATGCAGTCCATTTACCTCAACAACAGGAAGTTTATCAACGAGGTAGAAGTGGCGGTCTATACCACCGACTTCCGTATGCTTTATCACGACGCCATACAAAGTGATATCATAAAGGAAGACCGGAACATGATAAACGATATTCTGAGGCGCAAAGAAATTGAGTTCTATATAGGCCGCTATCAGGGAATCGGCATGTTCTATTCGTTCGGGGGAAAAGATTATATTGTGACCGCAGCAGCTTACGACGGATACGGATATAATAATCTGTATGAGTTGCAGCAAACCCTTCTGATACTTTTTGTGGTGGGGCTGACCTTGCTGTTTCTTGCCGGCTATTTTCTTGCCCGTGCATCCTTGAAACCTATTCGCGACATAGTAAAAGAAGCAGAGAGCATCACAGCGCAGCATATCCACAAACGCCTTCCCGTGAAGAACGAGAAAGATGAATTGGGCGAACTCAGTACCACGTTTAATGCCCTGCTGGAGCGTCTGGAAATATCGTTCAATTCCCAGAAAATGTTTGTCAGCAATGTATCGCATGAAATGCGTACCCCACTGGCTGCCCTGATGGCAGAATTAGACCTGGCCTTGCAGAAAGAAAGAACAGGAGAACAATACAGGCAAGCCATGCAGAATGTCTTGCAGGATGCCCGCCGGATGAACAAACTGATCGACGGACTGCTCAATCTGGCAAAGGCCGATTACCAGAAAGAACAGATCAAGATGCAGGAAATCCGTCTGGACGAATTGCTGCTCGATGTAAGAGAATTCATTCTCAGGGCACACCCCGAGTATCATATCGATCTTCTGTTCGAGCAGGAAGAAGCCGATGACGACCGTCTGATTACCGTCATGGGAAACCTTTATCTGCTGAACATCGCTTTCTCCAATCTGATAGAGAACAACTGTAAGTACTCGGACAACAAATCTTCGTTTATACAAATCTCTTATTGGGACAAGCATACCGTCATTCGTCTTTCCGACAGTGGCATTGGCATGTCGGATACAGACAAAGCACATCTTTTTACCCTGTTTTACCGGGGAACACAAGAGAATGTCACAGAAGGACACGGCATCGGTATGGCCTTGTCGCAGAAAATCATTCATCTGCATCAGGGTACAATCTCTGTACATTCGGAGGAAGGCAAGGGCACTACCTTTGTGGTTGAACTACCTCATATCTGATATTAAAACGAACATAACCCTTTGTGTAAGAGTGGTATTAGAATTCACTGGAATTTTTCTAATGGTTTTCTAATACCACTCTAATACTTTTCTAACGGCTGCTTTGGCAAGTACGGTATACTTTTGCGGCGTGATAAGACAAAACAAATACTAACTTGTAAACCAAAGTATCATGTGGAAGAAAAAGAAACGTACCTCTCAATTTGCTTTTAATGCAGAGAAAGTATTTTTGGCAGCAGCACAACCACTCGAATCCGTATTCAGTTATTTTCAGACCACCCGTTCCGGTCTTGACTCGCAGGAAGTAGAGAGCCGTCAGTCTTTGTATGGTAAGAATGAAGTAGAGCATGAAAAGAAGAAAAATCCCATATCGTCGTTCGTCAAGGCGTTCATCAATCCCTTTATAGGTGTACTTACCGCTTTGGTTGTCATTTCGTTTGTACTGGATGTGTTACTTGCCGAACCCGGAGAGCAAGACTGGACAGCCATTGTCATTATTTCCAGCATGGTGATATTCAGTGCCATTCTCCGTTTTCGTCAGGAATGGAAAGCCAGCATGTCGAGCGAGGCTTTGCTGAAGATGGTAACCAACACTTGCTATGTAAAGCGTGTGGGTTGTCACGACGAGGAAATCAGCATCGCAGAACTGGTACCGGGCGACATTGTCATGATTGCAGCAGGCGATATGATTCCCGCAGATATCCGCATCATCGAGGCCAAAGACCTTTTCGTCAGTCAGTCTTCCCTCACAGGAGAATCGGACCCCATAGAGAAATGTCCGGAACAGAAAGACCACAAGTACAGCAAGGGAAGTGTCGTCGAACTGGACAATATCTGCTATATGGGTTCTAACGTAGTCAGCGGGTCGGCCACCGGAATTGTTTTTGCTACCGGAAACCATACCTATCTGGGTACTATTGCAAAGAGCATTGCCGGACACCGTGCCGCTACAGCTTTCGACAAGGGCATCAGCAAAGTCAGCTTCCTGCTCATCCGTTTTATGCTTGTCATGATTCCTTTTGTATTTCTGGTAAACGGATTGACCAAAGGCGACTGGCTCGAAGCATTCATCTTCGCAGTTTCTGTGGCAGTCGGTCTGACCCCCGAAATGTTCCCAATGATTGTTACCGCCAATCTGTCGAAAGGCGCAGTGGCCATGTCGAAGAAAAAGACGATTGTAAAAGACCTGAATGCAATACAGAATTTCGGAGCCATGAATATCCTCTGCACCGACAAGACCGGTACATTGACCTGCGACCAGATTGTGTTGGAAAAATACATCAATGCAGACGGAAGCAGCGATAACGACAAGCGTATACTGCGCCATGCCTATTTCAACAGTTTCTTTCAGACCGGACTGAAGAATCTGATGGATAAGGCCATCCTGTCGCACGTAAAGGAACTGTCTCTTGAGCATCTGAAAGACAATTACAGGAAAGTAGACGAAATACCTTTCGACTTTACACGTCGCCGCATGTCGGTCGTGGTGGAAGACAACCAAGGAAAACGCCAGATTATTACCAAGGGAGCGGTAGAGGAGATGCTTGAAATCTGTTCGCATGCCGAGTTCGACGGAAAGGTACAGGCTTTTACTCCGTCTCTGAAAAGCAAGGCAAAGGAGATAAGCGAACAAATGAATAAGCAAGGCATGAGAGTCATCGCCGTGGCGCACAAAAGTTATCTTGACAAGGACTGCTGCTTTGAAGTGAAAGACGAGAGCGATATGGTACTGATTGGCTATCTGGCTTTTCTCGATCCTCCCAAGCAGTCGGCTGCAAGTGCCATCAAGCAATTGCATGAACATGGCATCGAAGTAAAGATTCTTTCCGGCGATAATGATGCAGTCGTACGTACGATTGCCCGCCAGGTAGGTATTGATACCCGCCATGCGGTGACCGGTATGGAACTGGCTGCAATGAGTGAGGAAGAACAGCAGAAAGCGGTACGCGAATCGAATGTCTTCTCCAAACTGACTCCCATCCAGAAGACCCAGATTATTACCTTGCTTCAGGAACAGCAGAATACAGTCGGTTTCCTGGGCGACGGTATCAATGATGCCGCAGCTCTTCGTCAGTCGGATATCGGAATTTCTGTCGATTCTGCAGTCGATATCGCAAAAGAAAGTGCCGATATCATTCTGCTGGAAAAAGACCTGATGGTACTGGAAGACGGAGTACTGGAAGGACGGAAGACCTTTGGAAACATCACCAAATACATCAAGATGACGGCAAGCTCCAATTTCGGAAACATGTTCAGTGTGATGGCTGCCAGTGCATTCCTGCCTTTCTTGCCCATGCTGCCCATTCACCTGCTTATCCAGAATCTGTTGTATGACGTGTCACAAACCACCATTCCCTTCGACCGTATGGATGCGGAATATTTGCGGAAACCCCGCAAGTGGGATGCCTCGGACTTGAGCCGTTTCATGATTTTCGTGGGCCCCATCAGTTCCATTTTCGATATTGTGACCTATCTGGTGATGTGGTATGTCTTCAGCTGCAATTCGCTGGAACATCAGACTCTGTTCCAGTCCGGATGGTTCATCGAAGGACTGTTGTCGCAGACCCTGATTGTGCACATGATCCGTACGCGTAAGATACCGTTCATCCAGAGTTGCGCTTCCTGGCAGGTCACCGGTCTTACCTTCCTTATCATGGCCATTGGTATTCTGATACCTTTTACTCCTTTCGGCACCTCTATCGGGTTGCAGTCACTGCCTTTGGAGTATTTCCCGTGGCTGGCAGGTATCCTGCTTTCTTATTGCGTACTGACACAACTTGTAAAAAACTGGTATATCAAACGATTTGTAAAATGGCTTTAAATCATGCAGATAAAGAAACTGATTATGCTTGGGGTGATGATGGTGGTTGCGACGGGCAACCACCGCCTCGAAGCGCAGGAATTCGGACTGACTTATACTACCGAACTGCAGACCGATTTTCGTAAAGGAAGTAACTGGGTAAATTTGTTGCGGAGCGATTTCTCTTTTCCGATAACCCGTCAGGTGGAACTGAAAGCCGCTACAATCAGCGTGGCACAGACAAGAGAGGAGAGTCTGGCAGACGATTTGCAGACTTTTTCGAATATAGAGGAAGAAAACATTCCGCTTGCACTGGCTGTATGTGGGGCAGAGTGGCATACCGGAAAATCAACGTTCTTTGTAGGAATACGTAATTTGAATGAAGACTACTTCGTCTCTCCCTGTACCTCTCTGTTTACAAACAGCTCCTGCGGTATCTTCCCAACCTTGTCGGCCAATTATCCTATTGCCAACTATCCGTTGGCATCGGTAGGCATAGACTACAAGCTGACGCTGGAACATTGGGAGGTGGAAACTTCGCTTTACAACGGTACCGGTTACCGCATGTGGGCCGGAAGAGAAAATGTATTCCGTGTGTGTCCGGCTACAGACGGAATACTCAGTGTGACATCAATAAACTATCGGAAAAATGGCAGCAACTATTATATGGGGTTTGCTTTACGCAGCGGCCTGCCTGTGGGCGATGAGAATGGAAACGAAACACAGGCATCGGCACCGGAAACGCAAAGACAACTGAACACCGTAATCTGGACGTATGCAGAGCAGCGTCTTTCTTCCCGTGTGTATGCACTGTGTCAGTATTCCTTCAATCCTACAGAAAAAAACGGATGCCGCAGCTATGCAGGTGCCGGACTGGTCTGGCACTGCGGAAAGACAGAAGGAGGTGCATTTGCCGATTATGCCGATTTCTCTTCCGAACACGAATGGGCTGCCGAACTGACTTGGAAAGTTCCCTGCCTGAATCACGGATACCTGCAGCCCACTTTGCATTTTATCAGAAATAGTCATGAAAGCAAGGTGATTGGTTTGCTTCGGTTGGGATATTTCATTTAAAATTTATAAGTTTGTATCATGTTTATCCGTAAAATCAGTCAGTATATAGAAGACAGGCAACTGTTTTTCCCCGGAGCGAAAATCTTGGTTGCCTTGAGTGGGGGAGCAGACTCTGTAGCCTTGCTGCGTGTGCTGCTTCAGTTGGGATATTCCTGTGCAGCTGCCCATTGTAATTTTCATTTGCGCGGAGCCGAGTCGGACCGCGATGAGGCTTTTGTACGTGGTCTGTGCCAGAAGTTCGGTGTACCCTTGTCTGTTATTCATTTCGACACACAGGCTTATGCCGCACAGAAAGGGCTGTCCATTGAGATGGCTGCCAGAGAACTGCGTTACGAATGGTTCGAGAATACAAGAAAGGAAATACATGCCGATTTCATTGCTGTGGCCCATCACCGTGACGACAGTGTGGAAACCTTTCTGCTCAATCTGATTCGCGGAACCGGTATTGCCGGACTGACCGGTATTGCTGCAGTCAACGGAAAGATTATACGTCCGCTGCTTGGTGCCGGGCGAAGTGAGATTCTCGATTATCTGGCAGAGCTGGGGCAGGACTATGTGACAGACAGTACCAATCTGGAGGATGCCTATACGCGAAACAAGTTGCGCTTGAATATACTCCCGCTGCTGCGCGAAATCAATCCCTCTGTCGACGAGTCGATAATGGAAACCGCACACCGTCTGGCCGATGTGGAAACAGTATATAGAAAATCTGTGCTCGAATCGTGTAAACGGGTGATGGAAAATGAAAACAGTATCAGCATACCCCGTCTGCTGGAAGAACCTTCTCCTCAGGCAGTGTTGTTCGAACTCCTGTACCCGTTGGGTTTCAATGCCGCTCAGCAAAAAGATGTCTACCGAAGCCTTTCTGCCGAGTCCGGACGTCTTTTCTATTCCAAAACGTACCGTTTGCTGAAAGACCGCAATAACCTGCTGATTCAGAAACTGGAGAACCGTACAGCCTGTATGACTCTTCATCAGAAAGTAGTCGATTTGGCTACGGCAAAAACTTTGCTGCACTACAAAAATGTAGCTTGTCTGGACAGGAGTAAAATACATGGTCCGCTGGTGCTCCGAAAATGGCAGGCAGGCGACCGTTTCATTCCTTTTGGCATGAAGGGCTTCAAGCGGGTACGCGACTATCTGTGCGACCGGAAATTCTCTCTCTATCAGAAAGAAGAGCAATACGTAGTCTGTGCCGGGGAAGATATTGTGTGGCTGGTCAATGAACGGACAGACAACCGCTATCGTGTGACCGATGCAACTACTGCCGTACTTGTCTTGTCGGTAGAACCTTCGGCAGAGTGAGATTGAATAAAGAGAGCGGTATATCATACTTGTATTTTTCTATAATCGACGTCGTCGGATGTACAAACGGCGTCGTTGGCCCGTTGTTCAGCGCCGTTGGCTTTATAGCCGACGACGTCGGATACAGTCTGTGATTCGTAACGGCGGGCAATGGTTTTACAGATAAACCCGGCCATGATACAAAACCTTGATAAACAGAAAAAGAGTTCTTATGGAAGAAATCTTCTGCCGTAAGAACTCTTTTCTATTATCGTCAATGGAAATTAGAGTACGCGAGTCAAAATAGCTTTGGCTGTTGCTCCGTCTACCAGACCGTCTTCACCGAAGTGTACACCTCGTTCGTTGAAACGTTTTTCAATTTCATCAATCACATCCATACCGATACCTTCTTCGCTCAGACGGGTAGTCAGACCCAAAGAACGGAAGAACTCTTCTGTCTTGCGTATGGTTTCGTCGATACGTCTTTCGTGTGTACCGGATGCCACACCAAAAATACGTTCACCCAACTGCATGATCTTTGCACCTTTTTCCTTGCGCAGCACATCCATTGTACCCGGCATTACAATAGCCAGTGTATGTCCGTGAGTCAGTCCACAGAGCGCAGTCAGTTCATGACCAATCATGTGTGTAGACCAGTCCTGACTTACTCCCATCGCGATGAAACCGTTCAGCCCCATTGTAGCTGCCATCATAAAGTCGGCCATCAGCTGATAGTCATGCTGGTTTTCGCGGATTTTCGGTGCAATCTCTACCAAAGTCTGCAGAATACCTTCTGCCCAGCGGTCCATGATGCGCGATTCTCCGGTTTTAGTCAGATACTGTTCCAATACATGTACGAACGTATCCGAAATACCACATGCTACCTGATGTGCCGGCAATGAGAAGGTCACCTCAGGATCGAGGATAGAGAATACCGGATAGTTGGCATAGAAAGCATATTTTTCTTTGGTTTCATGGCAAGAAATAACCGCTCCGTTGTTCATTTCAGAACCTGTAGCAGGCAATGTCAGTACGGTACCCAAAGGAACAGTATCGTGTGCCTGACCTTTCTTAACCAAATCCCATGCATCGCCTTCGTAAAGCAGACCGGCTGAAATCAACTTGGTACCGTCTATCACCGAACCACCACCTACGGCCAGCAGAAAATCCACTTTTTCCTGCTTACCCAGTTCGATAGCCTTACGCAGTGTTTCGATAGCCGGATTGGGTTCAATTCCCCAGAATTCTACAGTCTGGTGTTGGCTCAAAGCCTGCTTCACCTGGTCGTATACACCGTTCTTTTTTACACTTCCTCCTCCGAAAGTAATCATTACTTTTTTATCGGTTGGTATTTCTTGGCTCAGTTGGGCAATCATGCCTTTTCCCATTATCAGTTTAGTGGGATTCTGAAAACTAAAATTATTCATAGATTATTGTTCGTTTTAAAATAGTATACACAAAGGTAAAAAAAAGAACCGATACAGCCAATGGAAATGTCTTTCATCTATGGCTTGCAGTTATTGCCGTGAATTTATGCGAATGAAAAATGCAGATTTGATGCAAAAATCAGGTGAATTGGGAGGAAATATGCTTGTTCCTCACATTGCAAGATGAAGGGAAAGTCTGTACGTGTAAAAAACGGCATGTCTGTTTATCAGTGAGTTATGGTGAAAGATGAAAGATGTGAAGCGTGTTTTGTATAATATTTCTGTAAATGCACTAAAAACGCCACCTTTAAAGGTGACACACTTTGCACACTTGCTGCAACATAGCATAAATATCCTTCACATCTTTCACCGGCTTTTTAACCGACAGATAGACAGGGGAATATGGGTGAAAGATAGACGCAAAATCAATCTTTCACCATCTTTCATCTTTCACCCGTATTGATGGGGGAGGAAGTGATGGATTTATTGTTTCAGTCAGAGAGTATTTTTATGCAAATGATGTGTAATTAATGAGGTGAAATAAGGTGTTTTGATTTAATAAAAATATTGGATAATCGGATAAAGAAAGGAATATCAGAATAAAGTAAAGATTTATATGTTTTTCTGTTTAAACATATGTAATAATTAATCTATTGATTGTTTTTTGTTTCAAAGACTTTATTATATATTTGTTTGTGTGTTGAATATATTGTGTGACAAATAGAGATAAATATAGGCTGGATGATTTGTAATGAATGACTTAGTGAAGGGCTATTTTTCACTCAGTAAAGCTATTAAATATTTACATAGAAATAGAATATGGATAAATAGCTACAATATTAATAGGAGATATTGCAATAACATAATTGTCTATTTGTTGGAAAATAACAGATAGAAGTTATCAATTACTTTCAATGAAAAAGACAATGTTAATTTATATGTAAGATTTAATCGTGAATACAAAATCAGTATCAAAATAGCTCAAAGTTCTAAGGATACAACACATTACTTATTAAATGGAAGTTCATTTTTATACCCAAAAAAGGTTTGTTCTTACCGTTATAAAACAATATGTTAATATTACGTATGATGAATTAGAGAAGATATTTCCATCTAATATGATAAGTAAAAAAAGAGGTGTTATTCGTCCGCTTTCTGTTGTACAAGAATGGATGAAGACTAATTTAGATTTATCTACAAGATATTTTCTTGAAACAGATGAATTAATTACACTGAATGATGGACTTAAATATGTAGTTTACAACCAGTGGGGATTGAAGCAATTTACTAAATTTCTGGAAATAGCTCAGTCCATGTATATTGTAAATAGTGATAAAAATAATAATGATGTAAAGAAAGATATTACTGAGCACTCTCATGAATCAGTATTGAAAATTTCTAATGAATCATTACAGTCGTTTGTTAAAAGGAAAAATTGATGAAAAAAAATAAATTTACATTCATAGATTTGTTTGCCGGTATTGGAGGTTTTCATACAGCAATGCATAGTGTCGGAGGAAAATGTGTGTTTGCTAGTGAGTGGGATAAGTATGCTCGAATTTCTTATGAGGCCAATTATAAAGATATAGAACCAAGTCTTTTTCGGAAAAATAAGAATGGTGATTATTTGTTTTTTAACAACGATATAACAGAAGCTATACCAGAGAAGATTCCTGCATTTGATGTATGTTGTGGAGGCTTTCCTTGTCAGCCTTTTTCTATAGCTGGTTTAAGACGTGGTTTTGAAGATACCCGTGGAACTCTTTTCTTTAATATAGCCAATATTGTTAAACAGAAAATTGATTCAGGTGTTCCTCCAAAAGTGTTGTTTTTGGAAAATGTGAAAGGATTGAAGACCCATATGAAAGGTGAAACACTGAAAACAATTCTGGCAACATTAGATGAATTAGGGTATGCATATAACTACGATGTTTTAAACGCAAAGTATTTTGGTGTGCCTCAAAATAGAGAAAGACTGTTTATTGTTGCATGGTATAAAGACATAGTTAAAGCTGAAACTTTTAAATTTCCTTATGGAATAGCACCTGATGGAAGTACTATTTATGAAAAATATAAAGATCTAGGAGATAAGGTGATAAAGACTAAAGTTTCCGATATTTTTGAGCCAGAAGATTCAATTGACAGCTATTATACTATTAGTGATAGATTATGGACTGGTCACCAAGAGCGGAAAAAAAGAAACAAGGCTAACGGTAAAGGATTTGGTTATTCACTTTTTAGTGGAAATAGTGTATATTGCAGTACAATATCTGCAAGATATTGGAAAGATGGAAGTGAAATTCTTATTGACCAATCTGATAAAGGATTAAATCCAAGAAAATTAACTCCAACAGAGGCGGGACGTTTACAAGGTTATCGAATTATAGGGAATGGATGGAAATATCCGGAAAATGCAAACAATCAAAATTATAACTCTGATAACCTTGAGTTTCATATAGTTGTTCCACGTAAGGAGGCATATCATCAGTTTGGAAATAGTGTTGCTATACCAGTAATTAAGCGATTAGCAAAGGAAATTGTTGAACAGTTATTAGAGATATAAGCATATGAACAGAATGACAGATACAGAACAAGTTATAGAATCAAAACAGATTCTTAAAGATCTACATCAAGTTCTGGTGGATGCAAAGAGAAAATTTACGAATGAGTTTTTTGCTCAGGAGGTTAAATTGAGTGAGTCATTCAAAGTAACCTTTCGTAATGTGCTTGTTAAGAAGAACTGTACAGTTGAATATTTCAATTATACGACTGTTGTAAATAATACTTCTGGGCAGCAAATATATATAGCGAATCAATGGTTCGTAATTGCCTCATATTTTGTGGATTTTTGTTCAGAAATGTTAAGCTATCAAAGCTTGTTTTATAAGATTTGTGAGCGTATTGGACTTAATCATAAAGGAATGAAAGAATATGCAACCAAATTAAAGGAAGCTCCGACTATGGAAGATAAATCTAATTTTATGACTACAGCTTTGGAAATGCTTAATGAAGATTACTCTGGAGTACATGATGACAAATATAAGGTTGCCACATTCCTTTGGAAATTTGTAAGTGATTATTCTTGGTGGGCTGGAAATAAAACTGTGGACAGAAATGATTTTTATTTCTCGGCGCTTCTTAATCAAATGAATGTAGTGAATGCTAGTGCTGGATATTTGGCAACAATAGCATGGTACTATTCCTGTGTTCTTTCTTTAAGGTTGTTAGTTGATAATACAGATAATTTTACTATTGATTTGAAAAAGAAACAGAAAATTGTAAGACCATACGAAACCGAATCTCAATCTGGTACTAAACTTTGTGAAGCGAATGAGAATTACAATGGTAAGGGTATTTCTATAAGTGCGGCAAGTTTGGAAAGATTTCAATCAATGAATTAATTATGAAAGCAAATTGGATTATATGTGATAACCATTTGGCACTGAAGGAGGGTAATAATATTTATCATCTTAGTGCTTCTGAGGTTTATTTATTTTCTGGTAAGAATAGAATAAACGAAATAGAATGTGAAAGTCCATTTGTAGAATTGCCAAACGTTCGTTTCTTTAAAATAGGAGCAGCTGCAAAAATACGGTTGACTAGCGGTATTGAGGGGGATATATATTTCAATGTGTATACTATACGTAAAGGTAAATTGATAACTGTAGATATTGTAAATGGTTTGCTTATTGATCAGTGCATGTGTGATAATACATGGTTCTATATAACAGAAACCAGCAGTATGATCCAAGAAATAATTACAAAATCTGGTATTGTGTCTTCTGGACGTATCAACTTAAAACAGTATTTGAGTGTAATTGAACAAAGTCTATTTGGTGATATTGAAGTTGTTGAAAATCAGGTTGAACAGTCGGTTTTACAAAAGCCTATTGTTACAGATACAAGTATACCAAAAGAACTTAAAGCCACTTTATTCCCTTATCAAGAATATGGATATTCTTGGATAAGGACCATGTTAGAAATTAATAACGGTTGTATTTTGGGAGATGAAATGGGGTTAGGAAAAACCATGCAGGTAATAACAGAAATGTTGTATCTGAAAAGCCAGTTTCTTACTCCAATAATTGTTGTTGCACCAATATCGCTTCTTATTAACTGGCAAAGAGAATGTAAAAAGTTTGCACCCTCACTTAATGTTATGGTTCATTATGGACCTTATAGGATAAGTAATTTTCGGGATTTTCTAGAATTTGATGTGGTCATTACTTCTTATACAACTGTAATAAGTGATCTTCATATGCTTAATATGATTAAGTGGAAAATGGTTGTTTTGGATGAAGCTCAAAGTATAAAGAACCCTGACAGCTCCAGAACTAGAGCTTGTAAGCAGTTGAATCGAGAAAGAAGTCTTGCTGTTTCAGGAACCCCTTTTGAAAATCATGTAACGGATATATGGTCATTGGTTGATTTTATACAGCCTGGATTGCTTGGTACACTGAATACATTTAAGAAATACATAACTGATGATGTTGAAGGAGGTAAGAAAATAGAACCAATACTTTCTGCATTGATGGTGCGTAGACTTGTTTCAGATGTCGCTAAAGACTTGCCTGAAAAGATAATATCTACACAGCCTCTTCAAATGTCGGAGATAGAGTGTCAACAATATTGCAATTATCTGGAAGTATTAAAGGATGGAATGGATACAGAAAATCCTTCTCTTGGAATGTTACAACAATTACGCATATATTGTACGCATCCATATGCTGTAAAAGATAATTTTTGTAAGGATGATCCAACTGCGGTGTCAGTTAAGTATCAACGATTTTGTGAGATTGTTGAAGAAATTATAAGCCGGAAAGAAAAAGTAATTGTTTTTACTTCATATAAGCGTATGTTCGATATATTTAAAGAAGACGTACCGGTTAGGTTCGGTATTAGAATATGGTCTATAAATGGTGAGACACCTATTGAAGACAGACAGTCTATAGTTGACAGATTCAATCATTTAGATGGTTCAGCAATGCTGATTCTTAACCCTCGGGCAGCAGGAACTGGGCTTAATATAACAGGAGCTAATCACGTTATACATTATAATCTGGAGTGGAATCCCTCTCTTGAAGACCAATCTTCAGCACGTGCATACAGGCGTGGTCAAGAGAAAACTGTATTTATCTATAGATTATATTATACAGATACAGTAGAAGAGGTTGTTAATGATAGGATTGAAAGGAAACGTGATATTGCTTCATATGCAATTATAGGGAATGATGGTAAGAACCAAGATAAAGCAGATATTCTTAGAGCTTTAGAGTTGGTTCCTTCAATAAAGAATAATTAAAAAAATATGAATATGATTACTACAATCCAACAAAAAACAGAAGAGGATTTTGAATTACTTCCTGATCCTGAAAGAATTGTTAACGGGTTAAGGGATACTGGTTACAATTTTAATACTGCAGTTGCTGATATTGTTGATAATTCAATTGCTGCAAATGCAACAAAAATCAATATAGATGTAAATATTGATCCAAACATGCAAGTTAGAGTCTATTTTGCAGATAATGGTTGTGGCATGGATTTGGAGGGATTGAAAAATGCAATGAAATACGGCTCAAAAGAACGAGTAGAGAAAAATTCTTTAGGTAAGTTCGGATTAGGTTTGAAAACTGCCTCAACAGCATTCTGTAAACGATTTTCATTAATTTCCCGAAATTCACCTGATTCTGAACTGAGGAAAGTCCAGTGGGATTTGGATTATATTGCAGAGAACGGTTCTTGGTTATTACAATTTCCTGTTATTGATCCAGATGAAGAAGATATGTTGGATGTAGTAGCTGAAGGAGGATCTGGAACTCTTCTTGTTTGGGAGAAGATAGACCGTCTAATGAAAGATTATAAGTCTATAAAGAATGCGCAAAAAGGATTGAATAAAATTCTTGAAGAACTTCGATTTCATTTGTCTATGGTGTTTCAGCGTTATCTGGATAAGAACGATAGCCGCGCACAGAATGTTGAAATAACAGTTAATACACAATCAATATCTCCGTGGGACCCGTTTTGTACTAAAGAGAAAAATACAGAGCTTCTACAACAGGACGATGTACCGGTGGATATGCCAGACGGCACACAGGTTAAATTTCATATTGCAGCTTATATTATTCCTAAAAAAGGAGAATATTCCAGTATAGAGGCTGAGAAATCTGCTCGTGGTAGTAATGATTTTCAGGGAATTTATGTTTATAGAGAAAATCGTCTGATACACAGTGGGGATTGGTTCGGATTTTTGAAGAAGGAACCACACTTTTCATTATTGAGAGTTGATTTTTCTTTCGATTATACCCTTGATGAACTACTTAGTGTTGATATAAAAAAGTCCCGTATTCTTTTAATTGGAGAATTAGCAAACTATATAATGAACTTTTTAGGAGCACCTAGACGTGAAGCAGAAAAAAGATACCGAGATACGGAGAATAAAAATGTCCATAATTCAGGTAAAGGTGCCCACATTTCATCTAATCAAAATATAGACAGTAAAGCTCCCGAACTAGAAGGTTCAACTATTACTCCTATAGATGACGAAAGTGCTGAAATAGTTAATAGTAATGGTAAGTTTACCAAAGCTATATCAATTCTTCATGATGTAAATCCTCAAGAGAATCGTGTTATACCTGTTAAGTCCATTGAAGGTAATGCATTGTGGGAACCTGCACTTGCAGATGGCAAGCATGCTGTAAATATAAATGAGAGCCATCCATTTTATAAAAAGATATATGGCCCTTACTTAGCTCAACATCTTGTTGTAGAAGGGCTGGATGATTTGTTATGGGCACTAGCAGAAGCAGAAAATACGACTGTATCACAATCTTCTATTGATAATTATGAGGATATGCGATATACAGTTTCCAGAATTCTAAAAAGATTAGTTGCTGATTTGCCGGACCCTGAACTACCAATAGAAGAATAATATGGAAGAATTGTGTCTTAAACTAAAGCAGAATTTGGAAAAATATTTTTCCATGCCGTTTGAAATACAATTAGTGGTAGAAGATGGAGAAACACGGTATATCTGTTCACCACATAATGAGGAACAGATGTATTTTAGTGTGAAAGTTTATATACACAATAAAATAAGGCTTGTCATTGAGATATATCCGCAAAAACACGGTGGATATATTCTCAATGAAATGGCTCATACGTCAAAAGAAAAGCAGAGTACTTTTTTTTCATATAAGCAGATGCTTGAGGATAAAGGATTAAAATCTTACTTTTTAGTAAATAAAGTTGATTTGCTGGAAAATGAATGGCCTGCTACGTGGAGAACATTTGATTTTAAAATGACAAAAATACCTATACCTGATGACGTCAAAGAATGCGAGTTTATTCTTATTGAATGGGCAAAATACAGCTTTGAACTAGTATTCTCCCTTCTTACTATAACTGATATTGACGATGAAAAATACTTACAAATTGCTGCTCAGACGGAAGGTACTATTCAGGAAATTAAATCTATTAGATACGAGCGTAATCCTATTAATCGAAAACTATGTTTATATAAAAAAGGGTATACTTGTGCCGTTTGTGGTATGAGTTTTCAAGAAATATATGGGGATATAGGAAAGGGATTTATAGAAGTGCATCATACAACACCTGTTTCTAAAATGGGCGAAGGGTATAGCTTAAATATAGAGCGGGATTTGGTTCCACTTTGCTCTAATTGTCATTCAATGGCTCATAGAAGAAATCCTCCTTATAGTGTGGAAGAATTAAAGAATAAAATAAAATTAAAATAATTATTTATGGCAGACTGGTTGACAAAAGAACAACGACATAAAAACATGTCCGCAATACGTAGCAAGAATACTAAACCTGAGATTCTAGTTCGTAAATTTTTGTTCAGCCGTGGTTTCCGTTATCGGTTAAATCATTCTCGTTTGCCAGGGCATCCTGACATTGTGTTGCGAAAATACAGAACAGTTATTTTTGTAAACGGATGTTTTTGGCATGGGCATGATGGATGCAAATATTTTGTTCTTCCAAAAACAAATACTGAATTTTGGGAAAACAAGATAAAAGGGAATAAAGAACGTGATATTAAAGAGCAAAAGGAACTGGCTGCTATGGGATGGCATTGTATTACAATATGGGAATGTCAGTTGAAATCAGCTGCACGTGATCAGACTTTGGAATCTTTAGCATATACACTTAATCGTATTTTTTTAAGTGATAGATATATAAGACGATATAAAGTCTTTGAGGATGAGCAAACTAAGGTAGCAGAACCTTAATAACATTGTAATAGTTGAGATGTAAGAAAGTCTCGACAGGTGTAAAATATACCGGTTGAGACTTTCTTATTTATTTTCCCCTTTTTACAAATTTTCATTATTAATTTGTTTTGCAGAACAGGTTCTGTTCTACTATATAAATGTAGATTTTTATTTAATTTGCAGATAAGTTCATTGGTATTCATTGAAAAGCTCATGAATATACCAACAAATAGGGATTGTGTGTCGTAGATAATTTGTCTTATTTTGCAACGGAAAAAATATGAATACAGTAATTAATATGTGTAGAACCAAGATATATAAGCCGACGGATAAAATGAGTGACCTGATTTGCGAGAACTATACCTTGCTGCAGGTGCTGAGTCGTTTTGGTGTATCGCTGGGCTTTGGAGACAAGACTGTACAGGAGGTGTGCGAGATGAACGAGGTGGACTGTACTACCTTTCTCGCTGTAGTCAACTTCCTGACGGAGGAGAATAACCGCATGCAGGATCATCTGAAGGATATTTCTCTGGTAGCCTTGATGAACTACCTGAAGCAGGCTCATTCCTATTTTCTTGACTTCCAGCTTCCTACTATACGTAAGAAACTGATTGAGGCAATAGATTGTTCTACACAGAACGAGATTGCTTTTCTCATTATACAGTTTTTTGATGATTATGTGAGCGAGGTTCGCAAGCACATGGAATACGAGAACGAAAGAGTTTTTACCTATGTCAATGCATTGTTGCGTGGAGAACATTCCGGCGAGTATAATATCAGTGTGTTTGCCCGTCATCATGATCAGATAAATGCAAAATTGACCGAATTGAAGAATATCATTATAAAATACTATCCGGCCAATGGAGATAACCAACTGTTGAACGCTACGCTGTTCGATATTTTTAGTTGTGAAGAAGATTTGGCATCGCATAACCGGGTAGAAGACTATCTGTTTGTTCCTGCCATCATGGAATTGGAGAAGGAGGTCAGATGAAACCAAGAGAAGTGATAACTGTAGCGGTTGCAGAATCGTCGATGATTGTGCGTCATGGTTTGGTGGTGTTGCTGAAACATTTGCCCGACTTGAATGTGCAGACTATTGAAATTACCTCGAAGGAGGGACTGCAACACTGCATGGAGGCTCATAGTCCTGAGGTACTGATTATTAATCCTCAGTTTGACGGATGGTTTGATGTGGAGACTTTTAAGTCGGAATACGGAAATACAGGCATCAAACTGATTTCGTTGATATATAATGTGGTGGATGCCAATCAGCTGAAGGGGTACGACGGTACGGTGAACCTTTTCGATGATATGGATTCGCTGAATGCGAAGATTGCAGAACTGATGAATCTGGAGGAAGAGGAAAACGACCAGAATTCTTTGAGTCAGCGTGAGAAAGAAATTGTAGGGTGTGTGGTGAGAGGAATGACCAATAAGGAGATAGCGGAAAAATTGTTTATTTCTATACATACGGTTATTACGCATCGGCGTAACATTACCCGAAAACTGCAGATACACTCGGCTGCCGGTTTGACTATTTATGCGATTGTCAATAAACTGGTGGAACTGAGTGAAGTGAAAATGAAGTTATAGTGTATTGCAATCTGGGGAGGAACGGAAAATACCAACAAATAGGTATTGATGCAGTCGGCAATAGTTCCTACCTTTGCAGTGTTAGTCATAAAATTACGTAAACCACAAAGTAAAAAGTTAGTTATTAGTTAGTTGTAGCCTGCGAAGTGATTCGCGGGCTACAACTGCTTTAGGGGGATAGGTTGGGATGGGTGTGCAGTAGGCTGTGTCAGTCTTGTTGCAGGCACTCCATTAGGCGGTCGGCTGCTTTTGCTGCATTTCCCTGTTCTTCTTCCAGCAGAGTGACAAACTTGCTTCCGATGATGCATCCGGCTGCATGGGCTGCTGCTGCCCGGTAGGTCTGACGGTTGGATATGCCAAAACCAATCATGCGGGGATTTCTCAGGTTCATTGCTTCTATGGATTGGAAATAGGCTTGTTTCTGTGCATCGAAGTCTTGCTGTGCTCCGGTAGTAGCTGCCGAGGAAACCATGTAGATAAAGCCGTCGGTATGTTCATCAATCAGGCGGATGCGTTCTTCGCTTGTTTCCGGTGTAATAAGCATGATTACTTTCAGCTGATAGCGGTCGGCTATGGGCTTGTAGGTGTTCAGGTAGTCTTTAAACGGCAGGTCGGGGATAATCATCCCATCGATACCACAGGTCTGGCAGCTTTGACAAAAGGCTTCGAAGCCATATTGCATGATGGGATTGAGGTAGCCCATCAGAATGAGAGGTATCTGTACTTCACTGCGTATGTCGGCCAACTGGGCGAAGAGTTTTTTCAGTGTCATTCCGTTACGGAGGGCCTGTGTGGCTGCTGCCTGTATGACGGGGCCGTCGGCCATCGGGTCGCTGAAAGGGATGCCGATTTCTATCATGTCGATACCTTTTTGTGCCAGTGTACGGATTACTTCAGTGGTCTGCTCCAGGCGGGGAGTTCCTGCACAGAAATAGATAGACAGAATGTCTTGCTTCTTGTTGCTGAATAATTGATGGATACGGTTCATGGTATATTCTGTTTAAATTGTGAAATAAAGTTTTGTAGTAGTGTGGTATCTTTCATGGCGGGTTGAATTTCGAAACCGCTGTTCAGATCGATACCGGCCCATTGGGAGTGCTGGAAGTGGGAGAGGGCTGCCAGACTGTCCGGTCGGAGTCCGCCACTCAGTAGAAAAGGGATGCTTCCCTGATAGTGTGACAACAGACTCCAGTCGAACTGTTTTCCCGAACCTCCGTATTGTGGACAGGGGGTGTCGAAGAGGTAGTAATCGCAACAGCTTTCATAGGCTTCGGTCTGCTTTAAATCGGACAGGCTATGAACGGCGAAGACTTTGATGACTCCTAAACCTTCGTTGTGCAGTGACTGGCAAAGCGCGGGTGATTCGTTGCCGTGTAACTGCACGTAATCTAACTGCAGCTCTTTGGCCCGGCGGATGATTTCATCGAAAGGGGCGTTGACAAATACTCCGACGCGTTTGGCCTTTTGAGGGAGGTAGGCCGGAGTATGGGAAACGTAGCGCGGGGACTTGTGGTAGCAAATGAATCCTATCCAATCTGCTCCGGCTGTTTCTGTTTGGCGGATGTTGTCGGGGTGGCGCATCCCACAGACTTTGACTATCATACTTGTAATGCTTGAATGAAGTTGTACAATGCTTCTCCCGGACGGGGGGATTTCATAAAGGCTTCTCCCATGAGGAAACCGTGGAATCCGGCCTCGCGGAGTTGTTTTACTGTCTCGGGTTGTGAAAGGCCGCTTTCTGAGACTCGGGTAAGTTCTTCGGGCAGCAGCTTGGCCAACTGAAACGAAGTGTTTACGTCTGTGTGGAAGGTACCCAGATGGCGGTTGTTTACTCCTACCATGTCGATATGGGGATTGAGGTGGTCCAGCTCACTTTCTTCGTGTATCTCGAGCAGGACTTCCATCTGTAACTCATGGGCCAGATGGGCCAGTTCTTTGCACTGGCCGGTGGTGAGGCAGGCTGCAATCAGCAGTACGGCATCGGCTCCTTTTAGTTTGGCCTGAAAAAGCTGATAGGGGCTGATTATGAAGTCCTTGCGCAGCAGGGGGAGCTGTACGAGTGAACGGCAGGATTGAAGGTCTTGCAGAGTTCCGCCAAAGAACGGTTCGTCGGTGAGGACCGAGAGGGCGGAGGCACCGGCTTGCTGATAGGCAGGGGCTATTACTTCGGTCTGGGCATTTCTGTGTATCCAGTCTTTGGAAGGAGAGCATCGTTTAAACTCGGCGATAATGCCGAAGGGGGATTGTCTTAATGCCTGTTTCATGCTGATGCCGGGCATGGGAGTATCCAGCAATGCTTCCAGTGCGGAGAGTGATACGGCTTGTTCCTGGGCTTCTATCTCGCGGCGCTTATGGGCGATAATGGTCTGTAAGATGTCTTCTTTCATACGTTTAGCTGTTTAGTTCGATAAATTTCTTTAAGGTGTGTAATGCTTTTCCGCTTTGCAGTGACTCGCGGGCGATAGCTACACATTCTTCTATTGGTTTTAGTGGTTCCATGGCCTGTATGGCAAAGGAGGCGTTAATCAGTACGCACTCGGTTTGTGCCTTAGTGGCACAGTTGTGCAATACATTGTCGAAGATGCGGGCGGCTTCCTGAGGGGTGTTTCCTCCGAACAGTTCTTCCTGGCGAACGATGTCAAATCCCAATTCGGATGGTTTGTAGATGGTTTCATACCGGTTGGTCATGACTTTAAACTCATCGGTCAGCGAGATTTCATCGTATCCGTCGAGGTTGTTGACTACTGCGAAGCCAACGCCCAGTCTTTGTAAGGTGTTGGTGTAAAGCCTCATCTGGGTGAGGTCTGCTACTCCCAGCAGCTGGTAAGCCGGCAAGCAGGGGTTGACCAGCGGGCCTAACAGATTGAACAGGGTTCTGACTTCCATGGCCTTGCGTACTGGGGCAACGGTCTTCATGGCGGGATTGAAAAGGGGGGCGTGCATATAGACCATGCCGCATTTTTCCATGGAGCGGAGGAGTTTATCCTGTTCGTTGGTGAACCGGATGCCGTAACACTCCATGACGTTGCTGGCTCCGCTGATGGAAGTGGCTCCGTAATTTCCATGTTTGGCTACTGGGTATCCTGCTCCGGCTACAATGAAGCAGGCGCAGGTGGAAATATTGAAGGTGTTTTTACCGTCGCCTCCTGTGCCTACAATGTCGATGGGATGGTATGCCGAGAGGTTGACTGGGATGCGGGTGCTGAGTAAGGCGTTGCGGAAGCCTATCAGTTCTTCTACCTTAATGCCACGCATCTGAAAGACGGTGAGCAGAGAGGCAATCTGTATTTCGTTGTAGCGGCCGGCGGTGATATCCTGCAAAAGCTGGCAGACTTCTTCGCGGCTTAGCTCTTCGTGGTTGAAGAGGCGTTTTAATAGTTCTTTCATACGTCTGTCCGATTAATGGTGAATCCAGTTGCTTATCATTTGTTTTCCATCGGGGGTGAGTACCGATTCGGGATGAAACTGAATACCGTGGATATCCAGTTCTTTGTGGCGTAGTGCCATGATGTAGCCTTCCTGACTGATGGCTGTGATTTCCAGTGATTCGGGAAATCCTTCTCGGTCTACTACCCACGAGTGGTATCGTCCTACGGGAATTTCCTGTGGTAAGCCTTCGAACAGATAGTCTGAAGCTATAATTTTTACCGGGCTTTGGATGCCGTGGAAGACTTCGTTCAGATTGCTGAGTTTTCCTCCGAATGCTTCGCCGATGGCCTGTTCTCCTAAGCAGACTCCCAGAATGGGCTTCCGTCCGGCATATGTACGGATGACATCCAGCAGCAGACCGGCTTCGGAAGGAATGCCTGGTCCGGGGGAAAGCAGAATCTTGTCGAAGGCTTCAAGGTCTTCCAATGCAAAGCAGTCGTTTCGTAATACTGTTACTTCTGCACCCAGCTCTTTGACCAGATGACTCAGATTGTAGGTAAAAGAATCGTAGTTGTCTATAATTACTATTTTCATATCGTTCGGTGATTGGTTAAAGTTGTTCTGCCAGCTGGATGGCTTTTTTCAAAGCTCCCAGCTTGTTGTTTACTTCCTGTAACTCGTTTTCTTCGTTGCTTTGTGCCACAATACCGCCTCCGGCCTGGAACCAGAGTTCGTTGTTGCGGCTGACAAATGTACGGATGGTAATGGCTTGGTTTAATGTGCCGTTCAGTCCGATGAATCCGATACATCCTCCATAAGCTCCCCGGCTGTGTGGCTCGAGTTCGCTGATGAGTTGCATGGCGCGTACCTTGGGTGCACCGCTCAGGGTACCAGCCGGGAAGGTGTCGATAAATGTACGGATGGGATTGCTGTCTTCGTCCATATCTCCACTTACTCTGCTTACCAGATGGATGACGTGGCTGTAGTATTGCGGTTCTTTATAGAATTCTACCCGTGCATTATGACAGTTGCGGCTGAGGTCGTTTCTGGCAAGATCTACCAGCATGACGTGTTCTGCATTTTCCTTTGGATCGGCCAGCAGTGCCTTGGTCAGTTGCTTGTCTGTTTCTTTATCGCCGCTTCGCCGGGTGGTGCCAGCTATCGGGTCTATGGTTGCTTTTCCGTCTTCTATCTTGCAGTGCGTTTCGGGAGAGGAACCGAAAATGCGGAATCCGCCAAAGTCGAAATAGAAAAGATATGGAGACGGATTGATGCTGCGTAATGCACGGTAGAGCTTGAAGTCATCGCCTTCGTATCGCTGGATAAAGCGGCGTGATAATACAATTTGGAAAACATCTCCCCGCATGCAATGAGCAATGCCCTGCCGGATGTTGGCCTTGTGCTCTTCGTCGGTCAGTGTGCTGGTAGCAGGACCTACGGCACGGAAGTCGTAGGTGGTATAGTTGCGGTTGTGGATGGCTTTTTCCACTTCGCTGAGGTGTGCCGGTTCTCCTTCTCCCAACATCTCAATCAAGACCATTTCGCTTTTATAGTCATTGAATACAATCAGGTATTTGTATAGGATGTAAAGAATTTCCGGTGCATCGTTTTTGGCATCAGTGCTGTCTTTTACCTGAATCTTTTCGAAATAGCGTACAGCATTGAATGTGGTGTAACCGTACAAACCGCAGTATCCGGCGTATTCTCCTTTGACCTGAAAATGGGAGATAAATTCACGGATGGCTTGTTCTACCTGATAATCGTCGCTGATGTTCCGTTCTTCTTGTTGGCCGTCGGGAAAGACAAAGGTGGCAACTCCATGATTGATGCGGATGCTGGCGATGGGATTCAGACCGATGAACGAGCGGTTGTTTTCTACACCGTGATAATCGGAACTTTCCATCAGCACACTCTGTGGAAACAGGTCGCGTACTTTCAGGTAAGTGCTTACAGGGGTATGCAAATCGCCCAATAAGCTTTTATGGTTGGTAATGTAAGTATATTGTTTCATAAAGCGGATTACTGTAGGTTATAGTTTAAGTAAGTATTTAAATCTTTATCGCCGCGTCCTGATACGGTGAGCACTACGATGTCGGTTGGCTTGAAGGACATTTTGGGGAGGGCTCCCAATACATGTGCCGATTCGAGCGCCGGAATAATTCCTTCGAGACGAGTCAGTTCGTAGGCTGCACGTATGGCTTCGTCATCGTTTACAGCCAGTACGGTAGCGCGACGTTGTGCAGCCAGATTGGCATGCATCGGACCAATGCCCGGATAATCCAGTCCGGCAGAAATGGAGTAGGGTTCCATAATCTGTCCGTCTTCGTCTTGCATGACCAATGTCTTGGAACCGTGGATAATTCCTAAGCGTCCTAAATGGATGGTTGCGGCTGAGAAAGGAGTATCTATACCTTTTCCTCCGGCTTCGGCCAATACAATCTTTACCCGTTCATCGTCTAAATAGTGATAAATAGTACCGGCTGCATTGCTTCCTCCACCTACACAAGCCATCAGGTAGTCGGGATAGTCACGTCCTTCGTGCTCCATAAGCTGTTTTTTGATTTCTTCGCTGATGACAGATTGCAGGCGTGCTACCATGTCGGGGTAGGGATGTGGTCCGACGGTAGAACCAATTACGTAATATGTATCGGCCGGATGACAGCACCAGTCTCGTATGGCTTCGTTGGTTGCATCTTTCAAGGTCATGTTACCGGAAGTGACCGGATGTACTTTGGCTCCCAGCATTTTCATACGTTCTACATTGACGTGTTGGCGTTCTACATCGGTTTTGCCCATATAGACTACACATTCCATACCCAGCAAGGCGCAGACTGTAGCTGTTGCTACTCCATGTTGTCCGGCACCAGTTTCGGCAATGATGCGTTTCTTATCCATTCGCTTTGCTAATAACACCTGGCCGATGGCATTGTTTATTTTATGGGCTCCTGTATGATTGAGATCTTCACGTTTCAGATAGATTTTACAGCCATATTTTTCGGATAATCGTCTGGACAGGTATAAAGGTGAAGGTCGTCCTACGTAATCGCGCAATAGGGAAGAAAACTCCTGGCGGAAGCTTTCGCTTTCCAGTACTTGCAGATAAGATTCTCTCAGTTCGGTTACACACCGGTGCAGTATTTCCGGAATGTATGCACCGCCAAATTCTCCATAAAAGCCTTCGTTGTCTACTTGATAAGTTTTCATATTAATCTGTTTTTTTGTTGTTTCGGATAAAGGAAAAAGGGAATAAAAACAAAACGGGCTGTCGTAAAGTACGACAGCCCGTTTTTGCTATATCTGAAGATGGTATATACACACGACTGATGCCCTTACGACCTTGTGAGTTGTAAGTAGCGCCACCAGAAGAATGTATTTGTCATCTTATTATTCATAATTGTTTATTTGCTTGTTGTTTCTTGTCGGCAAATATAGAGAGAAAGTTTTTTATATCCTATAAAATACAGCATTTTTCTGATAGATTTTTTTTGAATGGTAGACTGGGATGGTCGGTAATAATGAGTAATTTCTTTTCGTTCCACTCTCTTATCTGCTTGTTTATGAGTCTGTTTTATAGCCTTTGGTATGAAGGTTGCATAATCTTTATCCGAAGCTTTTTCTATCGTAAAACGACGGTATGGAAGAAAAATGATATGGATAGAATGGGAGGATACTTCCGATAAAAAAATAAATTTGAACCAATAAAAGATGTTACACTATTCTTTGTATTCAATAATATCTTTTACATTTGCTGCTGGAAGTTACGAAAAGAGTGTAATTTATTGGAAATGAGCGTAGGCTAATTACTCTTGATAGTAATAGGTTACGATTTAGTTAGTTATCTACTGCATTATCCTTCTGCGCGTTGCGTAACCTTCAAAGAACTCTTCGTATGCAAAAGTAGCTATTTAATCCGAGATTTTGATATAAACTCCCGGATTTTTTTATCCCCTCATTCATAAGATTTTTCCGTAAAAGCGGTTTTGTCCGTCGGAACACCATTGCCCAAAACGGGTTTGAGCAAACGTGTGCCGACTACCGCATAGCCGGAGAAAAAGGCACAGCCTCACGCCTAAACGATGTTTAGACTGATGATGCTGTGCCTCTTTCTTTTTGCGCCTATGCCAAGAGGTGCTTTTACGGGGTTTCAGACGGTTTCCTCTTTTTACGGATTTTCCCCTGAAGTTTTTTCTACCCAATCTGCCTCTGTTTTCGTTTACCTCCATTTTGCGCCTTTCAGTGAGCCGCATCAGTCAGTCATTTTCGTTCTGGGCGCAAAGGTAATTCCGGGATAGGACGGGAAAGCAAGGTCAAGCCTCCTGTTTTCGGTAAAAATCTCCAGCCCTGCGGGTAGTATTTTGACCGAAAAAC